>SDBT01019919.1_pt1 | contig 10502 bp, 11 predicted proteins | sample 2277101 | NCBI WGS metagenome assembly SDBT01 (sample SAMN10404973, study PRJNA504765) | marine sediment metagenome | isolation source: marine sediment core GS10_PC15, 103 cmbsf | place: Arctic Ocean: Southern Knipovich Ridge | collected 2010
CTGCCTGGCCAAGCCACATTACCTTCACCACGCGGAGATAGTAGTAGGCTGATATTACGCTGTTTATCACGGCAATAATCACCAGCCACAACAGATTCTGCTGTACGGCGGCACTGAAGATATAGAACTTTGCCATAAATCCGGCAGCAGGTGGCATACCGATAAGAGAAATAAGAGACAGCGTCAGGGCTAAAGCCACCAGTGGTGCTCGTTTTCCCATACCAGAATAGTCTTCAATGCGGTCACTACCCAGCTTATTGGAGATAGCGATAATGGCAATAAAAGCCCCCATATTGGTTAAGGCATAGCTTGCCAGGAAGAAGAGAACACCGCTTTGCCCCAGGATATCGGCCGCCGGAGAAAACCCCATGGCAGCTAACCCCACCATAAGGTAGCCAGCTTGGGCTATGCTGGAGTAACCCAGCATGCGCTTGATATTGGTCTGGGGAAGGGCGGCTATGTTGCCCAGGGTCATGCCAATCACTGCCAGCGCTGCGAAGATTATACCCCAGTTCATGCTCAGCCATTCGGGAAGCCCGAAGGCGGAGAGGAAAACACGCAGAATGATGGCAAAGCCGGCTGCTTTACTGGCTACAGAGAGAAAGGCAGTTATTGGCGTTGGTGCTCCCTCATAAACATCAGGCACCCACATCTGGAAGGGAACAGCCGCAATCTTGAAACCGAAGCCGGCTATCAATAGCACTACACCTAGAATAAGCGCCGGACTGGCCACAAGCGTTTCTAGAGGCATAGACTGGATAACCTGAGCAATCTCGCCAAGTTGCGTCTTGCCGGTAAAGCCAAAAATTAACGCCATGCCATAGAGTAGTACGGCGGAGGCTATAGCCCCCAGCAATAGGTATTTCAGTGAGGCTTCAGTCGATTTGGCATCTTTGAGGAAGCCGACCAGGGCGTAGAGGGAAATGCTGGTCAGTTCCAGGGCGATATAGATAGAGATTAAATCGGAGGTAGCTGCCATCAGCATCATGCCCAGGGTAGATAGTAGCACCAGGGCATAGTATTCGCCTCGAAAGTGACTAAACTTAGATGCATAATCTACCGAGGCCAGGATAACCAGAAAAGCAATCCCCAAGAACAGTAACTTAAAGAACAGGGCAAAGTTGTCTACTGCCAGCATGTTGTTAAAGATAGACGGGAAGCTGCCTCCCCACATCGCCACCGTGACGCCAGCCGCTATCACCAGTCCAGATAGACTGAACGAGACTAGCAGTCCCTTCTGCTTGGTGAATAAATCAAGCAGGATGACCACTATGGCAAAGACAGCCAGGGTCAGCTCTGGTATAAACAGCGTCAGCTCCAAAATTTACTCCTTATCCACCTAATAACCCTAGTATGGGCGAAATGCCGAGCTTAATAACATCGGTTAGAACTGCTGGATAGATACCAACCAGCATAATCACCGCAATGAAGGCAAACATATATACTTTTTCCAGCGCGTCAGCATCTTTAACCCCGTTATATTCTTCCTTTACCGGACCATAGAACGCCTGCTGTAACATCCATAATATATAACCGGCGCTGACGACAACTCCCAGCACAGCAAGGAGGGTATAGACCTGAATTCCGGCAACGGCGGTGCTGGAAAAACTACCGACAAAAATCAGAAATTCAGCGGCGAAACCACTGGTAGTAGGTAGCCCCAGGGAAGCCAGGCCAGCTATAGAGAAGACAACGACCACGACTGGTAGTTGTCGTGCTAGGCCACCGAGCTTGCGGAGGTCACGCTCTTTAACGTTGTGTATAATGAAACCAGCCATGGCAAACAGGAGTCCGGTAACAATACCGTGGCTGAACATCTGCAAAGCAGCCCCGGTCATGCTTACCTGTCCCAGGGCAAAGATACCCAGAAGCACATAGCCCATGTGGCTGATACTGCTATAAGCAATCATCCGCTTAATGTCAGTCTGCCTCAGGGTTATTGCCGCTCCGTACAGCACCCCGATTATTGCCAGTATGACCAGGATAAGTGCGTACTGTTGCGCCACCTGAGGGAAGATGGTTACAGACAGGCGAATTATCCCGTAGCCACCCATCTTGATCAGTGCTCCGGCTAGCATTACACTGACCGCCGTCGGCGCATCAGTATGAGCATCAGGCAGCCAGGTGTGAAGCGGGAAAATCGGCAGCTTGACCGCAAAACCAATCAAGATAAGGAAGAAGATGGCCACTACCGGGATGGCGGCGCGGAAGGGGGTAAGGCCGGTCTGGGCTATGTCCAACATACTTAAACTGCCGGTGGCGAAATACAGGCTGAGAATACCCGCCAGCAAAAAGGCGCTGCCAAATATGGTATAGATAACATACTTTATCGCCGAGTATTCTTTCCTCCCTGACCCCCAGATGGAAATTAAGAAATACATGGGAATGACTTCTATCTCCCAGAAGACGAAGAACAGTAGGAGGTCCAGAGAAGTAAATACTCCCAGGATACTTGTTTCCAGGAGCAGGAGCCAGGCAAAATACTCACGGTGTCTGAAGTCAATCTTCCATGAGAGGAGAACAGCCAGGAAACCAAGAAAGGAAGTCAGTACCACGAAGGGTAAACTCAGACCGTCCACACCCAGATGGTAGTAAGCGTTAAGCGGTGCAATCCACAGCAGTTTTTCCTCAAATTGCATTATCCCGGCCGCCGCTAGAGACCTGTCAAAATTGATAAAGATAATGATTGATAAGACCAGAGGGATGAAAGTAAAGATGGCGGCCGTCCACTTGATAAACCTGGGTCTGCCACCGGAGACAAGAGCAATAATAATGGCTCCCGCTACTGGCAGGAAGATTATGGTTGTCAGATAGCTAAAGTCCAACTATGCTAACTCCTATAGTGATTATTTGCCTAACCCTTTAGACTTCTGTGGGATAAGTCCCAGGAAAAACAAGAAAAATAGGAAAAAACCGCTTGGCGATAAGAACCCTAAAAATCCTAACCATCCTAAGTTACCAGGCATGTTTTTCGTACCTGTCCTCCCAAACTATATTCTTTGCCAATTCATCCAAAGAAATACAAAACTAGAATAATCGCCATCACACCTACCCCGATGAACAGGGCGTAGAGCTGGAGTTGCCCGGTCTGTGCCCGCCGGATAGCTCTGCCGCTGGCTAAGACTCCGTCAGCCACTCCGTTTACTATTCCGTCCACACCCCTATCATCAAATTGCTGTAAGCCGGCGAAAAGTCCCTTAAGCAGGACTATCTTCACGATGATATTTTCATAAAGTTCGTCAAACCAGTATTTCCGGTAAAACAAGGTGTAGAAAGGTTGAAAGATGCTACCGATTCGCTCTGCCGACAGCCACCTGGCACTGTAAATGGCATAAGCCAGCAAAATACCCAGTCCTGCCAGTATCAATGATATCCAGGGTAACGGATGCGTTAAAATACCGAAGAAGCCTTCGGCAAAGCTGCGTGTCTCGCCGTGACCCATAAAGGCACCAAACTGTCCGGTAACGTTCCACAAACCGGAAACCACCGCCAGGATAGCCAGAAACACCATAGGCATTACCATTACCTTGGGCGATTCGTGAGGATGACTGCCGCCGTGGGCATCTGGATTCCCCCCGCGATATTCACCGCCGAAGGTCATAAAGACGATGCGGAACACGTAAAAGGCGGTCATAAATACGGTTATCATTGCCAGGTAAAATAAGATGGGCTGGCTGGCGAAGGAACTGATTAATATCTCATCCTTGCTCCAGAACCCGGAGAGAGGCCAGATGCCAGCCAAACTCAGCGAAGCGATGACAAATGTGGCATATGTCCACGGCATCACCTTGCGCAGTCCACCCATCTGACGCATATCAAAAGTGCCGGTAGCATGATTGACACTGCCCGCTCCGAGGAACAGTAGTGCCTTAAAGAAGGCGTGATTAAACAGATGGAAGATGCCAATCGCCACGCCCCCAGTTCCCAGGCCTAACATCATATAGCCAAGCTGGCTGATGGTAGAATAAGCCGTAACCCGTTTAATATCGGTCATCACCAGGGCCATAGTGGCGGCAAAAATAGCCGTAAAACCACCGATGACCGCTACTGTAGTTAGTGCCTCAGTTGAGTGTTCAAAGAGAGGAAACATGCGGGCTACCAGGAAGACACCGGCGGCAACCATGGTAGCGGCATGGATTAAGGCACTAACCGGAGTTGGGCCCTCCATAGCATCAGGCAGCCAGACATGGAGTGGGAACTGGGCTGACTTGCCGGCAGCGCCGGCAAAGATGCCAATAGCTGCCCAGGTAAGGGTGGTGCCGGCTAAAGTCCCGGCTATAGCCAAGCTTTGCAGTTCCGTAATATCAAAGGTGCCGGTATTTGAATACAGGAGTAATATCCCGGCGAGAAAACCAAAATCGCCAATTCGGGTAACAATAAAAGCCTTTTTAGCGGCATTGGCCGCCGCCGGGCGGTGAAACCAGAAGCCGATGAGGAGATAGGAGCATAAGCCGACCAGTTCCCAGAAGACAAACATGAAGACTAGATTATCCGCCAGAACTAAACCTATCATTGAGGCAGTGAACAATGACATCCAGGCATAGTAGCGGTGATAGCCTGGGTCGCCATCCATATAACCCTGGGAATAAATCTGCACCATCAGGCTGACTACGAGAACGACAATAAGCATCACTGCCGTTAGCGAATCCATTATCAGCCCCAGCTGAATGGTAATCCCGCCCTCGATGACTACCCAGCTAATATCAGGTACTGGCAGTTCGTGATTAGGTGCTGCCATTACTGCCGTCAGTGCCCAGATAGACAGAAGTAGAGAACCGGAAAGTGCCATGATAAGGATATAACCGGTAACTTTTGACTCTTGCTTCACGAACGGTCTGATGAAAAAAGAAATGATGACAAAGGAGAAAAGTGGTAGCAGAAAGATAAGCCAAACTAGTTGATACGGCATTACAGCTTCCTCAGCATCTCATTAGTTACCTGTTCTTTATCTTTAGGTACCAGAATAGAATAGGTCGCGAACTCCTGGCCTAGGGGCATGCCGGAAGTGGGCAGGATACGAGCGGGAATTCCTTCACCCTCAAAGAATTCCTTCCACATCTCGGCGAGCATTAAACTATTTGCTTTTTTAACTTCTACCCACATTTTTACCACTTCATCAGGTTAATTTTGGTGGCATCTATGGTCTCACGCCCACGATAGATAGCCAGTATTATCGCTAGGCCAACCGCTACCTCGGCGGCGGCAACTACCATAACGAAAATAGCGAAAATCTGTCCGGTTAGTAGTTCTGGCACGATGTAACGGGAGAAGGCAACCATAGTGATATTTACGGCATTGAGCATTAATTCAATGCACATCAAGATGATTACCGCATTACGTTTCGTCAGCGCCCCATACAACCCGATGGAGAATAGAACGGCTGACAGTATAAGGTAATGCTCCAAACCTAAAGTCATTTCTTTACTTCTCCCTGGCTAAAACAATAGCTCCTAAGATAGCGGACAGCAAAAGGACGGCGGCAATCTCCACCGGTAAAATAAAGCCACCCTCACCAAAAAGTTTGGTGGCGAGAGCTGCCGTGGTCGGCTCGATGGGTGGTGTGCTGGATATTTGCCACGGTGTATTCGTTATGGTAAAAACCAGTACTCCCAAAAACAGTATAGAGACAATAAAAGCCGGGATTTTTAGTTTGTTGGAAGGACTGCCTCGCTGGACTTCTCTGGTCAGCATAACAGCTAAAATAATTAGTACTGATATGGCACCGACATAAATCAGAATCTGCACTGCTGCCAGAAAATCAGCACTGAGGGTGATATAGAGTCCGGCTACCGTCAGGAAGCACAGGACGAGCGAGAGAGCCGCCCGGAAAACGTTCCGGAGTAGAACCACACCTAAAGCTGCCAGTACACCGACTACAGCTAGTATCCAGAAGGCAATAACAAGTCCCATTATTTTTTCTCGGTAATCCTTTCCAGAAGTAAGGTCTGTCTGGGCAGTTTTTCGGCAAGCTTCGGATAGAAGTAGCCACTGACCAGCCTGTCCGGTGATTCCAGCATCATCTCCTTGGTCTGCACTAGCTCACCACGCCGATATTTTGCTCGCTCATAGGCATAACTCATATACAATGCCTCATAGGGGCAAGCCTCAACACATAAGCCACAATGAATGCAGTACCCTGTATCTACCTGATACTTCTCGACTGCATATTTATTTTCCACTAGATTAGTAGAGGTGATAATCTCGATTGCTCCCTCGTGGCAGGTCTTGGCACAGATGCCACAGCCGGTGCACTTTTCCCGGCTCCATATGAGCTCATTACCACGAATCCGGCGCGAGACATTTAGCCTCTGCTCCGGGTATTGTGATACCGTCGGATGACGGAAAAGGTGCTTGATGGTTACCGTCAAGCCTTTAGCGATGCCTATTCCATAATGCTCAAACTTCAAGCCTGCCCCCTCCTAATTTAAAGAACTTAGACCACAGCAGTATCAGCACCGCCATTATCGCAATATTGACGATTACTATTATCCATGGTAAAGCTACTGGCCAGACCAGTACCTCAATGGCAGTGATAACCAAGTTAATCAATGCTAAGGGGAAGAGGAACTTCCAGGCAAACGCCATGAGCTGGTCGATTCTAACGCGAGGCAGTGTGCTCCGTGTCCAGACCATGATAAAGAAGACAAGGATAACTTTAATCAAAAACCAGAGCCAAGGCGGCAGCAGTGGTCCTCTCCAGCCACCGAGAAAGATGGTTGCAATTATCGCTGAGATAGCCACCGCTTCAGCGTATTCTACCAGATAGAACAAGGCAAATTTCATTCCGGAGTATTCAGTATGAAAGCCAGCGACAATCTCCGAATCAGCTTCCATGAGGTCAAAAGGACTACGGTTAATCTCAGCACAGGCAGCCATGAAGAAGATTAGAAAACCAAGCGGCTGTAGTAAAATGAAGGGGATATCCTGGGCCAGTACAATCTGGTTCATAGATAATGAGCCAGCCACTAGCACCACTCCGAGAACGGCCATTACCAGTGGAATTTCATAGCTTACCACTGCCGCTACATTACGCATAGCGCCGAGGAGCGAATACTTGTTACTTGAGCCCCACCCGGCCATAAATACCCCAACTGTCGAGACGGAACTAATTGCCACCACGTAAAGTATGCCGATATCCAGGTCAGCCAGCAGCGCTCCATTCTGAAAGGGTACTACCGCGAAAATCAGCAGTGTCGGAGCAAAAGCAACCAGCGGCGCCAGCCAGTGGACTAACTTGTCCGCGTTGGTGGGCACAATGTTCTCCTTGAGTAATACCTTTAGCGCATCAGCTACTGGCTGAAGTAGCCCAAAGGGGCCGGTACGGTTGGGGCCAAGGCGGGACTGCATGCGCCCCATACCCCTGCGCTCTATATAGATGAAACCCATTACCGTGGTTAGAACAAAACCTATGAGGACAACCGTAAAAAACAGCCAGTGCCACCAGAAACCACCCGGCCAGTCAGGAGGCAGGCTTTGCAGATGAACCTGGTTATTAATGATGAAATCAGTCATTGTCACTATCTATCAATCTCACCCACAGTAATATCAATACTGCCGAAAATGATTATGACATCCTGTATCTTCCATCCCACCACCATATCGCGAAGAGCGGTTAAATTAATCAGACTTGGCGGACGGATATAGCAACGGTAGGGAGCAATAGAATTATCTGATACCAGGTAAAAGCCCAGCTCGCCCTTGGGGGACTCAATATGTGTATAAGCCTCTCCCGCCGGTGGGCGAATCAGGTGCGGTATGTCACTTATCACTGGCCCGCCTGGTATCTGCTTAACTGCCTGCTCTATGATGCGCAGACTCTGCCGCATCTCCTCTATTCTTATCCGGTAGCGGTCATAGCAGTCACCGATACTACCGGTAGGAATCTCAAATTCAAAGCGGTCATAAATGGAATACGGGTCTGCCTTGCGTATATCCCACTTAACTCCGCTGGCACGAAGCACCGGACCGCTGACGGAAGAATTGATAGCATTTTCTTTGGTTAGAATACCGACGCCCTTGGCGCGGGCTAACAGGATCTCATTATCCTTGAGAAGCCGGTCGTATTCATCAATAAAGTGGGGCATCTGCGCGAGGAACTTAAGCAGAGCCGGCAGAAACTCCTTGGGAATATCTTGGCTGACGCCGCCAATACGCATATAGTTGTAGAGTAGCCGCTGACCGGAGATCATCTCGAAAAGGTCTACGATCTTCTCTCTCTCTCGGAACATGTACAGGAATGGAGTAAAGTAAGCGCCACATTCGTTCAAAAAGGCACCAACAGCTATAAGGTAAGCGGCAATACGCTGCAGCTCTGCCATAATGACCCGCAGGTATTCAGCTCGTTCCGGGACCTCTATTCCCGCCAGCTTCTCTACGGCTGAAACATAAGCCAGGTTATTGCTCATTGAGGCAATATAGTCCAGACGGTCTGACAGCGGTATAAATCCGGTAAAGGTTCGTTCCTCAGCCAGTTTCTCAATCCCGCGGTGCAGGTAGCCAAAGACCGGCTCAATATCGATAACTACTTCCCCATCAAGGGTTGCCCTCAGCCGAAACACCCCGTGTGTGCTCGGATGTACCGGACCTATGTTAAGAACAAAAGGTTCAGTTTTAAGCGCCATCACGAGTAGTCCTTCCGCAATGGATGCCCCTGGAAACCTTCCCAGAGGAATATACGCTTCATATTCGGGTGACCTTCAAATCTGATGCCCATAAGGTCATAAATCTCTCGCTCCTGAAAATCGGCTCCCCGCCACAGACTAACCAATGAAGGCAGGACGGGATTCTCCCGATCGTAACATCGGGTCTTAACTACGACGCTATGGTTATGTTCCAGAGAGGTCAGCTGATAGACAACTTCAAAGTGGTCATAATAGTCAATAGCCGTGATATAGTTAAGAAAATCAAAATCAAGGCCTGGTGTATCTTTGAGAAAGGCAGCTACCGCCAATAAGAAATCACTATTAACAACAAGGACGTTTTGGTTAGATTCGACAATACTCCCCGGTAATTTATCTTCCAGTTGACTGGCAACTTCTGTGCCGGAAAGGGCTTGTGTCATTCTTTACTAAGACCTTCCTGATGCTAAATATTGGCTTTTTTGGCTATCTTCTTTTGCAGCATCTGTATCCCGTAAATCAAAGCTTCGGGACGAGGTGGGCATCCGGGTACATAAACATCGACCGGAATTATGTGGTTATACCCTGGGACCACGTTATACGATGAACGGAAAATACCGCCACTGATACCGCAAGCGCCCATGGCAATTACCCATTTCGGCTCCGCCATCTGGCTATAGATCCGCTTTACAATGGGTGCCATCTTCCAGGTCAGGGTGCCGGCGGTAATCATCAGGTCCGCCTGGCGTGGTGAGGCACGGAGAATCTCCATGCCAAAGCGAGCAAGGTCAAAACGCGGGCCGTTGGCGGCAATAAGCTCAAAGGCACAGCAGGCCGGGAAACATATCGTCGTCCAGAGTGAAGAACGCTGCCCCCAGTTGATTATAGCATCCACTGAAGTTAGTAAAATATTTCGTTCCAGTTCCTCATCCAGCCAGTTATCAGGATCAGGAATCGTCTGCTGGCTGCTCACCTTTAGCTTGTCAATAACCTGACCCTCAGCCCGGTCGAGTTCCATATCAGAATAGATGTATTCTTTGGCTCTGCTTACTTCCATTCCAGCACCTTCTTCCTCCAGGCATAAATATAGCCGATGAGAGTAATGAAAATAACAACCAGCACGGCTATAAAGCCGGAAACACCCAGTTGTCTCAGGCTAACTGCCCACGGATACAGGAAAACAACCAGGACATCAAGAACTAAAAATATTAAGGCGTAAAAATAATAGTGAAAGTTAAATTGAACCCATGTTTTACCTATGGTTTCCATACCACACTCAAAGGTGGAGTTCTTGACGGGGTCAGGCTTGTTGGGGACAATTTTAAGAAATCTGAGGGCAAGGGGAGTGAGAACCATTACTAGGGTGAAAAGAACGATAGCGACGAGAAATAATCCGATATAACCGTAGTTTGTTAGCAACTATTGTCCCCACTTTTCCAAAATAGCCGTGCTAGTATATCACACTTGATTTTTCAAAAGCAAGTAGTTTTAACTGTAATTTTTACTATAGTTTTTAGGGAAACTCAAGCATTTATCTAAACCGGTTCGTTCATCCATAGAGATTATTTAGGAACCTATTCCTCTGTCTCTCTTCCCTACACTCCCCCTCTCCTTAAAAGGAGAGGGGGACTTATTTACAGAAGAGGGGCTGACGCCCCTCTTAGACGCCCCACTGATTTTCTCTATAGTAAGGGGAGGGGGGGAAAGAGTTTTGAAAGAAAAGCTTCGCCTCTCTTCAACTCTCCTTTAGCATCTCTTTCTTTAAAAGGAGAGGGGGAGTGTAGGGAAGAGAGACAGAGGAATAGGTTCCTAAATAATCTCTATGGATGAACGAACCGGTTTAGATAAATGCTTGAGTTGCCCTAAAAACTATAGTAAAAATTA
>SDBT01019920.1_pt1 | contig 10502 bp, 10 predicted proteins | sample 2277101 | NCBI WGS metagenome assembly SDBT01 (sample SAMN10404973, study PRJNA504765) | marine sediment metagenome | isolation source: marine sediment core GS10_PC15, 103 cmbsf | place: Arctic Ocean: Southern Knipovich Ridge | collected 2010
TCTGCCTCATCGAAATGTGCGTGTAGTCACGAGAAAAAAGTTAGTGGAAAGACGAAATCTTTCATAAAATACCATGAGTTATGACCACTATGGGTGTGTCGTTTTTGGGGTGAACATTCGCTTGAAGGAATCGGTCATCTTTTGAAAACCGTTCAGATTCTAAAAAAGCATTTTAATCCAGGCCTCAAAATTTCAGGTATTCTCCTGACCATGTGTGAGATGGGTGAAAATATTTCCAGAAAAATAAGTAATGCAGCGAGAAGTCATTTTAAGAATATGGTATTCAAAACGGTAATCCCAAGAAGTATACACTTACGTGAATCTGCCATTCATGGAAAACCTCTTTTGCTCAAAGATATTTGCTCCGATGGAGCCCGAAGCTATCTCCAATTGGCAAAAGAGGTGATGAATGCGTAGGAAAGGAGATTTAAGAATGAAAATTACAGACCACCACTTGATTAAAAGTGGAGAACAGGAACTGATTGATACGATAACAGCCGATCTTGACTGGGGTGCAATCGAAGAAATTTTCAGGAAAGAACATAAACTGAAAATTGAGGAAAATGTAGAATATAAGAACGGTGATATTGTTGTTTATAATGATCAGGTGGCATATAAATTGGAATTTGACGTTAAGGTTATCATTTCTGTTCTTTTAGATAGAGAGGGGAACTATTTGTCTGTTACAAGTTCCGGAGATTTGAGTGAACTACAAGATAAAACCGAAGATGGCCTATTGAATGAAGAGGAAAAATCTAAAAAGGAATCGAAAGACAGTTACGAAGCCGCATTATCAGAATTAGATAATACCATTACATCTGATAATGACGATTTGAATGCAACCACATCAAATGCAACGACCCCGCAAGAAAAAATTTCCAAAATGGCATCCCAGGCTGGAGATATGATATCTAAGATAGATGGTGAAGGGTAAGCGTTCACAGGTTCAGCGTTCAGGGTTTTTTCATATTTTTGCTTTTAATCTTAGTGCAAGCTCGCTCTACTAATTTAGGCTCGAATGAATTCTGCATTAGATTCAAAATCATAGACTTTAACACCCTTAACAGTCCTCTGACCTCCGATCTCTGACTTCTGACCTCTGAACCGTGAGCCCGTGAACGGTTACGATCAATCTCATATTTTGAAGGAGGAAATGTGTTTTTGCGAAAGGTGATATCTTATTTCCTTTTTTTACGAACACGCCGTCTTCTCTTTACAACCTTTTTGCGTGGTTTTCCGGAAATAGCAGTTGCTTTTATTATCTCTTGAGGATTGTCTCTTAATTCCCACGGAGGTTTTTGTCGATGCTTGCATGTTGCCCTAGGACATTTTAAAATCGATTTTCCGGCTTTGTCAGATGCTTCTACTAAAAATGGATTATTGCATTGTGGGCAATGGATATGATAAGGTTTACCCCAGCTGATGAAATTGCAGTTTTTATTGGAACATTTATAATAGTATTTGCCCGTTGCAGTCTCTTTTGCTTTGACTTTCGAGGTCATACACAGGGGACATGCCAATGCCAGATCTTCTTCAAAGGCTGCAACGTGTCTTTCTACGACATTATCGGTTATATCAAAGTCCTTTTTTTCAGGACTTATGTCCGGTTCATCTTTTTCTTCTTCTGCCACCCATGACTCTTTTTGCAAGGCTGAATTGACCTCTGCTTCGTTTTCCACTGCATTTGCAAAGAGGTCTGATTCCTGCTCCGTAGCTGTAAATTCCTGGGCTTGTAAAGGGGCTTTCAAGGAAGAAGTAACGTCCTCTTCCTCTTTGGTTGTTTTTTTAAAAACTGCTTCCTCATGCAAGTCTTGCTCATCAGGGTCCGGCTCTGAAGATTCGGTTGTTACAGGTTTAGAGGAAGTGGTTTCTTTAGGTTTATCCTCTTCGGAAAAAGGCTTTATAAAATCACCCTCTTTGATCTCAACCGTTCTCGCATAAGCATTTGTAGATAAGATTTTAGGCCCGGGAGGAGAGACTCGGGATTCTTTAGACCAAATTTTAGTTTTCGGGCGAGCAAAAATATCTGATTTTTTAAGGCCTTCTTTTTGTATGCCTCTCTGCTCGTCTTTAAGTGGTTCGTCTAACTTCTGAAGATTAGTTGCCCGCTCTTCAAAATGGCTTGACATCTTTTTTAATTCTGGTTGAGGACGTTCTTTGTTCAAAGGAACGCCTTGTATTAGTAGCATTTGATCAAATTGATTGACTGCTGAATCTAAGTTTTTTCGTTCCGATTTAACCTCATCCATAGTCTGAACAAAGTAGGCGACAAGATTCATCCCGGGCATCTCCGGAAAGACCCCGTCAAGAAGCCGGGCCATGCTTACGGTAGGCTTTTCAGGGATCAATCTACCATTCTCATCAACATGGATATATCCCTTCTGAATCATATCATGGGTAATGGTATTTGTATCCTTGTCTAGGTCGAAACCCAAATCACACAATTCATTTATTAATGCTTCATGGGTATAACGTTCAGGTGGGGTGGAAGAAAAACTTTCTATTTCATTTTCACGTTCCATAAGCAGGATAATACATGATATGTTCGACGAATTCATGGGCAACGCTCCGATCCCATGGCTAGTACCGATCAAACGCTCCATATGTCGTCTCAAAACCTGGTCAAATAGATTCTGTATTTTTTCTTGCTTATCACTACTTTCTTTAACGTCCGGTGCCATTGGAAGTTCCTTTTTTCGTAACCGTTCACCGCAGAGACGCAGAGTACGCAGAGAAAATTAATATTTTTCTTTAAAACCCTTACGCCACTATATGATAATGGATATCAATAAATTGAGCGGTAAAATTATCGGTGCAGCTATAGAGGCCTGCCCGCCATTGCAGACTCAGGCGAGGCGGGCGGGTGCATAAGGCCCTTTGGCCTGTTTTGCTTGAATTCGTTTACGAAGAATACAAATGTCACGAGCTGAATCTCCAGGGCTTCTCATTAGAAAGGCAAAGGAATAGTTTGCCTAAAGCGGATGGACCTTTTTACTTTCCGGCCTCTCACCGGAAAGTAAAAAAACTAACTCTTTGTGCACTCTGCGCCTCTGCGGTGAACTATTATCTTTTTTCGTAAATTATGGTACGAAATTTAGAAGGCACTCTGGAATATCCTGTTTAACTCTTCTCATCTCTTAAAAGAGGAAATTTATGTGTGTAGAGGCTGTTAGAAATGACAATCTGAGCAGCCTGGCGGATCTTATTATTTACTAAGACGGGACCAATAAGATTTCCAGTCATCTTATGAGGAGAACCCTTCGGAATATTCACAACAATATATAACTCTAAATCATCGTTTTTCTCGTTTCCATTCCAGGACAGCTCCTTTAAAATATTCTCCAGATCTATCTTATATTCCGGCTTAAAAAGGAATGGATTCGTAATGACGAAGGCAAGCGTTGGATCGTCAACCGACTGGTACCAAAAGAAAGGTGAGTTTTCCTTATGCTGGAGTACCACAAAACGCTTTTGGTCCGGGAAACCCAGCATGCCGGAAGGCATATTGATAATCTTATCTTTTCTTATACTGATAGTCCCGAATCTCGTTGTTGTAATTTCCAACTTTACTCTCTCTCCGAATGAATAGTTTGCAATAGGGAAGTAGCCCTGGAAAGATCGGAGTCACTGACATCAGATGATTTCAGATTCTCTTCTCTAATTCTTTCATATATCTCCTGGCGGTGGATACTGATACTTTTTGGTGCTTCGATCCCCAGCTTGACCTGTGCTCCCTTTATTTCGAGTAAGGTAACACTAATATCATCACCAATAGCAATCCGTTCCCCTAACTTCCTTGTTAGTATTAGCATAGGCCATCCATGGCGTATTAATTAATGCTTGACCTAAAACACTATTTTTTGGTCAAAAATTCGAAATACGAAGCACAAAATCCGAAACAATAACAAAAATAGAAATGTTTCAATGACAAAAACATCGGATCAATCTGTTAGTTTGGATCATTTTGTCATTTGATATTCGAATTTGTTTCGAGTTTCGATATTCGATATTCGAATTTGGCCTGAACATGATTTTTCGTTCAGGCACTAATTATATATAGTCAAGCAAGCTCAATTGCATAATCCTGGCGGATGAGGCCAGGGCCGCCTGATACGCAAGCTCCTTGGCCTTTAGATCCATGATTGCCTCTATAATATCGGCATCTTCAATATTCGAAAGCCTCTCGGTATTGGCAATATCCATGTCCCGAAGGATATTTTCCTTAACCTCCAGGCGGATCATCTTAGACCCCAGGTCGGAGATCTTGGAGGAAATGTGGTCAAAGTGATTGCCCAGTCTGGTCATTGCATCCTGGATTCCGCTGACATTATTGCCGGTCAACGCGGTTTTCAAATCATTTAATGTCTTAAAAATATCATTGGACTCGTCTGTGGTCCCGAACACAGCCTCACCATCGCTTCCAACCTGGATTGTGGTATTTCTGCCTATGTTAATTGTAAATGGATTGCTGTCTCCGCTGTAGGTGCCGTTCTGGCTGAATGGTCCCGAGTCGGTCTTCGAGCCCGCAAAGATATAACGTCCGCTCACTTCGGTATTGGCCAGAGAAACCATTTCATCTATAGTGTTTTGAATGATCACCGCTGCGGAAGCCCTTTCTGCGCTCGAGATCGTAGCGGTGGCCATCTGAACACAGAGAGTTTTGGTATCGGAAATCAGGTTCTGTACATTGTTCAGAGTGATCTCAGAAGCCGTAAGCCAGGTTTTGCCGAAGGCAATATTCCGATCCATCTGTTCGATATTAGCAAGCGTAGACTTGATGTTGAGGATCTGGTTGAGTCCCACGGGGTCGTCTGAAAGGTTATTGATACGTTTCCCGGTGGAAACCACTTCGTTGGCCTTATTCAATTCGTCGGTGATGTTGTTCAAGTTAAACTTAACCATCTCATAAACCGTTGTGTTGGCAACTCTCATAATAATCTAGCCTCTTTTTCTACTTTATTTTAAGCAACGTATTAAGCATTTCGTCGGAGACGCTGATAAGCTTGGCTGCTGCCTGAAAGGCATGCTGGAATTTGATGAGATTCGTCATCTCCTCGTCAAGAGACACGGCGGAAATACTGTCGCGAAGCTCCCCCATTTTATTTGCCATCACCGCATTAAAGACCCTGTTCCTTGAGATGCTTGAAGACTTAATCCCGATAGAACTTATCATGGAATGATAATAGTCATCGATGGTTGCGGTTATGCTTCCTTTTGTGTCTCCGCCGATCCTGTCGCACGTCCACAGTGAAATATCCGTGGACGTATATTGCAGATCAGCAATGGCAAGTGCATTGGTATTGTCGCCAGCGGCAAAAGTCCCGTAAGAAGTGGAGTCTGCTGTTACATTTATTGTAAAGGTATCAGGGGTAAGATCATAGCTGCCAGGCGTAAAGGTGATCTTCACACCATTACTTAGGACAACATCAATTCCGGCAGTGACAACTAGGGTCCAAGTTAATCCACCGTCATCAGACCATTTGAATATAGCGCCATTTTCATTACCGTTGGTGGTAATTTCGATTTTATAGGTTGCATCCTCTGTTCCTGTATAATGGCCGCTGGGCACGATGGTCCCTGTCCCCGTATTGCTACTACCTGCTACAGCAATGCCTACATTATTTGTCACCTGTGCCGCAGCGATATAGTTTTTGTCAAGACTGATTTTATCGTTAACGTCCAAGCCTCCGGCATTCGCACCCGTGAAAAGTGTATTGATGCCAAGGGCAGCAAGGACATTTGAATTGTCGTCAGAAAATGCAAATGTGTATCCGGTGTCCGCGTCAATCTTGAGCTCTCCGCCTGTTATGCTTGCGCTTATGTTAGTAACTCCATTTATGGCGTTCCTGAGGTCTGTAAGTGTTGTGCCGCCAGTATCCGCGTCCACGATGATAACACTTGGCTCTCCAGTATCAAGATCTCCGTTAGAATCATAGACCCAAAGGTTAAAGGTGCCATCTGAAATTTTGTCATAGTAATTCAAGCCTGATTCTTCTGTCCCGAGCTCTTCTCCGTCGTTTGATACGGCATATGTCCCTGTGACCGTGCTGAAGGCCGATTGCCCCACACCCTGGCTGTGCTGCTGGTTGACTGTCCAGATAAATTCCTCTGCCATGGCATTGAGGTCCAGTTTATACTTTGCAATGATCTCGTCCCGCATCTCAAGCCAGCCGCCCAGTTTTCCCTTGGTGATATTGTCAGTGATGTCCCCTATAGCGCCGCCGCCCGAACCCTCCCACATAATCCTGTCTCCGTTATCTCCGCCAAGCATGAGATTATAACTGTCGCTTCCGTTGACCAGGACGCAACCCTTGGCAGTGATTATACTGAGAGAGCCGTTTTCTTGCTCAAAGGCGTTCACATCTATGTACTGGGCGAGTTCTGAAGTAAGTGTATTGCGATTATCTCTTAAGTCATTGGCTATTCTGGTTCCCGTCTCCATGCCGACGAGCTGGTCGTTCAGCTGTGCTATCTCATTTGCAATCTGATTGATTTTAAATATACCGGCATTTATCGCCATTGTTAAATCTATTTGAAGCTGGGTTAGATCGGTGTTCAGTATGTTAAACTGATCGGACATAAGGATGCTGTGTTCGTAGAGGGCGATACGTTCCGAGGCTCCGGAGGGGTTATTTGCAATATCGTGCCATAAGTTCCAGAATTCCGACAGCATCATACTGATACTACTTTCCGAGTTTTCGTTGAACATACCCTCTAAGACCTGCATGTAGTTCTCCAGTTCTTGAGAGGCCGACATGTCCGATTTTAGGTTCCTGAGTTGCTTTTCTATAAATTGGTCGCTTACTCTCAGCACCTGCGTTGTATCCACACCACGACCAAGGAGCAACCCGGCGTAAGGCATGGGCTCTTTTGCCTCATTTACAATCGATTGCCTTGAATAGCCCTCGGTATTCACGTTGGCGATATTATGACCAGTCACAGCTATGCCATACTGCTGAGTTGCCATGGCGTCCCTGGCAATGCTCATTAACAGTCCCAAACCAGACATTATCAGACCTCCCTGCTGAGCAGAATATTGGTGCCGGACTCAGTCATATTACACTTGTTGTTGTATACTATCATGGATCCGTCATTGACGTTTATGATCGCTATCATTTCATCCAGAAACTGCAGAGAATCATCGACAATGGCCATGTTTTCTTTTCTTAAGACTTCAACCTCGCTCTTTAATTTTATAAGCCGCAGGTATAGCTTTTGAAATTCAGCCCTGCATTCCCTGGGAATTAAATCCATTATGCGGTTAAGATTAAAAGATTTTTGGTCTTCTTGGGGAACAACAGCCGAAATAATTTCCTGCCTGGTGGCATTTATATTTGCGCAAACATTTTCCTTTTCTCTAGATATACTCCATAACTTATCCAGGTCTATATTTATAAGAGACTCTCTTTCATACTTTAAACAATGGAGCAGGTCATTGTAAAGCATGATCTTATTGTAAAAAAGCTTATCAATCAAACGAACAATAGGCTCTTCCATATTCAACTCTCTTTCTCTATTTATCGGCATATCCAGCTAATAACTGAAGTCTCATAAAACGGTTAATATTTATCTTTGAGATATTCAAAAAGCATTTTTCCAAGCCCTATACCATTACCCTTTGCAATCCCCATGGCGAGATTTTCATCAAACATTGATTTAATGATCTCACTTTCATTACTATTTCCAAGAAGGCTATCTTTATCAATGGTTGTCCTCATTGATTTCAACATATAGGTTATAAATATGGATTCAAATTCGGCGCAGGTCTTTTTCAGCCTGGTTAGGGAAACATCTTTTATTGATCCTGTTGTAGCCGGGTCTGATGAAATCGGTATTAACATATGTTTCTCCTTTATAATATTTCCAATTCCGCCTGGAGGGCTCCTGCCGCTTTCATAGTCTGTAAAATAGTTATTAGATCCCTTGGAGTAACACCAATTGCATTTAATGCCTTGACCAGTTCACCAACCGTTCTTCCCTCTGGAATCAGAAGAAGCCCTTTTTTCTCCTCAATAACTGTTATTTCGCTCTTCGGCGTAACAACTGTGCTTCCCCCTGGTGCTACTATTGTTCCTCCCTCCATTTGGGTAGGAGTGGAATTTCTACTTGAAGGTGCAAAGGGTAGCGGTTGTGAAACCTCTTTTGTCTCTTTTATCTGAATGCTCAAATTTCCATGAGCAATAGCAACTTTTTGGATTCTGATATTTTCTCCAATCACAATGGTACCTGTCTTCTCATTGACTGTAATCTTGGCCACAGAATCGGGTACTACTTCAAGATTTCCAATTTTAGCAATCAGGTTGACCACTCTATTTTGAAACTCTTTAGGAATACTAAATTTTAAGGTTCCCGAGTCTATTGGTTTGGCATTGCCCTCTCCTAATAACGAGTTAATGGCATTGGCCATCCTGGTAACCGTATTAAAATCCGGATTGTTTAAAAGAATTGTTAATTCATTTTTACCCGTTATCGATAACGGAATATTTCTTTCTACTGTAGCTCCTCCACTGATCCTTCCTACCGTAGGATGATTCTTTATGATGCCCCCTCCTGCAGCCCCGCCCGCACTATAACCACCAATCAACACTGGTCCCTGCGCGAGGGCGTAAACCTTGCCATCAACCCCTTTCAAGGGGGTTAGCAGAAGGGTCCCTCCTTGCAGGCTTTTGGCATCACCAATAGAGGATAGAGTCACGTCGATTTTTTTCCCAATTCGAGCGAATGGGGGAAGTGTGGCACTCACAATGACTGCGGCAACATTTTTTACTTTTACATCTTCGGCAATTGTATGGATTCCCATATGTTCCAGCATATTTGCAAGGCCCTGGATGGTAAATGTCGCTCCTCCTTTATCTCCACTACCATTGAGGCCAATGATCAGGCCATAACCAAAAAGCTGATTTGATCTGATTCCCTCAATCGAAACAATATCCTTTATCCTCGCAGCTATACCTGCAGAAGGTAAAATGAAACTAAAAAGTAAAATAATCAGTAATAAAAATCTAAAACGGCCAGACATAATCAATTATCCTTCCTAACCATCCAACTCTTTGTTTGTCTGCCAGGGCACCAACACCTGTATATGTTATCCTGGCATCTGCAACATATGTAGAAGAAATCTCATTAGACCGGCTTATATCTTCCGGTCTTACTATTCCTGAAAGGGTTATATATTGCGTTTCATTATTAACCGTGATCTCTCTTTTTCCATTGATATAAAGATTTCCATTGGGAAAGACCTTTATAACCACAGCGGTAATATATGCCTTAATATGGCCTTCCCTGCCACTGGAACCTTTACCTTCGTGCTTTATGCCCAGGGATGCTGCTATCAAATCATCTTCACCTGGATTTTGAGCAAGATTCGGATTCTTATCGGCCAGGGCCTTCATGAAACCCATAAACTTCAGTTTTGATTCAATACCCGATGATCGACTTGTTTTGGTATTGGCATTCAAACTTGCTTCCGGGTCCTCCACAATCCTTACAGTAACAATATCCCCTATCTTTCTTGCCCTTCTATCAGGGAATAGAGAAATCTCCGTAGCTTCCGACCACAATGATCCTTCCGCTACCTCCGGAGGTTTATAATACGGGTATATGGGATCTTGAATCCTTTTTATTTCAGGTATATTAGAGGTGCTTTTTGTCATGCCCGCACAACCGGTTAATAGAATGAAAACCAGGAATAAGAGTAAGTATTTCCTGTAGGCCATTATTCTCTTATCCCCTTTAAAAGTCTACCATTACTGTTGAGCTGTTAACGACTTTGGCGTATATTTCCTTTTTGCTCATTGAGTTTTGAACCTTTATAAACTCGCCCATGTAACCTTTCATCAATACCCTCCCGGGAACCGTTATCTTGAGATCACCCGATTTTGCTAAAATTGTGACCATATCCCCCCTGTCTACGATTGGAGATTTTTCCAACATCCATTCTTTAAGACAGGTATCTGTCTTTATATTATGTTTTGCCATGAGCCCGATCACCTTACTCATATCTGTCAGTATGTTTGGAGATATGCGAGAGATATTTCTTCTCACAAAATAAGCGTCTTCTTTTTTTATGATCTCTCCCCTTTTTAGATTACGAGAAGTGCAAACCACAAATTCAAATACATCAACCCAACCTGAAAGCTTAACCTTATTTTTTACAACTCCGTTTACATAAACCACGGCGATTAATCTTACATATCCTTCAAGCCTTCTCATATTCTTTTGGAACAACTGAAAACTAACATTCCCGGTTGGAACAGGTCTATTGCCGACTATTTTCAATTTAGACACAACCACATCCGATCTTTCTTTTCCTAACCGGTTATAAAGATATTTGTTAAAGACTTCCAGAAATTTGGCCTCTTGTATGGATTGATAACCTTGGTTGGTTGCTGTCTTACTATCTTTTTTAGCAACCGATTCCGCCTCGGAAGGGAAACAAAACCATAATAAACAGAGGAAAAGAATCGTTGTATGTTTGATTTTTATCATGATAACTACCTCTT
>SDBT01019921.1_pt1 | contig 10502 bp, 7 predicted proteins | sample 2277101 | NCBI WGS metagenome assembly SDBT01 (sample SAMN10404973, study PRJNA504765) | marine sediment metagenome | isolation source: marine sediment core GS10_PC15, 103 cmbsf | place: Arctic Ocean: Southern Knipovich Ridge | collected 2010
GAGTCAAAGCCACTAGGCAAACCAATGAACGCTCATAGAGCTAAGACTATGGAAGCCAAGCCTGCGGCAAACCCCATGAAGGAAAAACTCATGAAAGAAAAATCAATGACCCCGGTCGCTAATGCCGACAGTGAAGAGTCTGTAAATAAAGAGTCAAGTTCCGAAGAAGCAGTCGAAACAGTAAGTAAAGAAGCTCAGGCTAATGAGCTAGATACTCTGCTTTACAGAATGAAAACAGGTAGCTTTGGTTCAAGCGCGTCAGGATTAGATAATGTCTTTGACGGACTTATGAACCAGGTCAAAGTCGCTGCTAAAGCGGAAAATGATATTAAGAAAGTCCAAAGAAAAACAGCCACAGAAGGCAAAATCAAAGTATCACCAGCTCAAGACACTAGTGATATAGGCAAGGTAAAAGATGGTGGCAAGATTGGACATGAAGAATCTTTTTCTGCTGATAAACCAGATGTTCCTCGCGCAGCAGCAACCATAGGTGATGAAGGCTCAGAAGTAACTATCAGTGAGACCGGAGATGCACCATCTGTACCACACGGAACAAGCCTGATGGAGGGGGAAGAGCATTATAAGCCTGAAAAGGGGAATGTTGTTGATGGGAATCAAGGCGGTGGACCAATGACCTCAGCCGCAGAATCAAAGAAACTTATCAAAGAGGCCAAAGTAAAAGTTCAGAGTGCTCTCAAAGATCCCGAAGCATTTAAGGCCTTTGCAGATACACTACAAAAAATGAGGAAGACGGAATCTGATCATAAGCTAGTTAAAAAAGCTAATGCAAGCGCAAAAATCTACGTCGTAGGACGAGATAAACATCCAGGTCTGTATTCAGATCTTCTTGCCATGGCAATTAATAATCTTATGACAGTCAAATTAAAGGATAGCAATACATACGCAATGTCGTCAGATCGAAATGACAATGTTGTATTATCACAAATTATCGCAGATGTTGTTAAGAAAACTGCGAACTGTAAATGCGGAAAGGATGATTGTAATTGTGATTGTGGAGAGAAAGGATGCGGAAAACCTTGTGCCTCTGCTGCCGAAAGTACAACAAAAGTAAAAACGGCAGAAGGAAGTTGCAAGAGAGAAGGATGCGAACAAGGTTCATGTGAATGTGGAAGTGGATATTGCGGATCACATTGTTTTAAGTGCAAAAATGCACAAACTGAAGAAATAAAGAAGGAATCACAAACAGTTACGCCGAAAAACGTTAGTAAGTTAGAAGATGATCCAGATATAAACCAAAGCAGTGGGCCTGGAAAAGGTAAAACACATGACGATAAAGCCCACAGCCTTGGAGTAGACGAGAAAAAGCCGAGTGAAGGGATGTCCGAACCAAGCGTACCAGAAGCACCAAACGATGGCAGACTCGCCAGAGAACACACAGTCGAAAAAGCGCATGACGGACCAGAAATACCAGCAGGTGGTGGAATGAATCCCGAATACGATAAAAACGAGAAGAACAGTCCTGAAAAACAGGACCAAATGTTAGGTAAAACAGATTCTGAGGTACAGGCAGGGAATGAAGAAGCAATTAAGATCGCTGGTCAAATGTTAAAGGCCAACCTAATTTCAATAGATGATCTTAATAAGACAATCAATAAACTGTCAAAGGCAGATCCAGAAATACTCGAAGATTACAAAAAGATGATTACACAAGCATCGACGAACAAAGGAATGAAGAAAGCAGCACAAAAAGGAACTGTCGAAAATCCAAAAATTCAAACAGCCAGTTTACCACCTATAGCCGAATCAGATGCGAATCTGCAACAACAGATTCAATCATTATTCAAACTGGATGCCAGGAATAAGGATCATGAAGCTTATTCTCAGGATCAAGGAAACGCCCAATTGTGGCGTTAAATTAAAAGTTAAGGAGATAATTTAAATGGCTTTAATTGAAGTTTTTCACGTTGTAGCAACTGAATTGCCAATCGATGCCACCGGAAGTCCAGATCTGCCACAAGGTATGCTAGTTGGTTTAGACGCCAATGGCAACATTCAACTTTGTGATGGAACAACTGACTTTGCCATGGGCATTGCTGGGGATTCAAGATCCTCTGGTACAACAAGCTTCACTCCTGAATCAAATTCAGCACTCAGTAGAAACCCAAAGACATCACTCACAGGAGCTTTGGTTACTGGTGCTTTTGGCGCTCAACAAAGGTTTACACAAAATCGTGTTGCAGACAACTTCAATGAGGTATTAGCCTCAGGCAAGATGACCGTATATCATGGTGGCGGGGAATTCTGGACAGATCAATACGAAACCATCGGACAAGATGGCTCGTCAGTTCGCGAATTTGTACCCGGCACACGATTATGGTGCTCACAGCCAGAAACGGCTGGAACAAACGATACGGAAACCAATAACGGAGGCCGGTTTACGGATGAAGGTAGTACCATTAATCAAATAGTTGGATTTACGTTAAGAAGTCCAACTAATTACCCAAGTGGTGTGCCAGGAACAGATACTCCATTCTCAACTCTGCCAGAAGGTGGAAACTCGTTGACATGGGGATTATTCTTGCACGTCAAGCTTGTAATCTAAAGGAAGTCTTTATTCGCTCAATATATCGTAAGATTCTTGGGCAAATAAGAAATTAGGAGTTAATAATGATTGATAAAAATTCATTAACTAATGAACAAAAAGAGGCCGTCATCGCACAAGCATTGAACACCGACGAAGGTCGAGTCGCTCTTGCTCAGGCAATGGTAGAGCCAATTAGACGATCCTTGGAATATCAGGCAGTCGGAAGAAAGCTCCTTCTTGTTGACGAACTTCCTCAGGGCGCACTCGCACGATACGAGAGAGACGTTGCAGCAATCGCTCACGTTATCTCACGACGTGGAGCCGTTCCTGATCAGATACAAGAAGGCGAAGAGATACTCGTCCCAACTTTCGAGATCGCAGCTAACCCACAGGTTAGACTGTCCGAAATCAAAGCACGTAGATTCTATATCGTAGACCGTGCACAGATCAAGGCCAAAGAAGCGATTCAGAAGGAAGAGGATGCAAATATTCTCGCAGCTCTTTTAGCCGCTGTTGATAACCGAGGCGATCAGATAGTGACCAACGTTGGTACACTATCTCCTGCATCATTGAACACCGCGTTCCGTTTCATCGAACAGCACGACTTAGTTGCTACTAAGATCGTGGTGCATGCTAATCAGTATGCTAGCATCCGTATTTTTGGCAAGGATTTCTACGACGAGGCAACAACTCGTGAGATTCTCACCAGCGGACTGTTTGGTCACCTATGGACCGCTGACATTCACGTAACAAGCAAGATGGACATTGACACTGTCCTCGTCGTTGCTTCGCCAGACACAGTCGGCGCATTTCCAATTCGCCAAGACATAACTGTGCTGCCAGCCGATGATCCGAAAAAATTACGGCTCGGCTGGGTAATTTATGAAGAAGTGGGCATCGTGATCGTGAACGATTACGCTGTAAGTAAAATAGAAGTTACGAGTGGAACCTAAGTCCTTGTAGTACAAGGGTTTACGTAAAACTATAAAAGTGGCCTGGATTATTTCAGGTCACTTTTTTTATTTCAACATTTTGCATTCGTTCGTGTATAATGTTTACGAAGGAGTGTAAAAATGCCAGAAAGAAAAATTTTTAATTATGAATCAAAAATATTGATTGAAAAAACGCTTAAAGATGAAGGTTATCATCCTGATAAATATGGTAGAACATCAAGCAAATTTATTTGGGCTATTTGTCGTTTCTGCGGCGAGCCGTCGAGAATTAGAAAGGGTTTCTTTAATAAATCTGGCTCCGCATGTCATAAAGAATGCAGATTTAAAGAACAAAGCATTTCTGGTTCTCCGTTCAATATCAAAAGTGTTCGGGAAAAAGCAGAAAAGACAAACTTAGAAAGATATGGCTCGAAGCATGCATGTCAAAACAAGCAAATATCGAAAAAGATATCACAGGTTAGATCATCTCAAGAAAATCAAAATAAAATCAAACAAACCAATTTACAAAGATATGGTGTGGAAAATGCGTTTCAGTCGGAAAAAATTAAACAAAAAATCAAAGAAACAAACAGAAAAAAATATGGCACTAACCATGCAATGCAAAATCAATCAATCAAACGACAAGCAACAGCCAAATTTAAAGAAACATATATGGATAACAATCCTAATGGCATTACGGCCATATTAAGAGGAGACGAATTTTGGAAAGAATTAAATAAAACGAATGTTTCTTTAAAGGAAGTTTGTGACAAATTCAATTTACCACATAAAGACACTACAACTACTATATCAAGAGAGGAATTTAGAGAGAAGTATTATCGAATTTACTCGTTTCCAAAAACACAAAAACAAAATGAAATGCAGAAGATCATTGAATCATACGGTTTCGATATTATACGTAATGAAAAAATATTGATTGCACCATTGGAATTAGACATATATGTTCCATCTAAGAAATTCGCTATTGAATTTAATGGTAATTACTGGCACTCAGAAGCATGTTTAAAAAACAATGCAAAACAAAAACATTTATATAAAACGCAAAAATGCCGTAAACAGGGTGTGAGACTCTTTCATGTATTTGAACATCAGTGGGACAGCAGACAAATTCAGATACTAAATTTTATTAAAAGCATACTTGATCTTAACTCGATTAAGGTGGCTGCTCGTAAATGTCATATAGATAACACTCCGCAGGATGAGTTTCTTAATCGCAACCATATTCAGGGCAAAACTCATTCTGTTCTCCGTTATTTTAATCTGATTTATGATAGTGAAATAGTTGCTTCTATGACTGCCTCTAAGCATCATAGGCAGAATACTGATGCTAAATCAATTGTACTTAGCAGGCTTTGTTTTGCGGACAATACAAATGTTCAGGGTGGTTCTAGCAAGCTATTTAAGCAATTTGTTATATGGGCCAAATCAGAAGGCTATGATAAGATAATATCATGGTCTGATACTTGCTGGACTGAAGGTGACATATATAAGACGTTAGGATTTAATCTGGCAAAGGAATACAGCCCTGATTATTTTTATTGGGATATTATCAAGCATAAATACGTTTCTAAACAGTCTCAGCAAAAAAAGCATACTGGTTGCCCTGAAGATATGACAGAAAAGGAATGGTGCCAGCAACGTGGATTATATCGCATTTGGGATTGTGGCAAGAAGCTGTGGGAGCATGAACTTTCTACAGGGTAAACTGCCGTCATTTTCGTATATTTTGATATGCTCAGGATCATTAGCTCCAATTTAAAGCCAGATACTAGTAATCCTATTCAGATGAAGATGAGTATACGGTGATTCCTATCAAAGAAGCCATATCATTATTGAAAGATAGTAATTCTAACGCTAGCATAAAGCAGATATCTACTGACCACGACTTTACTAACAATGAAGATAAGCTTGCTCAAATGGTCGGTTCTTTTTTGGGTAATCTGTGAGCACCAGACTGTCAAAAAGACAACGACGTGGGTCAACACATAAAAAAGGCAACACTCCATACAAATACTATCTTGACATGGATGAAATTTTAAAAAAGCGCAGATTGCTGGTTGATGATGATTGTATAATTACATATAAAAACATGCCTAATAGGAGTACACAATGCGCAAAATAAATCACAAAAGCACAAAGCATTTAAGTGAAATTTTTGTTGATGAACAGGATGACGGTCTGGCTGAATCAGATCATTATGAATATGAAAAAGAAGAGATTGAAGAAAACGATTATGTAGTACCAATACGTCCTGGAGAACAAAAGTGCGTAATGAAACCAATTAATCTTGGTCAGCTATTAGACGATAAAGCTAATATTAACCTAAATCCACCATACCAGCGTGGTGATGTATGGAAGCCAAAGCAGAAAAAAGAATTAATTAAATCTATATTTATGGGAACGTCCATTAACACTCTTCATTTTGTGAATCACAAAGAATCTCCTGAACGTGATTCAATGGATGGGAAGCAGAGATATAGTACTACTCTTGAATTTCAAGAAGATAAATTAGTTGTACCTGTTACATTATCAGACGGTGATTATGAAATAACATGGTCTGATCTGAGAAGAGCCAAAGACAATAATAATTTGGCAATGTTGCGCCAATCCTTTCTAGAACACACAGTAATGACATGCCAATACCCGCCTATGTCATATGAAGCAGCACGTGATGAATTTATGAGATTAAATTACGGAGTAAATTTGAGTGCAGAGGAAAAAATATATGGTAATTATTTTTTGTCTAAGAAGCTATTTCAATATCTTTTTCAAAATTCGTGTCCGCCTCTTTTTGGCAATTTTAGATCTGAGCTAGCTGAAGATTACAGATATAGTGGTACTCGTTTTTGTACTAATGTTTGTTTGTTGTGTTTTGGCTCTAGTTTCAATGACATTTATGCTCATCGTCAATACGGAGCCAAGGTTGTCGCTAAGTTTGCCAATAAAATTAATGATAGATTAAGTGATATTGGATTTTATGCAAATCATCCTATGAATGATGACGTATTAAAAAGTCTCAATATTTATAAAAATTATAAGCTCTTAAAAAAGGGCATTCACTTAGTTGGTCTATTTTTAAACTACAAAGTTAAAAGACCACATATTGATAGAAACACAGTTTTCGATTTGGTAGTATTAACAATAAATAAATTACAAGCGAATATAATAACATCATCATACGTAGAACAGAACTTGGAAAAATTTTATAAATTATCTGTTAGCTGGCAGAATATTAAGACAACGGAGTCTGGACTTAAAGAACATACTAATACTTCTAAGGGTGTCGATATTAGATTCATTAAATTAGATCATCTTTTTAACAATTGCGGATTTGATCTTGGCCGCAAAAATAAAAATGCATCAAAAGCACAAAAAAATCTAGCTAATATATCAACAGGATCTTTGTGTCCGATAACTGGGGCTGATCTTACGCCAAAGAACATTGTAACAGATCACAAGAAATCTAAAGCTACATCTAGTACAACTGATTTTGAGAATATTTCTGATGTCGGAAACAGGTTAAAGACAGATCTAACACAAGAAACGGTTAAGAAGATATCGGATTACTTATCTGATTAGGTATGTTTAGGCAGAGACAGTTTGATCTCCTTCATCTATGATTTCTGCTCTAATACTATCTAATTTACTGCAAATTTCTTCTATGTGTGGATGTGGATCATTGATAATTCGGCCTAACATCTTATTTAGTGGGAAATCAATAAGATCTTCTGCATATGATTCTTCGCTTTCTTCTGGTTGTAATTCATCTGGTATGGTATTAAAAGCAAGTACGCGATCATCATTGCCTGCCCTGAGTGCTAGGGCCATGATGTTTAAACTACTGTACAATAATTGTGTAGATTTCATAGATTTTTGTGTAACATTATTAAAATATCTCCTGACCCAATCTTTATTTTCATTTAGGAATAAACAATCATCACTAGGTCTAAGCCGTCCATAAAAAGAGTGATGTCTTAAGCAGTATGGGTATCCAGGGTTACAACCAGTGATCCATCTCTTCTTCTTGTTTATATTCCCTGGTAAGTTATGTCCTGCCGGAACATCAACTAAAAATGCTGAAACTTTTTTCCCGCGAATGATTAATTGGATGCTATTGCGTGGTCTGCAAGAGCGGTTGCCAGGTTCATAGTTTTCTGTAGAGACATGTTCCCAATGTCCATTTTCTAGTTTTTCTAAATCGCTAATAGATAAACCAACTGCTTTAATTTTGTTTGACATTAATCCATTTCCTCTTCTAAGATATCAGCATTTAGTTTCATGTCTTCATCAAAATCCAATAAATCTGTGGCGTCCCTCAGTTTAGTAATGCTAGAATCAGAATGAGATGTGATTTGAATTTCGCTGGTACCTACCCAATCTTTTTGCTGCATGTCTCTGATGCCCAACAGAAGGCTAGCGCCAGGCTGGGCATCTTCTTTCTTGACTTTTTCGCCTGTTTTAATATTATAGAATTTAAAGCGTTTTGTCAATACGATGGGTCCGTTATGATCTATTGTTCCAAAGAATATTGGCATAAAACCATCTTTTTTATCAGGAAATACATTATGAAAATATTGTTTAGCATCTTCCCATTTCTTATCTTTGAGTATGGAGTTGCAAATCATTAAGCACATTTCCCTGATCATTGATTTATGCCCAAATGTAAAATCAGATTTTCTGTTAAAATATGATGCAAACTCCATTGGTTGGAAATCTTCTAATTTTGTTGTCCCATCGTCTAATTTAATTATCTTGACGATAGATTTTATGTCTATTTGGCATATAATAAACTGTCCGTTGTTATGATCGCAAGGAAATCCCATTTCATTCATGAAGGAATCGACATCATTGCTCATATATACTGAGCCTTTGCCAAATCTTTCAAAATGCTTTCCTTGGGCAAGGCAAGAAGTATACAAGAATGTCTTATTGCTTGGTACTGCACCTGGAGACGAGCTTGAGTTTTTCTCAAAATTAAAATTAATTCCATCTCTAATCGAGCTTAACCAATTTTTACGCTTTGACACGCGCAACCCAGGAAAATAACTAGTTGTTATTGTGGCATCCTGAATGCCCACAGACACTTGGGCGTCTTTATCTACTTCATATTCACATGGTGATATAGAAAATGTGAAGGTATTTTCTTCGTATCTCTCTTTGAATTCGGATAATGGCGGGAGGAGCCTGCGGCGGTGTCCGTCTATTATAACGTTATCAAGGGTTTCATATTTAGACAGGCCTGTTTCATCCACAGTTATTTTCAATGAGTTAGGTGGATCTAGTTCTCCTCCTTTTGCTTTTCCTTTGCCAATATATTCCGGACACATATAAAGGAGATTATTAATAAATGGCAATGGTAATAATTTTCCTCGTTTTCTAGTATTTAAAGGAAAGATATAAAAAACATTATAGTTCTCCATTTTCTTTCCTAGTTTATGTTTTAGGCGTTTATACCATTCTTTGGTAACGTTTTTGGTACGCCAAGTAGAACCGTCTGTATAATCAGCATATCCTTTGAATGCAGAGAAGACGCCATTCTTACGTGAGCCAATAATAATTTTTCCAGGTCTACATAATATACTTGATGAATATGTGAGCCCAGCGCCGTTTAGAGATTGTCCTACTCCTTCTGTTTTAAACGGAGTACATCCCCAATCTTCTATTTGTTTATCCCCATCAAATGGGTCGGCATCCGTTAATACATACAAGAATCTCTCATGCCCATCTTCATCTGGTTCATCGTCAACTGCACAACACCACATATTTGTTGCGTTATATATACTTGCATTACTAGCACATTCTCGTATTGTCAATACCAATTGTTCATGTAATTTTGAAACAGATGAGCTGCCAAAATCAGGTGGGACAGTTGGTAGTGATCGCCTTGTTGTATCATCCATTATATATCTCCAACTTTAAGGGATGTTCGAGTTGAAGTATACTACGGATTATGATGATGTCAATCAAAAATATCGACGTAATGAGGTGGGATTTTGCGAATTTCTGGTGGGATATATTCCTCAATTCTCTGGAATGTCATATTACAGTACTTTTTTTCTATATCTATGCCGATGCATTGTCGTCCTAAGATCAAGGAGGCCAAGGCTGTTATTCCTGATCCTATAAATGGGTCACAAACAGTTCCGTTTTGTGGAGAGAACCCACGGATAAAGAAGTTGATTAATTCCAATGGGAATTTGGCGGGATGTGGAAATTTATCTTTGACAAGTAATGATGTAGGAAAGTATAAGATGTTATCAGGGTCGGTGGAGCCATTTTGCTGGTCTGCAATATCGTGATATCCTCCGATGTTCCCTGTCAAGTCATTAAAACACTTATAGCCTCTTTTGTTTCCAAATGTAGATGATGATTTAATTTGAATAACATCATGGTTGATGTAGTTCTTATCAATAGCAAAGTGATAAAATGGTTCCCATGCATTTTTCAGTCGAACTGATTTGCGTCGTGGGCTTGCACTTTTATACCATACATATTCATCGATAAATTTAAAGCCTATATATTTTTTTAGTGCGATTACTAATTCCATAACATATAGTGTTCGTTCTCCTTTTTCGCAGTGTGCTTTCATATTAAGCATAAAAGAGCCTGTTGGCTTTAATATTCTTTTTATTTGAGAAGCAATTGGCAAAAACCATTCAATATATTTATCGGCTGCTATGCTTTTATATTTATCTTTTCGTTGTTCTGCATATGGAGGGCTAGTGATGACTAAATCTACTGAACTGGAATTGATTTGTTGCAATCCGACAAAGGCATCCTCATTTATTAATGTGAGTAAATCTATCATGATTAATTATACAGATTAACATTGATTAATTCTATGTCGTATAATACATAACTGACTCATCGGAGTAAGTTCTTGGTATGCCGCAGGCGTCCGATCGGAGGCGTCTGTGGCTTTTATTATTGTCCACGGCAATCATCTATGGTAGCGTATAAGCCAAAGGAAAATAAATCATGCTCAGTCGTAGGGATGGGGTCCG
>SDBT01019922.1_pt1 | contig 10502 bp, 18 predicted proteins | sample 2277101 | NCBI WGS metagenome assembly SDBT01 (sample SAMN10404973, study PRJNA504765) | marine sediment metagenome | isolation source: marine sediment core GS10_PC15, 103 cmbsf | place: Arctic Ocean: Southern Knipovich Ridge | collected 2010
CACCGCCGGATCTTCGAGAGTTGGATCTGGAAACTGCCGGACGCTCAGCGTTGTGTGGCCGTCTTTGTTCTCGGCCAGGCCAACTGGGAGGATCGGAAATGGCCGTCCGGGGGCGAGGTGGTTTCGATTCAGCGAGGAGAGTTCATCACGTCAATTCGAGCAATCGCAGAGGATTGCGGCGTGTCCGACGGCGTCGTCAAAAGGACACTCAAAACACTAGAAAGTGCGGGCACTATTGAGCGAAAAGCGACCAACAAGAACACCCGCATTAGGGTAATAAATTTCGACATATACAACTCTGACGAGGTTGAAGAAGACAAACGGGTGGACCATCAAACGACAAACGAGCGGACCATCAAACGACAAACGGGTGGACCACAACTAAGAACTAAAGAACTTAAGAAGGTAAGAAGAGAAGAAGAAAGGGGCGAGGGTTCCGCTGAACCGGACCAGCCTTCCCTCTTAGCTGAAACGGACTCACCTACTCAGCCCACAGCTGCAGAGCTCATAGCCTCAACAGCCATCGACAGGCTCAACCACCTCACCGGCTCCAGCTACCAGCCAACCTCAAAGGCCACAGTGAAGCTGGCCAAAGCTCTCGCCAAGGCGAAGCACACCCCCGATCAGGTGCTCAGGGTCATTAACGCAAAGCACGCCGAGTGGTGGGGGACGGACTACCAGATCCGAGTATGCCCGGCGACTCTACTAGCTGCCTCGAATTTCGAGAAGTACATCGAGGCCATCGAGTGCGGTGCCCCCAAACCAAACGGGTCCAACGGCGCCAACCGACCACCCGAAATGGACGGCATGCGCATCGTCGACACCACCAAGCCCGAGGAGACACCCGTCCCCGAAACCCTCGAAGAGTTCCACGCCCGGTGCGCCAGAGAGCGAGGCGAGGCATGAGGCCATACTTTGAGCACGGCGGTATCACGATCTATCACGGCGACTCGGCCGAAGTGCTCCCGTCGCTGGGGGTGTTTGACCTCCTACTGACCGATCCGCCATACGGCATAGGGGAGGCTGCTGGCCGCAACAAATCGCGTAGCAAGCTCGCTAAGTCAAAGGATTATGGTTCCGACGACTGGGACAACTCCCCAGCGTCACAGAGCATTATCTCTCTGGCCAGAGATCACGCTACTCACCAGGTAATATTCGGGGGGAACTACTTCGACCTCCCCCCCTCAAGCTGTTGGCTAGTCTGGGACAAGGACAATGGCGCGACTGACTTCGCTGACTGTGAGTTGGCCTGGACCAATTTCGCGACCGCAGTGAGAATTAAGCGGTATCGATGGCAGGGAATGCTTCATGAGCCCGGCCGAAGGAGAGAGGAAAGGCACCACCCAACGCAGAAGCCGCTAGATGTGATCGCCTGGGCAATGGGCAGATCGCCTAATGCGGATAGCATCCTAGATCCGTTCATGGGGTCGGGTACGACGCTGCGGGCAGCCAAGGACCGGGGGCGCACAGCTGTAGGGATAGAGCGGGAAGAGCGCTACTGCGAGATAGCGGCTCAGCGCTTAGCTCAGGAGGTTCTCTTTTGAACGAACTCACCAAGTCCCTAACCTCCCCCAAGGCTGAGCGCGCCGTCCTCGGTGCCCTGGTGATTGACCCAACAATCCTGGCCTGGCTGGACCTCGACGCCGAGCACTTCACCCAGGCCCTCCACAAGCATATGCTCGCAGCGATCACCGAGCTCGTCGAGAGTGACGTTGCCGTCGACGAGGTGACCGTCCTCGACGCACTCGGATCGAAGTCCAGCGACTTTGACGTCTCGGCGGTAACATCCCTCATCGTCGAGACCCCAACCTCAGACAACGCTGAGCACTGGGTGGGTGTGCTCGAGGAGAAGCGCCGACTCCGGTCCCTATCCGACGCCAGCTCCCGAGCCCACGACAGGCTGAGAACGGGCGCCGACGACTCCGGATACATTCACGACCGTCTCAACGAAGACCTGATGGAAATCTGTGCCAAGGGACGAGTGGGTAGCGAGGTCATGACCGACGTGACAGAGCAGGAGCTGGCGCGAATGGAGTCGCAATGGGACGGGACCGGGGGGCAAGCCAGGGTGCCAACAGGGATCGGCCGCCTCGACAGCGTGGTGACAGGGCTCCCCGTCGGCGTGCCTACCGCCGTCGGCGCCCGTCCAGGGGTTGGGAAGTCAACGTTCCTCTGGAACATAGCCTACAGCCGCGCCAGGCGGGGTGAAGACGTCCTGATTCTCACCAACGAGGACAGGCCAGAAGTTGCGGCACGGCTTGGTATTGCGAACTTCACAGGCATAGAGCGCCGCGTCTTGCTCGCCGGCAAGCTTGACCCCCTACAGCGTCGAGCCGTCAGGGAAGCCGTTGAGGAGATGCGAGAAGCTAATAGCCATTACCACACGCTGAAGGTGCACGGGCGCAGCATGAAGGATATCTGTCGCGAGGCTGTCGGGCTGATTCGTCGGTTCAACGTGAAGCTATTAGCTCTCGACTACATTCAGAACGTGCCGAGTCCGGTAGGTGTCACCAAGCGGACCTACGGCATTGAAGAGAACTTAACGACGCTTGAGGCCCTCATTGCCAAGGAAGAGATCCCGGCGATTATCGTTGGCCAGGTGAGGCGGCTCGAGAAAGGACAGAGGCCAACAATGGCAGACTTCAAAGACTCGGGCTCGATCGAACAGAAGTGCAAACTTATGATCGCCCTCAACCCTGCAGAGCACGACAAGTTGGAGTGCTGCATTGTGAAAAACTCCGAGGGGCGGCAAGGCGATATCGTGGAACTGAACTATCAGCCCGGGTATGGGAGGCTGGACTGATGGCCGATCTTCGCCACGGCTTATGGCAGGACGTCCTGGCGGACGTTGAGTGCGACGTTCTCATTACGGATCCGCCATTTAGCGCCAGGACAGAGAAGGGCTTTCGCGGCGGCAACGCGCTGGACCAGGAGGGAAGGATCACGTATGGGAGCATCGATGGTGGTGACGTCGAGGAGTTTTGCGATTCATGGGTTCCACGAACCAGATTCTTCGCCGTCGTATTTTCGGATCATATCCTGGCCCCGGCGTGGGCGGACAACCTCGCACGTTGCGGGATGTATGTATTCGCACCGGTTCCATGGTGCAAAAAGGACGGACCACCGCGATTCCTCGGGGACGGGCCGGCGTCAGGGTGTGAGTGGATAACTGTCGCAAGGAGGCGGATGAACCTTCCGAGGGCACGTATCAAGTCAAGGCGAGGGTGGTACGCAACGAATATCTCCAGGCATGCCAAGAGCGACACTCAGATCGTGGTGGGGCAGAAGCCGAGCACGATCATGGAGGCCCTGGTTCGAGACTATACCCTCGTCGGCGACGTGGTGTGCGATCCCTTCAGCGGCAGCGGCTCAACAGCGCGGGCATGCGAGGCGCTAGGGCGGAACTTCGTTGGTGCGGAGGCGATCACCGAGACGTATGCGAGAGCAGACGAGCGAGTGTCTGGCTGGTGCCAGATCGATATGTTCGGCGGAAGTCATTGAAGCGCCTCGACACCATGCGAGATGTCAACCTCGACGCCGCCCGTCAACAGGGCCGCGTGTTACTCAAGCGAAGGATTCGGGCTGTTGCAATTCTGCTAGCAGCCGCGCTGCTAACTGCCGCACTCGCGGCATAGGGAAACGGAAATGATGGCAAACAAGAAAACGCCGAAAGGCCAGCTCAAAATCGTAGGCACCGAGCGAAAGGAGATCGAGAAACTCACCGACGCCGCGAACTCGTATCAGCAACTCGTAGCCGAGCGCATGGAGATCCAGGCCAAGGAGGCCGACGCCAAGGCTCACCTGATATCGACAGCCCAAAAGGCAATCGAGGACGGTGAGATCGAGGAGCCGCCCGACGATGGAAAGAAGCACGTCGTCTATCGCTACGAGGACGATGAGGGCGTCACACGCGACGTGAAGATGAAACACAAGTGGGGGATCAACGTCAACAAGTCGAAGGTGAACGCCGACGAAGAAGACACCGAAGAGGCGGCATAGCGTGGTCTCGTTCTTCGTGCCGGGTGTACCTGCGCCAAAGGGCTCGTCGAGAGCAATGCGCGGAAAAAGGCTTGGGCCGCCCTGCGCGAAGTGCGGGCAATGCCGATGCGCACCACCGTTCGTAATCCCCGACAACAAGAAAACCAATCCATGGGAGAAGTGCATTCGGGGTGCGTGCCTAGCAGCTTTGCAGAAGCAGGCGAAGATCTCCGGACCCGTCAAGGTTTCGCTCATCTTCAGCATGCCGCGCCCTAAGTCTCACTACCTCAAAAAGGGGCTCCGAGACAACGCACCGCACTACCACGAGAGCAGGCCCGACGTTGACAAATTGTCGAGAACTGTCCTCGACGGACTCACCGATCTCATGTTCGAGGACGACTGCAAGGTCGTGAGCCTCGAGGCTATCAAGCCCTACACCAACGGTGGGACGCAGGATTGCCCGTGGGGTGACTGCGGTGTCTTTATCGAAATCGAGGCTAGGAGCCAGGTGCGGGTCGCTCAGCCGGCAGACGTTAAGCAGCTCGGCCTAGCGGGGATCGCACCATGAAAATCATCACGCGCTTTGAGGATATGTCGGCAACGGGATACCTCCGAATCATCCAAAACGACGACGGGGACATCGACGTCGAGATCTGCGAAGAGTGTGACATCAGCCCGCAGTCGGTTGAGTTCTGCAACTCCGGGACTAGATCGCCTGCGACTTACTTCGCACTCATCGCACTTGCCAATGCAATGCGTGAGGACGAAGGGCGGAGGCCATCATGATGTTCCACGGTCGCAACGCCGCTGGCCTCTTCGCCAAGTCAACCGGCAAGGTGTACGTAACCCTCAGCGTCGAGAAGTGTGGAATCAAGTCTAGGGCCGACGCGAAGAATGCAGCCCTCAGAGTAACCAAGGAAAGAGGATTCCCCCCATGGCTCCCGAAGATGATGAAAAAGCCGAAAGAGTCGCCCGGCCTGTGCCTGGTGAGCGGCACCGTGACATGACGCCCGCCGAACTCCTCCAGGCAGCCGAGGACGACGAGCGACGCTTTAAGGAAATCGACTATCAGCAAGTGGTGCTCGAGGATAGGCTCAGCCCCACGCGATACGATCACTGGACTGTTCGAGACAACACAGAGAGGCACCTCAGGCGCATGGCGGCGAACTGGAAGGCGATGGCGAAAGACTACCGCTGGCGGCTACTTACGCTGCACAGGGCGCTTGCAAGCAGAGGGCGGAAATAGTTGTGAAGCACAGCAACTGTGGTGCACCATGCACGTAGAGGGATGCGAAATGATTTGTCCAATAACCGGGAAAGAGTGCGAGGCCAGAGGCTGCCGTGAGCGTCCGCCAGTGATCGGGGAGATCCCCATGATCGACTGCAACCTCCTCACCGTCAAATCAGACATCCCCAGCCTCGTGAGACTCATTCCAGAGTCCGGTGCCTCCCAAGACGATGTCGACAACGCCATGAGCTCGATGGACGCCGATCTCAGAGCCATGGCAAGCATTCGCAAGGCTATCGACGAAAAGGGCGGCCCGAATGGAAAGTCCTACGTCGATCGGGTGCTCTACATCATTGAGCACTCTGGAGACGTGTGGTCGTTTCTACTAGGGGGGACTGAGTGACGAGAACGCAGCAAACAATCGCGATCTTCCTGGCCGCCGTCCTATCGATGGGGGTCATCGGCTTTGTGTACGAGCGCTGTGTGCAGCCCCAGGAGCCCGTGTGGGCCACCGGGGGCCGAGCAGTCCACTGGGAGGCCAGCAAGCTGCCCTTGGACGTCTGGTGGGCTGAGGACACGTACCCACGGGCAACGCGCATGGCTATCGCGTCATGGAACCAGGCCGCGGGCTGTGAATTGTTCCGAGAGCACTCCAAGGGCGAGCCAGACGTGTCGATTAATCTCGCTTCACTTGGCGACGGCCCACACGGCGGCGAGGGGGTTGCTGGGGCGTTCTACCGGGACGGAAAGGTGCTCATCCTCCTCTACCAGCCGCTAATCGTCGGGCCTGACCTCGTCGTCATTCACCACGAGCTAGGACGTGCTCTGGGGCTCGCAGACGACGTATTTGGCACCATGAAGCCAAACCGCGACGTGGGCATGGATGCGCCTCTACAGACACCATTCGTGACCGAGATGGACGCTGCGGCGCTCAATGCGAGGTATTGCCTGTGACCGACGATCAAGTGAAGAAGCTGATCCCGTCTATCGAAACTGGGTTGCTCAGGGAAATCACGGCACTCTTCGACCGACGCTCCATACAGCCGCCTATGGCAGCGCTCCATCTGTCGATCATGGTCGCCCACCTAGCCGGGCCCGAGGCCGCGATCATGTCAAGGCTTGGCGCCAGGGTCTGCAAATACCTCAACGAAGCTCCAGTGGAGGAGGATGATTGCGAAGCCGACACGTCTGAGGCACGGGCGGTAATGGCCAAGATCATGAGGGGCAGATGAGCAAGCAAACCCGTCGCTGCATTTCGATCACCGAAGGCCTGTACCTGCATATCAAGGCTCATGCCAAGCTCAACAGCAGGTCCATGTCCTCGATCGTCGAGGAAGTACTCTGCGACCTCCCGCCAACCATTCCGTGCGATGACTGGATCGAGGGTAGGGCGGACGAACGTAGCGAGAGGAGGGAAGCCGCTCGCAAGTATCCAAGGCGCGCAATCTCTGTTTCACCGGCTGTCTACGATGCGCTTGTGAAGATCGCCGACGGCAGGCCGATGTCGAGGACGCTGGAGCGGGTGGTCTTCGGCAGGCCGCAGGTGTCGAGTGGGAGTTAAGACGCCGCGTCGCTCGGTGGTGCCAAAGCACTACCACCGCCTCAGCGCTGCCGAGAAAGAGCGCCACAACCGACTACAGGAGCCGCCAACTAGGTGCCATTGCTGTGAGATGGCAGTAAGTCCCGATGACCTCCTGAAGCACGTGGATGAGTGGTGCAAGGGACGCCCTGACCCGCACCCATACAGCCGCTGGATCTCCTGGGGGGAGGCAATCGCACTCGGACTCTCCAAAAAGAGACTGGAGCTGGGGATCGGCAGTGGAGAAATACGACATAGGGTTAAAAGGGGCAGGAAGGCCTACTTGAAGCGCGATATCGTGCTTTTCGTTGCTGCCCGCAAGCGCTGGCGGGCCAGGAAGGCGAGTCAGGATGACGCCTAGAACCACAGCGGAATGGCTCGCGAGCAAGCAGCAACCAAAGACGCCTATGCTGGTGAGAGTCTCCAGTGACACGCACGAGTGGCTCGAGTGGCATGCCAACAGGGTGAGCCGCACGGTGACCGATGTCGTCGAGCACGTGCTATTCGACTTACCTCCTGTGCCTGTGGGGCATTGGATACGCGAGAAGGCTAAGGCTAGGGCTAGGGATGGGACATGATGACCTGTGAGCACTGCGAGAAGCCGAACGCGTGCGCCAACTGCGAGAAGCCAGTGGGAGCCAAGTACTACCAGGGCGTGCCAGGCGTGGGCGACCTGTGCCTCGAGTGCCATAGGGTATGGAGCGATCTGATTGCCATGGCCGAGGTGATACCCTAAGCCATGGGTATCAAGGTAAATGCTAGGAGGCCATTGGCGGTTATCGCTTGCCACTGCACCCGCTCCCGTGCAGTATAGGCGATGGAATGAGTGCCTCGCGGGAAACCTCCATTTTTGGAGATAGCTAGCGTCCGATGATTTTGCGAAGGCAAGACTCATTCCAAACGGACGCTGGCTTTCTTCATTTTCGGAGTCGTCGTGAAACTAGAAAAGCGTCAATATCAGACTAGAGCCGTCAAAAACCTGCGACGTGACCTAGCTGAGGCCCACAGGGTGCTCGCAGTATCACCCGCTGGATCGGGTAAGACCGTCATCGCATCGATGTTGCTCAAGAGCGAAGGGCGCTGGAGGAAGGTGCTTTGGCTGGCTCATAGGTATGAGCTCGTCGACCAAGCATATACGACGCTCACTGAGCTAGGCCTAGACGTGGGCATTGTGATGGCTCAGGAGGAGGCCCTAAGAGGCCCCGAGCGAGCAAATCCACGGGCCCGTGTCCAAGTGGCTAGCGTTCAGAGCATTGCGTCCCGTGGAGTGCCCAAAGACGTGGATCTCATCATCGTCGACGAAGCCCACAGGGCGATGGCGGACAGCTACCAGGACATAGCCCAGTCATGCGGGAACGCCGACGTGTTAGGCCTCACCGCCACCCCTTGTCGGATGGACGGACGTGGCTTAGGGGAGTTCTTCAGCCGCTTGCGAACTGTGGCCCAGCCGAGCGACCTACAGGCCGATGGCTACCAGGCGAAGCCACGATCATTCGCGGCGGGTGCTGAAGTGCTGGCAAAGCTCGCTAAGGATCTAAAGGGCACGCACCCAGGGGCTGATTTTTCGCAGTCCGCGATGACTCGTGCAGTCGACAACGGGCTACTTATTGGCAGGGTCGTCGCCGAGGCCATGCGATTAGCCCCCGAACTGCCGAAGGTCGTCTTTGCGTGCAGTGTAGCCCACTCCAAGCGCATCGCGGAGGGTTTCAGGGCTGCCGGTGTCGCTTCGGCCCACGTCGACGCTCACACGCCACCAGGAGAGAGAGAGAGCATCTTAGCCGATCTCAGGTGCGGCTTAGTCGAGGTGGTCTCGAATGTAGATGTACTCTCAGAGGGATGGGATCTCCCCGAGCTAGGAGCAGTGATCCTAGCTAGGCCAACGAAGAGCCTCCCGCGATATCTCCAGATGGTGGGGCGAGTCCAGAGGTATTACGGGCGAGAGAGGCCACTGGTCATCGACCACGGTGGCAACATTCACCGCTTTGACATTCTACCCGGCGAGGATATCCCATGGGTGCTCGAACAGGGCGTTCAAGTTGGGCGAGACGACGACGACCCCAAACTCAAGGAGTGCCCGGAGTGTCAGGCCGTCCTGCCGTGGGGAACGGCCGAGTGTTTTGAGTGCGGCGAACAAATCGGGGTAGAGAAAACGCCAAGACAGGAACGCGAGGAGGTCGAGGCGCGACTAGAGGAGATTACAAGGGCTGATTTGGACACCCGGCGCGGCATTGCCGAGGAACTGGCTATCCGCGAGAATGCGCCTCCTGGGTGGGCAGATAAGGTCGTCCGCAAGATGACGGCGGCTCGCGGTGGCTAAGGTTTGCCAGTCCTGTGGTGAGGGGTTCACCCGCCCTTCAGGTCAGGGGCCAGGGCGGTGGCAGCTGAGGCGCTACTGCTCCGTACAGTGCGCGGGAGTTGCAAAGAGGAAGCCTAGGCCGACGAAGAAGTGTCTCGTGTGTGGCGAGGTGTTCGGCGAAGGGCTAGCCCCAAGTCTTATGGCCCACCGGAAGACATGCAGCATGGCCTGCGCAGGCGAGAGGTCCAGGAAACCGAAGAAGTGCAACCAGTGTGCTCAGGTAATTCCAAAAGGGTCCCAGACAACATGTTCCAGCGAATGCGCCAAGGCGGCATGGGCGAAGCGGAGGCAGGACACGAAGGTGTGTGCGGTGTGCGACATCGTTTTTGACCGCAAGCCCGGGTGCAGCGGTCGCCACTGGGCAGCACAGAGATTCTGCTCCAGACAGTGCGTTCTCGCCAAGGCAGGCCCTCTCGTAGAGGCCAAGAATTGCAATAACTGCGGCTCACTATTCACCAAGCGATCGGGCGAGAAGAACTCAGTGTTTCGCAAGAGGAGGGGGTGTAGCACACCATGCTCGCGGAAGCTCTCTACGGATGGCAATCGAGTGGGAGATGTGGATCGACCGTGCGAGGCCTGTGGGGCCATCATGACAGTGCGACCGCACAGTAAACGCAAGGTGTGCCCTGGGTGCAGGCATACCACCAAGCAGAAGCTCGTAGACGTATTTGGAGTCATGTTGACGCACAACGACATAGCGGCATTGACCGGCCTCACGAGAAGTGCAATCGGCACCCGCATCCGTAAGGGCCGCGATCCGCTTACGGGTGAGCACTTGACGACTACAGTCAAGAAGGGGCAGGGTTAGACATGGCCATCAGGGTAAAGCTGAGCTTCGACAAGAAGGAGATCAAGGCTCTCAGGGCCGCCAACCTCAAGAAGGGTCTCAACAGGGCCACTAGGCGGGCTAGCGCCACCTCAGTGCGAGACATGCGCAGTGAGTCCAGCAAGCGTGTACGCAAGCGCAAGCGCCTCAAGGCCAAGGTGGTACGCGCTGCCATCCTGCCCAAGAAGAACAAGGGCAGGTCCATCGAAGACATGGAGTGGGGCGTCAACGTCAAGGGCGATACGGTGAGGCTCAGCGATTACCCCCATCGTCAAACGAAGAAGGGCGTAAGCGTTTCTCTGAATAAGGGCAAGCTAACCCGGATCAAGTCGGGCTTCGTTGCGACGTTGCGCAGTGGGCACAAGGGAGTGTTCGTAAGAAAAGGGCAGAGTCGTCTCCCAATCGTTGAGCCTCTAGCCTCAAGGCCCGTTGACGCGCTGCTACACAAAGGAGAAGCTGAGATCGTTGCGAAGAGGGGGCGGGTATCCTTCTTTTCGTCGTTGGAGCGTCTGCTGGCGGTAGAATTGGAGAAAGC
>SDBT01019923.1_pt1 | contig 10501 bp, 6 predicted proteins | sample 2277101 | NCBI WGS metagenome assembly SDBT01 (sample SAMN10404973, study PRJNA504765) | marine sediment metagenome | isolation source: marine sediment core GS10_PC15, 103 cmbsf | place: Arctic Ocean: Southern Knipovich Ridge | collected 2010
CAGCACGGTCCGTCAAGTGGATGTGGACGAAAATGGCATCTCCATCTGGGAAGCTGCCGGCAGCGAAAGCGAAACCCGGGTCTTCATCTGGACCGGCGAAGCCGCTATCGAAGCAACACCGACGCCCTGATGAGTATTACCTAGATAAGAAAAACCCGGATTCATTCAGGTCCGGGTTTTTGGTTTAACGACATTTCTGTTGTAAGTTGTAAATCGTGAGCTGTAAGCCGTCAGCAATGACTATTATTCAGTTTTCAGATCCTGGCCGGAAGCGCAGATTCCCACGGTCTTTTTATAATATATCTATGAAACAGGAGCTTGCTTCCCTTGCAGTTAAGGAGGCTGTATGACTCTATAATTTTGAGCGGCCTCATCTTTCCTTGGAGTATCAAATTCCAGTTAAGATGCACACTGCTCAAGTTTATGATATTGTATTGGTTTAGCGATTTTAACTGTAAACGTTATTCAGGACGACAAAGCCCGTCTTCGGTCTCCGGTCTCTATTCTCCCGTTCTCCGTCTTTTTATCCACCTCACGCTATTCGACCGGCAAGAGGGGCAGCTTCTTTCCTGGTCGGAATTGTAGATCACATCCCAGGATTCGCCGCAAACCAGGCATTGGAATTCAGCTGGCTGGTTTTCGTCCTTTGGTCGAGGATTGCGGGGACCGGGAATCCGGCTGTCTTTTAATAACTCCCGGGTATTGGAAATCATTTCCACTGTCACCGCCAGGCGTTTCTCTTCGGACTGTTCCATAATATGCTGCCAGCGATTCCCTTCTGCTGCGGAACACCATTCCAGCTGCAGCCTGGATGGATCCAGCCCCAGCTTTTCCATGCCATCCCAAAGGCCGTCCAGCCGGCGGGTAGTGCTGCGGTTGGCGTCAATATAATGGCAGTCCACATAGTGGCATCCCGAGACCAGTACCACCGGAGCTCCTTTACGGAAGGCATACCAGACAAACTCCGGACTCACTCTGCCAGAGCACATGGTACGGATGATGATGGCATTGGGGGGATAAACCATACGTCCTATTCCCGCTGTGTCCGCGCCGGCATAGGAACACCAGTTGCAAGCAAAGGTCACTATGCATTCACCAGGATTCTCTTCCAGCATAGCGTCAATCTGGGCGTAAATAGCCTGGTCTGAAAAGTGCCTCATGTCTAAGGCGTTATATTTGCATTCCGCTGCACAGGTTCCACAACCGGTACAGGCGGCAGTGATCACCTCAGCCAACTGACCTTTCTGCCAGGTAATGGCACTGAAAGGGCAGACGTCTGCGCAGATACCACACTGTTTACAGAGATCTTCCTCTACCACTGCCGTTATGGCGTCCACTGAAAACTCATCTTTGTTGAGCAGGATCGCTGCCCGGGAAGCGGCAGCGCTGGCCTGGGTGACACTCTCCCTGACATCTTTGGGACTCTCTGCGCCGCCAGCGATAAAGACTCCCTTGGTTGGTGTATCGACCGGGCGCAGTTTGGGATGAGCTTCCCGCAAAAAACCACTGGGGGATTTGGAAAGACTGACCATCTGCCGGATAGTCTCTGTATTTCTTCCCGGGACAGCTCCTACAGCCAAAACCAACATATCAAAGACATGCGATTCCAGGCGGTTGCTGGTGGTATTTTCCACCAGCAGGTGCAGATCACAGGTCTCGGGATCTTCAGATATTTCACCCGGCAATCCCCTGATATAAGTTACCCCGGAGCTTTTACTGCGCATCAACAACTCTTCAAAACCTTTTCCGAACGCCCTCAAATCTGTATAAAAAACCGTCGAATCCACTTCCGGATAGGTATCATGCAAATACTGGGTGGCTTTGATAGTATTCATACAGCAGATATTGGAACAATAAGGATTGCCCCGCTCTGGATCCTGGGTCCTTGATCCCACACATTGTATGAAACCAACTTTTTTGGGAAATGCCAGGTCACTGGGGCGGCCCAAATGTCCTTCCAGGGGGCCGCTGCTGCAAATCAACCTCTCAAACTCCAGGCTGGTAACCACGTTTTCATATCTTGAATATCCATATTCATTCAACGGGGTGGGATCATAGATATCCATGCCGGTAGCCACCACAACCACGCCAACATCGACCTGGATGATCTCATCACCCATGGCAAAATCAATGCAGCCTTTTTCACAGGCTTCGATGCATTTTCCACAGGCGATGGGGTTTTGCCCCAGACATTCATTAGCATTGACGACATAAGCTGAAGGTACGGCCTGGGGAAAGGGTAAAAATATTGCCCGGCGGCTTCCCAAACCTGCCTGGTACTCATCCGGAATGACAATAGGACAAACCTCGACACAATCCCCGCAGGATATGCATTGGCTTTCATCCACATAACGAGCTTTTTTCCGGATCCGAACCTTAAAATTGCCTACATAACCAGATATATCTTCAACTTCCGAGTAGGCTAGTAATTTGACCTTGGGATGTCGACCGACATCCATCATTTTGGGTCCAAGAATTCAAATACTACATTCTATATCCGGAAAAACCTTGTCAAGCTGAGCCATGATCCCGCCAATACTCGGCTGTCGTTCCACCAGGTAAACCTGGTGCCCGGAATCTGCCAGGTCCAGGGCTGCCTGAATGCCGGCCACTCCTCCTCCGATCACCAGGGCAGCATCCGTAACCTGGATCTGCTCCTCTTCCTGGGGAATCAACCAGCGCGATCTGGCAACTGCCACCTTAACAATCCGTTTAGCTTTCTCAGTAGGGGCCTGACCATTTCCCTGGGTCACCCAGGAACAATGCTCCCGGATATTAGCCATCTCCAACAAATAGGGATTTAGCCCCGCTCCGGTTATGCAATTTCGGAAAATCACCTCATATGATGTGGGTGAGCAAGAAGCTACCACGACCCGGTTCAGATTATTTTCCCGGATCGCCTTCTGGATCTCCTTCTGTCCTGGATCAGCACAGGTGTACTTATTGCGAATTGCGGTGACAACTCCCGGCAGGCCAGCGGCATACTCACGCAGAGCTTCCGTGTCAACAGTTCCGGCTATATTAGACCCACAATCACAGACAAAAACCCCGATGCGTATATTAGTATCTGTCAAAGAACCCCTCCTTTTTTCTGCTTCTTCGATAAACCTAAATGAATATTATTCCTGTTGTCAAATCGTTTCAGCAATAATTGTAGCCAGGTCCCTGATCTGCACCGTTTCCTCCTCCCGGAGGGGGTCCTTCTGGGCGCATTTCAGATGAATCTGACATTTGATACAGGTGGTAATCAGGATATCCGCTCCAGTTGACCTGGCTTCCGATAACCGCTCTGATTGGATCTTTTTGTTTACCTGTCCGCAGGTTGACCAGCAGCTGGTACCGCAGCATATACTGGATTGACGGTTGTGATCCATTTCAACCAGCTCATATCCCAATTGCCGGATTAAATCCCGGGGCTGCTGGTAGATCCCTGAAAATCTACCCAACCGGCAGGGATCCTGATAGGTTGCTGAGCCATTCTCAATCCCTGCTTCTGCTCTCCCCTCACTGGCAAATCCAGACTGCTCAAGCAATTCAACCAGATGCAATACTTGCAGACCATGGTCCCTGACCTGTTCCGGATAAGTATGTTTGAGGGTATAGGCACACTCCGGGCAGGTGGTGATAATCCTCTTTGCTCCTGATCCTTTAATTATTTCCAGGTTTAATTCCGCCAATCTCTGGAAATTATCCCTATCTCCCTGCCAGAATTGGTCATGCCCGCAGCAGCGTTCATTTTCAAGCAGAATAGGTTCAATTCCAAGATGATTGAGAATTTTGATTGCTGCCCGGGCTATTTCAATTCCTTCAATACCTAAATCTGCAAAAGCTTCCTGATAATAGGGCAGACAACCCGGGAAATATATTGTGTCAGAATCTTGACTGGTCTGAAGATCATCATCTAACCAATCCAGACGGTTCTGGATTAGATTGGGGTCGGTCATCAATCGGCTCCAGGTCTGGATCATACCGCTGTGGGTGCAATCCCCGGAGAGGTTTTTATTCCGGGCTATTTGACGGGCACCCTGGATAAAGGAAGAAAAATCCACCAGAGAGGGACATATTTCACTGCAGCGCTGACAGGTTAAACAGGACCACAATAGCGGATCGTCCAGAAGGAGATCTTCCCCTGAGCTGACGGCGGTTTCCACCAGCAGCCTGGGGCTGGCATAGCCGTCCACCAGGTGGATGGTGGTCGGACAGACAGAACTGCATTTTCCGCAGTCCAGGCACAACCAGGCCCGATTGGTTTGAATGATCTCCTTGAATGGATCCATTATTAACCCTGAAGTATTCTTTCTGCTGATATTATCAGTTCTAGATCATTCACAAAACTTTCTCCATCATTGGCATTGAGAAGGGAAAACTGGAGCTGATTTTCACTGTAGCCCAGCAATTTCAGTATGGCTCTGGTTTCTTGATATACACCCCGGGCTGCCTGATTGCCAGAATTATGCTGGCATTCCCCTTCTGAACAACCAACCAGATAAACTCCATCTGCCCCATTTTCAAAAGTCTTTAAGATTATTCCTGGAGTAATGCGGCCCAGGCAGGCCAGCCGAATAGGATAAACCGCAGCTGAATAAGACAAACGCTTGATACCGGCGCTTTCCAGGCTGCTGTAAGCATTCCAATTGCAGCTAAAGACAATGATCTTTTTTTCTGTTTTCTTTTTACTCATTTCACACCAGGATTCTTTCCAGCATGTGTTCCAGCTCAGTGTCCTGTTGAGTTCCGGGTATTATGGCCCCGGATGGGCAATGGGCTGTACAAATTCCACAATCAAAACACAATAATGGGTTGATATAAGCGGAGCTGATATCTCCAACTTTGACGATCTCGGGGATTCCAAATCCGCAGATCTCCTGGCAGGTCCCGCAAGACCGGCAGCGCTTTGGATCCACTTCAGCCGCTGGTCGGTTCACCCGCCCTGAAATCCTGCTGGTCCAGGCTTTAATTCTGGCTGCGGCTCCTTTTCCACTGACCTCAGGTGGCAGTTCTGGCGAGCAGATTACCAGGCCGTAATTTACCGTATCCAGACTCATAAGTGTGCCTGGCATCAGGGGCCTCTGATTGGACAAGAAAAGAGACTTGGATATGTGATCCAGCTCTGCTCCACTTCCCGGGGCCAGAACCAGGCAGTCTGCCCGGTAGCTAGCATCAGGCCAATCCGCCTGATAATGCCCCCCCACCCTGATTATTTCCCCTGCCATAACCCGAGCTATATCAGATACTAAGCCTAGCCTTGACAGAGAATCTTGACAATACTTCGCAGATGCCCCATTACCTACGATCAGAATGCTGTTTGGTAAAGCAGATGGATCTGGTTTGCCGTTTTTCCCGCCAGGTACCCTCGCCAGGGCGGATTGGATCAATACCCGGGCAGCAGCGGTAGTCTTTTTCTTATTACGGGGATGTGCCCAGGCACACTGCTCCCGAATATTAATAAATTCAATGGGCAGGGAGCTGGCTAAAGACCTGAAGATGCCCAGGTTTTCTTTGCAGCGCAAACGCTGGAAGGTACAACTGTAGCAAACCTGATCCAGGGAGCAGCAACTGCAGGCAGCCAGGATGATCCTTTCCAGGTTGTTCTCCTGGGCAATTCTTTTTATAGCGGCTGCACCATCAGCTGTACACGAAAATGGCAATTCCCCGGAATAATCGATTTCTGGCCAGGATAAGGCTTCTTGGCAGAGACCGGCTGTATCCACTGAGGAAGAAATCTCTCCTCCGCACTGGCAGACAATCAATCCTGTTTTCTTCTCATCTACCCGGTCGGCTGACAATAACGGTTCATAATCATCGATAAAGACCTTATTAACAAAGCCATCCTCTTCCATCACCTGGTAAGCAGATGCTGATCCTGCCAGCGGATCAGATGCTGCCATGATTATCAAGTCTTGCCGGTATGCGGGCAGAGAGAGATCATCAGCTGCGATCACTGCGGAGACATGGATTGACCAGGTAGCAGCTTTTTGGTTGTGGATCACAGCATCGGGTTCACATACTTCCACGCAAGCCAGGCATTCACTGCAGGGGCCACAAGCCAGGCAGCGCCCCGCTTCCTGAAGAACACCCTTTTCACTCAACGCCAGATCAACCAGCTGGAAATTATTCAACCGGTCATTAACAGGCAGACTTGGAATGGATTTTCGCGCTTGACGAGCTTTTTCTATGTTATCAAACCGATATTCCATCTCTTCCTGACTGAGAATTACTTGATTCCTGTCTTTTTCATCTTCACCAGTTTGACCCATGAGATAATTGTGGATGGATTGGGCAACCCGGTGGCCTTCTCCAACTGCATCAACTACGAAAGCAGTGTTACCCAGTCGGAAATCTCCCGCTGCAAATAGACCCTCCAGCGGGGTCATCAGCCGATCATCAGTCTGAATTTCACGTCCATTGTCTGCAAACAATCCTGTTTCAACAGGTAAAAATGAGGGGTCAATCTTCTGTCCCAGGGCCCAGATCACCAGGTCTCCCGGCACAAGATGTTCCGTACCCGGCAGCTCTTTAAACTGGCGTTTACCATCCACCACATCGCCAACTTCGGCTTCTGTGCAAAGAACACCCTCAATTTTCTTTTTATCCAGGCTGATTTCCTTAAAAACTCTTCCTTTGATAATTTCAATGCCTTCTTCAATAGTTGCCAGAATTTCGTGATCCGAAGCCCTAACACCCCGGCAAAGAACCTTAACCTCATCAACCCCTAATCGCAGGGCAGATCGGGCTGCATCCATTGCAACATCTCCCCCTCCAAGGACAATCACCCGGCGGCCTGCCAGATTATCCCCTTGCCCAAGACTGACCCGTTTCAAAAAATCCAGGCTGAGCCAGTTATCCTTGTGGTCAGCGTTCTTGATAGCTGGTTTAAGAGCCACAACAGCACCTGCCGCGGCCAAAACCGCATCAAAACCATCGTCCATCAGACCGGGAATATCATCTACCCAGGTATTCAGTTTCAGCTCTATTCCCTCTGCCAGGATATTCTCGATTTCCCAGCTCAATTGCTGGTGAGAAACCCGGTGGGGAGGTATGCCCACGCGCATCATGCCTCCCGGTTCGGGATTGGCATCAAAGATTTTGACTCCATGACCCATTCGAGCTAAATCCCGGGCCGCGGTCAGCCCGGCCGGTCCTGCTCCAATAATGGCAACTTTCTTTCCAGTAGGTTCCCGTTCCGGTGGCGACTTTTGATCATTATCTTCTTGATGGTCAAAAGCCCAATCAGCCAGATAATGTTTGAGAGCCATGATATTCACAGCCTGGTCAAGCTGGCCCCGGGTGCAGGCAGTTTCACAAAGGTGATTACAAACTCTGCCGCAAACAGATGGGAACGGCAGGGCATCCTGGATCAGATCATAGGCCTCCCGGTAGCGCCCCTGACCAACCAGCGCAACATAACCCTGGACATGAATGCCAGCCGGGCAGGCATTAGAACAGGGAGACACTCCCGCTTTTGCGATCACAGCACAATCTGGCTGCCCCCCAAAATAAATCGCTTTCAGGTCAGTTCCTGGGATGGTGATCGGGCAAACTTCCAGGCAATCACCGCAAGCTGTGCACTTTTCCAGGTCAATATAACGGGGGCTCTGATTGAGATCCACCTGGAAACCCCCAGCCATTTTTTCCAGGTTCAAAACCTCAGAATTTGTCCAAACCTTGATCCGGGGATGTTTAAGAATTTCCAGCAGCCGGGTATTTATTAAATATGGTTGGCATGCATCATCAAATACTTCCCCCATAAAAGGACCCGACTCCACCAGGTTCACAAACAGCCCAAAATCTGCCAGGTCAGATGCTGCCTGGATTCCCGCTGGAGTGGTGCCTAGGATCAAGACCTCTTTTTTCATAGATTTCCCGGTCAACTAAGCCGTCGTCAGCTCCAATCCTTTTTGATAACCTATTTCGAATACTTCCAGATTGATATCTACGGTTTTGAGTGGAACGGATTCAGCGATGGCTTGCCCCAGAGCGTTTTTATCAACTATGCCCTCAACTGCAGCCCAGAACCCCAGCATAACGGTATTTGCAGCCCGATTATTACCAGCCTTTTCTGCAATTTTGGTGGCCGGGATACCCAGGGTTCGAATATCCTTCCTGTGATTCTCGGGAAGTGTGATTAACTCATCATCAATTAACAGCACACCATTCAGTTTTAAGCTGGAAACATATTTATCGTAGGCTCCCTGTGACATCATGATCATGCTGTCTGGTTCAGTCAGGTGGGGATGGTGAATAGGGCTGCTGGAGATCACAACCTGGGATCCGGCAGCACCACCCCTGGCTTCAGGTCCATAACTTTGGGTGAAGCAGGCTTCCAGATTATTGTATACAGCAGCAGCCATGCCTATGATCTTGCCGGCACTCATAATGCCTTGCCCGCCAAACCCACCCAGCTGGATTTCCTTGCGGGGAAGTTTTCTTCTTTCAACTTTCAGATCAACCCGTTTATCAAGAGCTGATTTTTCTCTCTGCCAGAATTTTTCAGCCAGGACAACACGCTGGTCCATAGCTTCCTTGAAATCTGGCCTGTCCTCAGTCAAGAACTCACCCTCTATAATTTCAATTATTTCCCCTTTTTCATTTACCTTGATATGAGCATCTTTGGGATGAAGGTTACTTTCCGTTCGTCCTACCAGTTGGTAATGTTTCATTACTTCTAGACCTCGCCGGCGCAAGTTTTCCGGATCAAGACCTCTGCCTTCAAGGTTCCAACGAGAATAGGCTGTGGAGCAGGGAGCAATGATTTCGACAAAACTGAAACCCGTATGGGTCAGCGCTTTTCTCAGAGTCCAATCCAGCTGACGCGCATGTAAAGCTGTCCAGCGGGCAACAAAGGAAGCTCCGCTGGCCGCTGCCAGATAAGGCAAGTTAAAAGGATATTCATAATTGCCATATTGGGCCGTCACCGCCCGGGCTTCATGGGGTGTGGTGGGACCTACCTGCCCTCCCGTCATGCCGTAATTGAAGTTGTTTACACAAATAACGCTGATACCCAGGTTTCTTCGAGCTGCATGAATAAAATGGTTGCCGCCGATGCCTGCGATGTCGCCATCTCCTGAGATGACAATCACTTTGAGATCTGGATTGGCTATTTTTAATCCAGTGGCAAAAGGAATTGCCCGACCGTGGGTGGTATGAAATGAATCCAGCCTGACATATCCAGCAATCCTGCCGGTGCAGCCTATCCCAGAAACAACGGCAACTTTGTCCAAATCCCAGCCTTGATTCTTTTCCAGCCATTTCAATGAGCTAATAAAGGATGTTAATGCCGTTCCCAGGCCGCAGCCCTGGCACCAGATATGGGGCAGCCGTTCTCCCCGCAGCAAATCATCCATAGGATGCAAACCAGTGATCCAATCTCCCTCTGGCGCTATCTCATAAGTCATGATACGGGCTTTCTTTTTTTTATTAGTTCCTTCAACTGCCATACTCATCACTCCCGGGACCTTGCATTATCCAGCTTGTTGATCAGGCCGGCTGCCTTTCTGCCGCTCCTTTGCGGATGGCTTCCAGGACATCCCGGGGATCTAATATATCTCCCCCGGGTTTATGAACACCGATCACCCTGGTCTTTCCTTTAACGCAACGCTCGACTTCCCTGATAATCTGTCCCATATTGATCTCCGGGACTATAAATGCCCCGACTTTATCTGCCAGTTTCGAAATCAGATCTTCGGGAAAAGGCCAGACGGTGATCAAGCGCAAATATCCAACTTTTAATCCTTCTTTTCTGGCCTGTTCAATAGGCCAGAGGGAGGTACGGGCAGATATGCCATATGAAACCACCACCACGTCTGCTCCGCGAAGTTTTTCTTTCTCAACCTGGATGATATCTTTTCGGTTAGCGTTGATTTTGTCCATCAAACGGGTGACATTCCATTGGTTGGCTTCAGCATTCATGGCCGGGTAACCCCGCTCATCGTGGGTCAATCCTGTCACATGGATCCTGTAGCCATCTCCGGCTTTAACCATGGGAGATACATAACCTGGACTTCCTTTTGGGCCAGAGCGGTAAATTCTAAAACGATCCGGTTCCTGCTCTCCTTTCAAAACCTGGGGGCGGTTAATAATCTCAACTTCCTCAACCGGAGGAATAACCACTTTTTCCGTCATGTGTCCCACCTCAGCATCTGTCATAACCAACACCGGTGTTCGATATTTTTCAGAGAGGTTAAAAGCCCTCAAGGTCAGATCAAAAAGCTCCTGGGGAGAACTGGGACAGAGGGCAATGATCTCGTAGTCACCATGGGATCCCCAGCGGGCCTGCATCATATCCTGCTGGCCTACCAAAGTTGGTAATCCCGTGGATGGTCCCCCACGCTGCACATTAACCAGCACACAAGGAGTTTCAAGCATAATTCCCAGGCCGAGATTTTCCATCATCAGGGAAAAACCAGGACCGCTGGTTGCTGTCATGGACTTGACCCCTGCCCAGGATGCCCCCAACACAGCATTCATTGATGCCAGTTCATCCTCCATCTGCATAAAATTT
>SDBT01019924.1_pt1 | contig 10501 bp, 10 predicted proteins | sample 2277101 | NCBI WGS metagenome assembly SDBT01 (sample SAMN10404973, study PRJNA504765) | marine sediment metagenome | isolation source: marine sediment core GS10_PC15, 103 cmbsf | place: Arctic Ocean: Southern Knipovich Ridge | collected 2010
GCTGGATGGCCTAAGAGAATTTTGGAAGCGCTTGTAAAACTTTTAGAAGATGGAGATGTTGAAAAGATTGCGGTAATGGGAAATATTTCTGTTCCTGAAGCAAAAAGGCTTGTAAGGGAAAGAAAAACAATTATTGATTCAATAAAGGAACGAAGTACTATTCCGTCAATTTTTGGACGCGTGAGTTCAAAAGGTGAAAGTAAATCTGATAAATTTTGGCAGAATTTTTTAAACAGCATTGTTGCAAAAATTGCTCCGATTGACAGGCAAACAAGTGTTGATTTGAACAAAATTGTTCGCGTTCCGGAAACATTGCATGGCGGAACAGGCTTTGTTTCAAGTGAACTTTCAAGAGACAAATTAAAGAAATTTAATCCGTTTGATGACGCTCTTGCCTTTGATGACAAGGAGACAGTAAGGGTTTTTATTCCTAAGGCACCAATCATTTATCTTGCAGGACAAAGCTTTGGACCGTTTGATGAAAAAGAGGAAGAATTGCCGTTAAATACGGGAATTTTCTTATTGGCATCTGGTAGGGCTAAATTGGTGGGAAAAAATGAGACTTGATTACGACGAATTAAGAAAAATTTATAGACTTGAAAAAAACAATTCAAGGCTTGCCGAAGTTGATGAAGATTTTCTTGACTCGCTTAATGATTTTTTTAAGGCTCAAAAAAAGGATTATTTGAAAAGCTTGAATGACCTGTCGAGTACCAAAGCAAAAACTTTTTCAAACTTGAAAAAAATCATTAGTGAAATTTTTAGTATTAGGGAAAAAAAACTTTTAAACAAAGCTTTAATTGCAAGCAGAACAGGAGATCTTGAAAAAGAACCAATGTCTTTGCAGGAAGCTCAAACACTTGAAGCATTGCTTTCAGTTCTTAATAAACATCAGGGAATTCTTGACAGTGTTTTTAATGGCGCGCCAAAATCTGATAAAAGTGCATTGGGAAAAATTTCTTTAAAGATTATTCAGTCGGTTCCTGCTTTCATGGGTGCTGATATGAATGAGTATGGGCCTTTTACAAAAGACAAAGTTGTTGCTTTGCCTGAAAAGATTGCGTTGCTTCTTGTTTCAAGAAAGCTGGCGGAGCGGGTTTAAGTGATGTTATTATGAGAAAAACAGAATTTGCAAGTGAACCAAAGAGTTTTTTCCTGAAGGTAAAATGTATCGGTTGTGGAAACGAACAGGTAATTTTTAGTTCTGCTGCCTGTAATGTTAAATGTCTTGGATGCAATAAGGTCCTTGCCAATTCAGGTTCGGGAAAAATTCTTTTAAGACAGAATGCTGTGAGGGCATTAAAGGGGTGAGTAGTTTGGATGAAGAGCATGAGATTCCTGAAGTTGGAGAACTTGTTGTCTGCAAAGTAAAGCAGGTTCTTGATTATGGCGCGTTTGTTGAGCTTATTGAGTATGGAAACAAGAAGGGTTTTGTTCATGTAAGTCAGGTGGCTTCGCGTTGGGTTAAAAATATCAGAAATTTTGTAAAGGATGGGCAGATTAGAGCCGCCAAAGTTTTGTCAATTGATGCAGGTCGTGGACAAATCGATCTTTCATTCAACAAGGTTTCAAGCCATTCCCAGAGGGCAAGAATAGAAGAATGGAAACAGCTTAAGAGAGGCAAAAAGCTTTTGGAAATTCTTGCAGAAAGCCAGAAAAAAACACCTGAACAGGTTTGGGATACTGTTGCAAAGCCATTACTTGAAAGATATGATTCTTTGGGTGAGGCTTTTCAAAATATTGCCTTGCTTGGAGCAGAGGCTGCAGAAGGTGTTCCAAAGGAATGGCTAAAGCCGCTTGTAGAGCTTGTTCAAAAAAGCGTGCCTGTTCCGGAAAAAACCCTTAGCGGTGTGCTTTCAGTAAAGCTTGTTGATTCAAAAGGCGTTGATTTAATTAAGGAAATTTTGTTAAAGGTTGAAAAAGATAAAAACGTTACAATTTTTTACAGTGGTGGAGGCAAGTATGCTGTAAAGGCAACTGCTCCAGATTTTAAGTCTACTGAAAAAATTCTCAATAATGCATCCGAAGCTGCAGTTGATGCAATTAAAAAGGCTGGTGGAGAAGCAAATTTTAAGAGGAGTGGATAAATTGGGAACAAAAATTGTTTTTATAAAAAAATCAAAGCTTTCAAATCCTGTTCTGTTTGTAGGGCTTCCCGGAATTGGTCTTGTTGGAAAAATTTGTGCAGATTATTTTCTAAAACAGTTTAAGGCAACTCTTATTGCAAAGGTTTATAGTGATAGTTTTCCTCCGATAGTCCACACAAAACAAGGTGTCATAGAAATGATATCCGACCAGTTGTTTGTATTCAAATTTAAAGACAGGCATTTTCTTTTTCTTGCCGGTCCTGTTCAGCCAAGTCTTGATTTTAGAGCGGGCAGTTCACAGGAACACTATGAGTTTGCTGAAGAAGTTGTTGATGCTGTGAAAAAACTTGGTGTTAAAGAAATATACACGCTTGCAGGCGTTAACATTGGAGACAAGCGAATGGGAAAGCAGCCAAATGTTGTTGTTGCAGCAACAAACAAAAAGATTTTGGATTCTTTCAAAAAGCTTGGGGCAAAATCTGCATCAAAAGAAGGACTGATAAGTGGAGCAGCAGGCCTTATTCTTGGAATTGGTGCAAGAAATGGGATTGAAGGCGCTTGTCTTATGGGTGAAACAAATGCAAGACTTGTTTATGGAGATCATGGTGCTGCCAAAAAGCTGATCGAATTGCTTATAAAAAAGTTTGGCTTCAAAGTTGACATGAAAAGCATTGAAATGGAAGCAAAAAATATTGAGGAAGCATTCAAAAAGCTTACTCAGCAGTTTGAGGACATAGAAGAAAAGATGCCTTCTGATGGTCCAAGCTATGTGCGTTAATTAAAATTCTAAAAGTGTTTTTTGGTTTTCAAAGGAATTTTGTTTCCTTTGTTCTTCCAATTCTTTTTCTTTTTTTTCAAATTCTTCTTTTGAATTGCATATTATCGGCTTGCCATATTCTCCGCCACCGCCCGGAATATAGTGTACCAATCCTTTTCTGAACGCAATTATTTTTGCACCTACTCTTGAATCAATTTTGTTGAGTTCTTCTTCCGGCACATCAATCAACACCTTTATTTCTGTTTCAAATTTGTCAACAAAATCACGCCACATTTCCTGAACTGCTTTTGTGTTAATTCCTTTTACATCTAATGCAAGCTGGATTATTTCTGCAAGAGGAACAGAGTGCATATATTTTGGTCTGAACTCAGGGTGCTCTTTCCTGCCATCACTTAGCATTTCAATTCTGTCTCTTACTCCTCTTTTAATTGAGCCCCTGCATTTTGGACACCGCATGTTAAGCTTTATTGCTTCATCCAGAGAAAATTTTGCATAGCAGGCATTGCATGCAGTCAAATGATATTTTCCTTCACGCGGGTCAAGTCCAACATTCAGTTTTATCTTTTTCTCGTCCTTTTTCTCAAGCGCATTTTTTAATTCCTTAAAGCTTGGTTCCTTTAATTCAATTCTTGTAAATTCTCTTCCAATCCTGTAAGGCCATGGCGAATGCGAATCAGAGTTTGAAAGAAATTGATAATTCCTGTTTTCAGGAATCATGTCTGCATAATTTGTGTCAGCGCTCAATCCAAGTTCAAGAAAGCTAATTTTTTTCCCCATTGAACCATAAGCTTCCTTAATGCTGTCAAAAAAAGCGTAAACCGAAAAGTATGGTGTGAAAGCATGTGCCGGTCCGATGATTCCGCCTGCGTCAAAAACTTTTTCTGCAATTTCTTCAGGACTTAATCTTATCACCGGTCTTCCGCAACCCCAGCTGTCGAAGATTGCCTTCCCTTTCAAACTTTCCTTCAAGTTTTCTGCTGAAGCAAAATCCGGCAAAAAAATAAGGTGGTGAATGCGTTTGTTGCATTGCACTTCAACCTGCGGAATGAAATTAATCTGTTCTTTTTTGTCTGTAAAGATTCCGTTTCCTTTTTCAATAATGTTTTCCTTCAAATGTTTCATCCATGTTCCCTGCAGCATGTCTGCCATTCCGCAAACATGCAACCCCTTCAGCCTGCTTTGTTCCGCTATAATTGGAACAAGCATGTTTTTGCTTACACCTGTACTGTATGGTCCGTGAAAGTGCAAATCGCAGTTGAATTCAGGCATTTTAATCAGCTTTAATTATTTTTTCCCAAGCCATAGCCTTAGCATGCTATTGGCTTCTTGAAGTTGTGTTGCGGTCCTATAGCTTGCAAATTCCACCATCTTTGCAAGGTCATCCAATGGAATTTTTCTTTTTCTTCCAGTGCTGTCCTTCCAATAGGCGTGTTTGTGTTCTGCTTCAAGTTTTTTTATTTTTGCTTTGTAATTTTTTGAAAGCCGCCCGTCTGCTTGTTCAAAAGCAATCTTCTCAAGGTGTGCAAGCAATTCCCTCGTTTTTCCGTTGGAAAGTTTTTCGAAAATCCGTCTTGTTTTATTTACTACGGTATCATTTGAGCCCTTAACATTTAATCCAACTCGTGTAAGCTTTATTAATCTGATTCCATTTGCAAGCTGTCTTGCAGTAACTGTTTGTCCCGGTTTTGTGTTTATGGCATGCGCATAAAGGTTCAGCAGTGCTTCTGACATAGCGTTCACTGCCTTTTCTGGTGCCTTGTGTTCAGGATTTGGGTTCCAATGGTATTCTGCGTAAATTTGTTTTGCAATGCTGTGCACTCTTTGTGTTGAAAGAGGCCTGCTTCTCAGCACATTTGCAAATCTTTTTTCGGTTCTGGGTTTAACGGTTGTTTTAGTAGTGCTTGGTCTGTGGCTTCCGCCTTTTTTTGGACCTATATTTGGACCTGGCTTTTTTATCACCATGCAAATGTATTGTTAATTACTTTCTATAAAAGGATATAGTTATGTTTGAATTGCATGAAGCTCTTTTTTACAAAAAGCTGAAGAATAATTTGGTAAAGTGCAATCTTTGCATGCGTGCCTGTACTATTTCTGAAAAAGGTGGAAGTCAGTGCGGTGTGCGTAAGAATGTTAATGGAAAATTATATTCTCTTGTTTATGGCCGAACTATTACAATGTCAATTGATCCGATTGAAAAAAAGCCCTTGTTTAATTTTAAGCCAGGGAGTAAATGTTTGGGAATTAGTACTTATGGTTGCAATTTCATGTGCAAACACTGTCAGAATTGGAAAATAAGTCAGGAGCGAAGTGAAAAGGCAATTTTGGCTGTGCCGTTTAAGTCTCCCAAAGAAATTGTGGAGCAAACGCTTGCAGTTGGTGTGGAAGGAATTGCTTACACTTATACTGAGCCGACAATTTTTGCAGAATATGCTTTGGATACAATGAAGATTGCGCGCAAAAAAGGACTGTATAATGTATGGGTAAGCAATGGATATATGTCCAAAGAATGCATTGATGAAATTGCGCCTTTTTTGGATGCAATTAATGTTGATTTAAAGGGCAATGCGAAATTTTACAAAGAGGTTGTTGGAAATGCAAACATTGATTTTGTAAAAGAAAACATTGTCTACTTGTACAAAAAGAAAATCCATTTAGAGGTAACAAATCTTATTGTTCCTGGTTTTAATGATACTGAAAAAGATTTCAAAGAGCTGGCGGAATTTGTTGCAGGAATTGATAAAAAAATTCCTCTGCATTTTTCACGCTTTTATCCAATGTACAAATTAGATTATTTGCCTCCGACAGATATTGACAAACTGCATAAGGCAAAGGAAATTGCTGAAAAGACTGGTTTGAAATTTGTTTATCTTGGAAATGTTCCTGACTGAAACTGATTTTTTTAGAACATTCCGAAGAATTTCATTACCAGCATTGCTCCGATTCCTGCAAGTCCAAAAATAACGCTTATTGCAAGGCTTGGAATTAATGGTAATTCAACCTGAAAAACGAACACAAGGATAAGCCATGCGGCAATTCCCAGAATACTGTTTATTATTATTTTTTTTAAAAAGAAGAATATTACAAAGGCAGCAATTACAAGAATTATTCCGCCTATTAAAAGGAGTGGATTTCCTGCAAGGCTTAATGCTACATTTCCTGCGCTTTCTGCTGCTCCTGCAGCTCCGTTTCCAATGCTGTCAAGTACTGTGTCAGGTACTGGAATTTCAAGTAGTGAAACATTTACCATATATTAATTTATATACAAAACAAATTTTAAGTGATTTGTAAGTAAAAAAACTGACTGTGTTTAGTTTAAAAATTTTTCCAGCCTCAATTTTTACATGCCAAGGTTTAGTGAAGAACAAAAAAGGATTGCATTGCTTTTGATTCATGGTCCAAAGACTCCTGAGGATTTGAATTCACAGCTTAATATTCCTTTTAACAAACTAACAGATGAGCTTAAGGCAATGATGAAATTAGGGGTAATTGAAAAACAGGGTTTTCCAACAAAATATGCTCTTAAGAAAAATATTGCTTCAGAAGTCCAAAAACGTAAGAAAATTGCCGAATCTGACATAAATAAGCTTAGAATAAGGGCTTTTATTGAAATGCAGGCAATTGAAGAAGAGCTTTTAAAAAAGCAGATTGTTCAGCTTGAAGAGGCAATGAACAAGGACAAAAGCTTTACACTTTACAACCTTGACAAGGCTCCTATTGAAAAACAAGATGAATATTATTCAACTTATTTTGAAGTAAATTTTAGCGTAAAGGATTTTGCTTCTTTGATAAGATTTATGTTCTTTTACGGCCCAAGCAGTGTAGAAGTTGTAAAACCGGCAAAAATAGAGTTTTCTGCACACGACCTTCAGGATGGGTTAATGGAAACTGCTGATATGGTGCAAAAATACAGTCAGGCAATTCACAGGCTAATGAACAGAGACGAGCTTGCAAAATTCAATACAGATTTGTACAAATAAAGCAAAATTAAATGCAATTTTATACAAAATTCAATAAGGATTTATGCAAACAAAACAATGCAATTCAATTCAATTTTTTTCGTCAAATGTGGAAAAAATCATACTTCGACAATTGTACAAGGTCTTTTCTGCAAAAGGGGTAATTTTACCCTTGTTGGCTGAAAGGAGCCATTTTAAGTCTTTTTCACAGGCGAAAAGTATTTAAATATGCTCATGTTATTAGGTTATGAGTCTAGCTAGACAACATAGTGCCTTTTCGAAAAAAAAACACGATCGTGAAAGGAACACCTAGACTTATTTTTTGTAAAAAAAAGAGGTGAAACAACACATGAAAGGATTAAGTATAAAGAAACTTGCTGCAATCGCAGTAGGTGGAGCTTTAGTTGGTTCAGCCCTCGCGCCATTGGCAGCTGCAATGGACATCACAAAATCAGATGTCATTGGAGCAAATGGTTCACCAGTAGTTAATATTGTTGCCGGAAATATGGCAGCAGCAAGCGACTTTGTATGGGCAGGTAATATTGCCGCAAGAGTTGCACAATTAGCTACAGTTGAAACATCGCTAACAGGCGGAGAAGGAACAGCCACACCAACCGACTTAACAGTCGATTTGGCTATTGGCGGAGCATCAGCTTATAGCACAGAATACGCAAAAACATATTCAGGAAGTAACTACCCACTTGATAGTAATACTTCATCGGCGGCAGAATTTTTAAAAGCGCCGTCAAGCGGACAGTTGCCATTCCTGTATAACGCAACAAAGAGCTACAGGTATAATGGCTCATCATATAACACAACCATGAAAGAATCTATTGGAATCAATACCGATATCAGGTTTGTTACTAACAAACAAGTTAAGGACCTTGTAGGTTACATGACAGGTAGAGGAGATTTTAATTATGTTCTTTCTTTGGGTGCCGGAATTCCTTGTAGAGACGGAGACAATAAAGCAGTAAAATTCACAGACGGTTCCTCAGACAATGTCATAATCCCGTTCTTGGGTGAAGAATTCACTGTTCAGGAATGTGACATGATCAGTGCAACTCAGCAAATAAAGCTGATAAAAGCGTCTGCAAAAGCAACATACAACGAAGGAGACACAATTCCAGGTCTTGTTGGAAAGGCAGGATATGCCGGAGAAGAAATGTCTGTAAAGCTGGCTTCAGTAACACAGACATCTGGTACAGCAACTTACCAAGCAAGATTTGACCTGTATGATGCAGAAGGAAACCTTGTTGACAGCCAAACTGTCGGCGCAGGAACATATCTTAATGATACATTCCTTGATGCATCAGGAGACTATGCATTGTCAACAGTTGTATATGTGTCAGAAATCAACGTTGAGCCAACTACAAGCCGTGGTGTAATGACTATGGTTGTTGGAAAGAACGTTGTGAATTTGGCAAATGGAAAGCAATATCCATATGACTCAACAAACACAGATACACAAACTTACTATTGGGGATCAACATTCACAATAGACACTAACGCAACTACAACAAATGTTGGTTGTGAAACAGTAACTGCTATAGCAATCAGAAACAGAATGCAAAAATGGGATTTGACAAACCCTCTTTGGACTGAAACTAGTAGTCTAACCGAAGCAGGTAAAGAAGCAGCCCTAGCCGGTGGTGACATAGCTCACTTCCTACAAGGTGAAGAAGCTTCACTTGGTTACGACTTTGTCAAATTACTGTTAACCGGATTCAAGATGGATCAAGACACAACAAATATAATCTATGGAAACAAAAATATTGTTTACAGAGATTCAGACGATACGTTGAGAACAATTCCATTCTGGATACAGGTGGACGACATTGTAACATCTGATGCATCAGAGGTAGAAATTGTTATTAGTGGAGTGGACTTCTATTCTAGATGTTCAATGCCATCAGCAGGCTATGTGGAATTCGACATATACGACGGAAACTACCTAAATGGTGCAGTAGTGGATTTCAATGCAGACGGTATTCTTGATCATATCATGACCGATTACGGAGCGGTAAATATTGCATGGGCATCTACTACACCTGTTGCTATTGACCTAAATGGTGTTGAATACTCTGTTAGGGCATTCCTAGACAACAATTTTGGTGATGGTAACGCTGCAACATTGCGAGCTGACGGAAATTGTCAGTATAGTTCAGAAGAATTCGCTGATCCGGGTGCATCACAATGGCTGCAAGTTGGTACAACATCAAATATTACTCAGGCAAGAAGTGACACAAATGCAATCTACGACAATTACGCAGTGTACTTCAATGATTCCAACACAATCAGAACTCCTGGTGACGTACCAATATATTTCACCAACTCAAGTAATTTCGTAGACACCTACAGATACAGACAGTATTATGGACTCCAAGGGGACTATATGTTCCTACTGTTGGACAATTCAACTGAGTTTAGTAACACATTCAGTTCAGCAGATGTAAACTTTGTTGGAACAGACCCAGTAGAACAGGGTGATGCAGCAGGATCAATTACAGCAGTAAATACACATCCACGGGGCACCGATTCCAAATACTATCCATATTACTGGCCTGATGACGAAGCATTTGGAAATGATCCAACAGACGCTGTATTTATAATCGGAATTTTCAGTGCACAAACAGATACAACTGCGCAAGTTGGCGGAAATTTTAGGGTATACATCGATACATCAACAGATAATTTGATGCAGTATCCACAGAATCAGACACTCGAGAACTACACTGTAGATGTCAACTATGTTGACAGATATGTGTCTTCAGCAACAGCAGTGCAGCCTGGTTTTGTCTTGAAAGCAAGAACCGATACAGCTACTTCATTGTTTGCTGGTTGGACAAACTTTGGTGCAAAGGCAGTATTGACAGACGATCTTGAAACAGCAACATTCACTATTCCAGAAGCACAGCTTTACCTAAGCACATCTATTTTGGGTGAAGGTGCAGTACAGACAATAGAAGGCGGAGAAGAATCCTTGGGTGTTGTATCAGGACAAACTGTCAGTATTGGTGGAAAGAACATCAGTGTAGAAAGTATCAACTATACTGCAGGAACATGCACTATTGAAGGTGCAACATATCCTCAGATAGTTCCAGTAAACCAGTTGGTTTATAGCGACTCACCATCTCCGGCAGGAAATCACATAATTGTAGGTGGTTACCTTGTCAACAAACTGGCTGAAAACGTTGTTCTAAACGATGGTTCAACATTGCAGGAAGCTTTAACTGCTCCTGGTGAAAAAGTAGCAGAAGTCCTATCAAACGGCAACATTGTTGTCGCAGGATACACTGCACTTGACACTAAGTCAGCAGCACAAGAGCTAATCAGCGCACTGGACATGATGTCATAATTGAATAAAAATATTGGGTTTGAAAAAACCCAATTTTTTCCTTTTTTTATTTTTTTTACGAATTTTTTAATTAAACCAAATACAGTTATGTATAAGTTTACTTTTCTTTTGTGTTAGTTTTTATTTCTTTTGCTTTTAATTTTCTTTATGGATAAACCTTTTGTCATGCCTTTGGTTGTTGTTGTATTTGTACTTATTGCTGCAATTGCAATTTTTGCTTTTGTGCCTTTGCAAAAAGGTCTGTTGGTTGAAGGAGTTTTTATAACTTCTGAAGGAAATCCAATTGAGCTTTTTCCTAAGTTTGCAGAAAATGAGACCTTCC
>SDBT01019925.1_pt1 | contig 10500 bp, 12 predicted proteins | sample 2277101 | NCBI WGS metagenome assembly SDBT01 (sample SAMN10404973, study PRJNA504765) | marine sediment metagenome | isolation source: marine sediment core GS10_PC15, 103 cmbsf | place: Arctic Ocean: Southern Knipovich Ridge | collected 2010
TTTTTTAAAAAAAGGTGAACGTGTGGAACGTGTGGAGCTTAATTTCGTCGGGCCCTGCGGGGCCCTCCTCAGAACGGGGGGGCTGCGGCCCCTTTCCCACCTCGCGGGCAGACGTCGTCTTGGGGGTTTCAAAAGGGGCATACTCCCCTTTTGTCGCGGTTTCAAAAGGGTGCTTGCTCCCTTTTGTTTTTATGATAAAATAAAGTTGTCTTTGGGCTAGGTCTGAAGCACGAAAAACGTAGCTGAAGTTCGAAACTATAATGCTACTGCCAAGCTAGCTCGAGGATATAAATTCATGGCTAAAACAAGTTATGTTGATATTCTTTCTGGACTGGAGGACGCGTACTGGAAAAATTTACAATCCGGGGACCGCTTCGTGGTACCGCGTATTCGTAAAAAAATCTCTTTTCTTTCTCGGAAAAGAAAAGCGGGCCTTACACTTCGTTCCCTCCTGCCTACAATCGCAGAAATATGGAATAACCTTTCCGATGTTGTTAAAACAGCGTGGGGTTCGGCTGGTGCTGAGAGCGAACTAAACGGTTATCGTCTTTTTGTTCAAGACCAAAGTTTGAGGATTAAAAACGATCTTGCCGGTTCCGCTACTCCGTCGCTCTTGCACCAAAGCGATGTCGGCGTCCTCCAAATAGATAGTCCAGCCGACGAGCTAAAAATAATTCAGTCGCACCCTCGTTTTTATTGGGTTTCTAGGAAAGTGACTGGAACAGATAGTCAATACGAACCCGTTAAAATTACTGAGGATCTGGCGTTGCCTGTAACAATTTCTCTAAATTATCGAGCAGAATTAGAGGAGGTCGCCTCTCCCTCTTTTGCTAAAATGTATGCTCGATTCTGGTATTCCTATCAAGGCCAAGATTTATATGAGGATTTAGAAATTGATTTAGATCTTATTACTGATTGGAAAAATGCGGAAGCTACCTTGACAAGTCTTACCAGTTATGTTATAGGTTATGACATCTACATTCATTTGAGTAACTTGCGCGGAACTTTATATTTTGATAACGTAAAGGTAGAACATTCCGGGCAGAATTGGGCCAGGGATCCGTTCTGTCGAGATATTAACCAAGGATTTACACGTGCCTTTTATCAAATTCCTAAAAATTGGTCTGCTATTACTTCTCCTGACGGCACTTGGTTTGAATCTTTTTACATTGATTGGTAATCAAAATTTTGAATCTATGAGAAAATATCAATATTATGATTCGGGTCAAGACGGAGATTATGACGGCTACATTGCTAATTGGCTAGCCCAGACTTTCACCGTTGAAACAGCCCACATGATTAGCAAAGTAAAACTTAAATTTTTCGTTGTCGGAGATCCTGGGACAATAACAGTAAGTATTAAAAACACAACTGCCGGAAAACCAAGCGGCGCTGATTTAGCCAGCGGAAGTATTGAGGGAGTTGATATTACCACAGATGCAAATGGCGAATTTTATGAAATAACTTTAGGTAGTGGGTACACTTTTGATAAAGATACAATGTATGCTATTGTCGTCCGGGCCCCAGGTGGAAATGCTTCGAATAAAATTTCTTGGTTAGCAAATCTTGGGGACGCAACTTTTACCGGAGGCACTACTTGCACCAGTTCTGATTCGGGCGTTGATTGGGGAATAATTTCTGGTGCTGATTTCATGTTCGAGGAGTGGGGTGTCGGAGGTATATCTCCAGTTATGGGTGTCTGGGGCATGTTGCCTAAATCCCAGATAGATTCTGAAACAATTGAGGGAGCGATTAATCGTTTAATTTTGGTTCATGAGCAGGACGAGGAATCTCATTTAGGAACTGGAGAAAGTTTACAATCGCATAAAGCTTCTGAAATTATAGATCACCTTGCTAGCAGTATAATTGCGGACAAAATTAAACTAAATGAAATATGGCAACGCCATATACGTTCAATCTCCGCATTTTTAAGATTGATTGCTCAACGTCCAGATTATGCAGATCTAATTAACGCGCAAAGGTGGACTGGAGAAGCTGGAGAAAATTCTGTTAACTCTGGAACCTTTGACGGAGAATTTCATTATATTGGATTAGGAGTTGCTCCCGGAAAAGTTATTAAAATAAATCCTGCGACAATGGAAACAGTTGCGATTTGGACTGGTGATACTAATGAGGATTATGTTATTTCTCTAATTTCTGACGGAACTTATATTTATGCTGGGCTTTATACTTCTCGTCCCAAAATAATAAAAATAGATCCTGTAACAATGACAACAGTTGCGACTTGGACTCTTGGCCAAGCCGGAGCTTATGCTCGATCTCTAGTTTTTGACGGAACTAATCTTTATGTCAGTATTCAATCCTCCGCAGTTTCTATTGTAAAAATAAATCCTGCGACAATGGAAACAGTTGACGATTGGGCTCCTGCACCAGCCCATGGGGATAGTCGTGGCATAACTTTTGACGGAATTAATCTTTATGTAACCTTTGACGATATTCCTGCAACAGTGTATCAAGTAAATCCCGTAACTATGACCACAGTCGCAACTTGGACTGGCGCGGCTGGCGAGAATTACGGAATCTCCCTAACTTTTGACGGAACTTATATTTATGTTGGTTTAGATCTTTCTCCAGGAGAAGTTATTAAAATAAATCCAACTGCAATGACAACAGTCGCTAAATGGACTGGCGCGGCTGGCGAAAATAAAGCTTTTACCCTAACTTTTGACGGAACTTATCTTTATACTGGGCTTTATCTTTCGCCAGTAAAAATTATTAAAATCGATCGGAGTAATATGGCTGCCGTTTCTGTTTGGACTGGAGATACTGGGCAAAATAGTTCATGGTATCTTTCTTTTGACGGTAATTTTCTCTATTGCGGTTTAGGAATTTCTCCTGCTCAATTAATTCGAAAAATTCTTAGAGATATTGATGAAACAGCAACATAATTTATGGAAACAATAATTGGAAAAGAATTTCCTATAAAAGTAATCCCCTTAATCAATGAGGCTAAAAAAACTATCGACATTATCGTATTTGATTGGCGTTGGTACCCGCAGGATATTGGAAATTCTGTACAAGTTTTTAATCAATCGATAATCCGCGCGACAAGGCGAGGTGTAGTTATTCGAGTAATTGCTAACAACGATGAAATAATTAATATTCTAAATCAGAATGGTTGTAAGGCTAAAAAGATTTCAACAAAGAAGTTGGTTCATTCTAAAATAATGATAATAGACGAACGAATAGTAATTATCGGGTCGCATAATTACACCCAGTCCGCCTTTCAAATGAATTTAGAATTATCAGTAATTTTAGATGATTTTGAAAAAATTGCTGACTTCAGTAATTTTTTCACAAATTTATATAACAATCATGGCTGATTTCCCCGGTTCAATTTATTCTCCTAGAACAAAAGAAAATAAATCTGGCGTTGTTTATAAACCCTTAAAAACGACTGTTACTTTTGTTGAGGATATAACTAAACTAGATGCTGAAGTTGTCGCTATTGAAGAATTTTTATTACCGCAGCATATTTCTGCGCACGTGGAGGACACTATCGCTGTTGTGTCGGCAGGGACTTTTCAAGATGTACCTTTTGATAATGAGGTTTCAGCTCCAAAAACAGGAATTATTCATGATCATACAAGCAACCCAGAACAATTTAAAATCGCTGTTGCCGGAGTTTATCTTATTAATTTTACTCTTTCTTTTTCTGATTCTGCTGTCACTCCTGATTCCCATATGGTTATTAGAGTGGTGAAAAATGGAACTGAAATTGTAGGCTCGCTATTAGAAAAAGACATCTCCGGCACACCGCAATCTCAAAAAGATAAAACTATAACGAATAGTATTCTTGTAACATGCGCCATTGATGACATCTTAAAATTCCAGTTTACGGCTGATGATCTTACCGTCAGTCTAGCTAGTCATGCTACGTACGGAACTCATAAAGATTCAGCAATTATTAATATAGTTAGAATAGCTTAAAAAATTAAATCTATGGCAAACTTTCCTAATACAATTTATTCTCCGCGAACAAAAGAAAATAAACCTGGCGTTATTTATGACGAAAATAAAACAACTATCATTTTTGCTGAGGATCTCTCAAAAGGTGACGCAGAACTTGTTGCGATAGAAACAGAATTAGGGACTACTCCAAGCGGAGCATACGAAACCGTAAAAGCATGGCTAACAGCATTAACAGCTGTATTAAATGCACATAAAACAAGACACGAGAACGGCGGCGATGACGAAATTTCTGTTGCCGGTTTGAGTGGCGAACTTGCTGATGACCAACCACCAAAAACTCACAAAGCAAGCCACGCTACTGGAGGCGCTGATGTTTTGACAGAGGCTGATATTGGAGTGATTTCCGCAATCGCTTTTATTATCGACGGCGGAGGATCCGCAATAACGACAGGAGAAAAAGGGCATTTGGAAATTCCTTTCAAATGTGAGATCCAGCGCGTAACACTTTTAGCCGACCAATCCGGCTCAATCGTAATTGATATTTGGAAAGACACTTACGCAAATTTTCCTCCGGCAGTAGCAGACACAATAACCGCTTCAGCCCTCCCTACAATTTCCGCCGCAGTAAAAGATCAAGACGCTACACTTACCGGCTGGACCAAAACAATAAATGCCGGCGATATTCTCGCTTTCAACGTTGATTCAATAACCACGATTGAAAGAGTAACCTTAATTCTTAAAGTTAAAAAAATAGCGTAATTTCTAAACACGGAGAATGATATTACGGCTAAGAAAATAATTAAAGGAAATTTATGGCTGATAAAATTGTTGCAACTGATCCTGATAATGTTTTATATGCCAGTTCTAACAGAAGTGGAGTATTTTGGACTTCTCCTACGGTTGGCTATTTTATCTATTCGGATAGTGGCGACGATTTGGTTTATAGAAAAACCAACGATGGCGGAAATAATTGGGGTAGTAAAAATGTCTTAGTAACTGGATTTATATTAAGTTTTGACTGTTGGGCGGACTGGCAAACAGTAGGCGATGCAGGCACTAAAATAAATATAGCTTATATCGATATTGCTTCTAATGATGTTCTTTATGTATACCTTGACACAAATGATGACTCCTTTGGAATTGATTTAATAGAGGAATGTCAAGGGACAGGGTCTTTTCAGTTTCTTATTGATAGATCAACGCATCTAGTATCTATAACTAAAACTAGAGGCGGTAATTTAGCAGTTGCTTTCCGCTATAAAGATAGTGGATCAACAGTATTTTATGAGTTTTATACCTCTCCTGATGGGGACACGTGGACGAGTAAAGCAAGCCCCTGGGAAGGTAATGATGATTATATTTTATTATTTCCAGGTAATGAGGCGGATAATCAGTATGTATGGGCGACCTTTTGGGACAGGTCTGATGAGGAAATATCACTAAAGACCTTTGATAATTCTGGAAATTCTTGGTCAGCGGGAACATCTATTTCTGGGAGCATGGTTAGTTCCACTATTTACATGCAAATGGATGGCGCTATTCGTTTTAGCGATGGACACCTTATCTTTACTGCATGGAACCTTTACAACAATGCCAATGCTGACCTGATAGTCTGGGACATAAATGGAGAGGGAAGTATTACGGCAAAGACTAATGTACTTACAGATAGCATAGGAAGTTTTCTGGCATCGGTGTTTATTGACCAGAAAAATGACGACATTTATGTTACTTACGCAAGAGGATTAGTTCATGTTAATGTAACGGTTTATTATAAGAAGTCTACTGACGGTGGGGGTAATTGGGCTGTTTTGGGTGAACTGGTAATGCAAGTCAATGCGGCAGATGACATGAGATTAATAAGCTGTGGAGCTGTTAAAGTTGCTTGGGGTGGTAAATTCCAGCCAGTTTGGTTTAATGATGACTTTAATTATTTATATACTAATACAGATAACGGTATTACAATAACTGCTGTGGTGCCGCCATCAGTTGGCCATTCTCACGGCTACATTTTCTGAATAATTCTCTAATAATTTAATGAAAATTCAAGGACCACTACAAAGTGAGGAAGCGCGGGGAAGTGTTGGACTATTTTTGACTTTTTCAAAGAGGCGTACCGGACAGCAAGTTCGCTTTCAGAGAAAACAAAAAGACGCAGAAAGTCCGGGCCAAATAATTCAAAGAGAAAAGTTTTTAGCAGCCTCTAACTCTTGCCGTTTTATGAATTATGGCGACGCTTTTTTTGGCCCAACTTCTTTCGGTGTAGACACTAATTTTTATAATGAGAAAGCAAAAGGAAAACAAGTAACAGGGTACAATCTTTGTATCTCTGAGGTGCTTTCTGAAAGTTGAACAAATTTTAAAAAAAATTATGCCAGAAGTAAAAGGAGTCGAAAAATTATTCTCTTATGGATCAGGCAAACGTCTGGGAAAACATCGCGAATACGGACGCGGAATGTACGGCTTTTCAGATTACGGCGAGGACGATCTTTATTTAGTGTTAACTCCTTATGGTGTTTCCTCTTTCGGCGGAATTAATTTCGGCGATCATTTAATAATGAGTGGGATTTTTTTTAGAAATAATGAAAGCGGAAAAGTAAAATATTACAGAAAAGATTATTGTATTCCGACAAATCCTCAATCAGTACCACAGCAAGCAAATCGAGCAAAGATGACAGCTGCCGTTTTAGCATGGCAGGGCTTGACAAGCGAACAGCAATCAGTTTATAATAAATCCGCAATAGGAAAAGGAATGTCAGGGTACAATCTTTTCCTAAAACAACATCTGCTATCTAATTAAAACGTTGAGCAGCTAGATATTATTAATTCACTTTTTTCCAATTATGGCCAAAGTTACAGGACCTTTAATGTCCATGACCGCAAGTGGTAAAATAGCCGATACTTTAGTTTTTTTCTCTTGGAAAGGTATCTCCACAGTTAGGCAGTGGATTGTTCCCGCAAATCCTCAATCAGCCGACCAGGGAGATATTCGTTTAGTTATTGGTGGTATAGGTAGAGCCGCCGGAAAGTGTGTTGCCGATTCTGCTTTTCATGACAAAATGAAAGACTTGGATGTGATTCCCGCACAGCAAACAAAGCAGTCTTATCTTGTTCAGTATATTAAGGATAATTTTATTTCCGGCAAGGGTGCCACAATGACTGGCAACTTCGTATCTGAATTAGCCGCACTAACTGGACACACCGCTTACACTGGTTTCGACGCAGGAGCAGACACTTTAGTTTTGACTGATTTCGATATTACATACGCCACGATTGCTCCATTTGAAAAAGCGTTAGGACTCTATCTTTTAGCTAGAGCCTCAATAGCCCTCGGGTTTACAGGCTCACCGTACAGCGTAGCTCTTACTTCTTGGACTGGTGCTCAAATCGACGAACTAGTTGCACATTTACAAGCTTAATAATGATTTCCTCTCTGTTGGAAAAAGTAAAGAGGCCCCTCTGGGCCTTTTTGCTTTTTTATTTTTATGTTATAATAAAATAGATATGAAAAATCAAAAACAATATTACGATGAATTTTTTAAAAAGTATGGTGCAAAAGTTCATGACGATCCTATCCGATTTGACAAAATCTCAAGTTTATGTTTTGGTAGTGTGGGCGACTTGGGGTGCGGCACTGGCTGTCTGTCTGATTTTTATCCTGGCATATATTTTGGATACGATATTTCTGATGTTGCGGTAGAATTAGCTAAAACTACAAGGCGCGAAAGCGCTGAATTTGAAAGTGGGGATTTAACGAGCCCCGCTTTTCAAATTCATTCGCATTTTGACACCATAGTATTAACAGAATTTCTAGAACATATTAAAGACGATACAGAGATCTTTTCTAAAATCAAAACAATTCTTAATCCTGGAGGTAGGATCATAATTTCGGTTCCGAATGGTAAAAAAATACCAGACGAAAGCCACGTTAGAGAATTTACAATGCCCGAATTGCGTAAACGTTTTTCTCCGTTAGGAAAAGTTAAATTTCATAATTACCCGGGCTTTAGTGAAAGAATTTTAATGACTGTTGACACTGGCCAAGAAAACGACAATTTAATTTCTTTAGTTATCCCCGCTAAAAATGAGGCGCTAGGATTAGAAAACGCTATCCTCTCTTGTATTAATTTCGTGGACAATATTGTTGTATCTGTGGACGACGCGAGTACTGACGAAACTTTAGCAATCGCAAAAATGTATGCTGACCAAGTTAAAATATACCAGTGGGAAAACAGCTTTTGTAAGGCTAGGAATTTTGCTCAATACGGAATAACTACTAAATGGATCCTCGCGCTAGACGGCCACGAATACGTTGCGGAATATCCTGACCTAGAAAAGAATTTGGCCAAGGACGTTGACGGGTTAGAAATAAGAGTGGTCCTTGAAAATGACTTTAAATTTCACTTTCCTCGTATTGTTAAAAGTTCTATTTTGTGGGAGGCTGACGTCCACAATTATCCAAAAATAAAATCGCGGGATTTTTACAATGAATTTATTATTCGCCATGACCGTGAACATTCACAGGCAAAAGACGCAAAAGAGCTTCGCGATAAACAAAGAAGTGAAATGGTCTTAACTATAATGACCAAAAAATTAAAAGAGAATAAAAACGATTCAAGGGCTTGTTTCTATTTAGCACAGCAATATTTCGTGGAGCAGAACTTCAGAAAAGCAATAAAATTCTATACTAGATATTTAAAACATTCAAAACATAAAGGCGAACGTTGGCTCGTCTGTCTTTACATAGCAAAGGCTCGCATTATCTTAAATCATAAACTTCGCGCGTTGTGGGCCCTAAATAATGCCGACAAAGAAATTCCCGGACGTTGGGAAATAGAAAAAGCTAGAGGATCTGTTTGGGGCATGATTGGTAATCACAAAAAAGCAGTACATCATTTTATTCAAAGTTTTTCAGAGCAGGTTGGTAATTATTCATACTGCCCCGAGAAAAGGGATGACGCCCAGACGTGGGATTTTGTTGGACACTGCTTATTTAATTTAAACCAAAACAGCGAGGCAAAAATTGCCTGGCAGAGATCGCTCGAGTTAGAGAAATTAAAACCGGAAAGCGAGAAGGATCCTAATCGTACTGAAATTTTAGAAAGAATGTTAAAAGGTTAAATAGCAAAAAGCCCGCTAAGTAGCAGGCTTTTTTGTTTATCGGACAAGGTCATTATTATCCTTTCTATTTTATACCATTCCCCAATTTTCTTGTCAAGTGTTTTCTAATTAGTACTTTGCCCAGCACTTACCACAGTAATTGCATCTATCAAAATAACTCCAAACTCTACCATATTTGTCCCTATTTCTTTTTCTTATTTCAACACCGCAGTTATCACATTTTAATTTCTTTTTCTTTTTGCTCATGTTAAAACGTTAAGTTTCCAACCGCGATAGCTTCGGTAAATCGACCAAGTAGCCAAAAAATTCCTGCAAATAGAAAAAGAAATATTCCCGTTTCAACTTTAGTCATATAATTAATTTTTATTCTCTTACTCTATCCTCAAATCGCTGTTCTAGCCTTATAAACTCTAATGCATTTTCATAACCAATTACGGCTTCTGTTGAGTTTACACTGATTACCGGTTGAACTCTCCACATTTCTCCCTCGTCACCTAAAGCAATTATTCCAAATTGTTTACATTCTATAAATTGAATTATTTTCATATTTTAATTTAAAGCACCCCGTCGGGCAGGAGGGGGTGCTATTATTTAAAATGTCTGCCCGACCTTTAGTTTATTATATCAAACCAAGGAGGGGCGTCAAGTTAAAATTTAAGCTTTTTCTGTTTCTGCTTTTATTATTGTGAGTTGTTTCTCAATCTCAGCAACGGCAGCTTTTATAATTTCTTTATCCATGAATTTGAATTAATTTAATTTTTTAAAATCTCTATCGACCGTTTATTTAAACGTTCCAACATTTTTTCGAAGCGTCCCACCAACTAAGATTATTATTATTAACGGCGTCGCAAAAGAAGTTCGTCGCGAATTCGGGATCAAAGGCCTCCTCCTTTGTTACTTCTGGGTGATATTTATCATTAATTTGAAAAAGTCCTCGGTCCGTAGATCCTAGCGCGTTAACATTTACGGCTCGAGGATCCAATCCACTTTCGCACTTGGCCACTCTCAACGCTAAATTCGGATCTACTTTTTTATTAATCGCAATTCTTTTAATTATTTCTCTAACGGGTTCAGTTATTACACTCGTTTTCACTTTTTTTTTCAGCAATAGATTCTCAATTACGGCGGTCCCTGCATATCCGGCCAAAAAAGCTGTGGTAGGGTTGTTATCTACTAAGTATCCAACCATTCCTCCGGCAACCATGCCTCCTAGAAACCCGCATGAAAATTTTCCGTTTATCTTTTTCGGCAGCACAATCTCGCCGTCTTGAATTATATCTTTAGCTAGAGCACCAAATGCCCCAGCAACGAACAATATTATAATTTCAGTTTCCATTAGTTCTTTTTAATTTTTAAAAAAAATTTCGCCGCCGTTTTTTTTTGGCTTTAAACGAGCCAAACGATTACGACTCTAATATCTATTTTAGTTTAAGCACAAACCCTAAATAG
>SDBT01019926.1_pt1 | contig 10500 bp, 12 predicted proteins | sample 2277101 | NCBI WGS metagenome assembly SDBT01 (sample SAMN10404973, study PRJNA504765) | marine sediment metagenome | isolation source: marine sediment core GS10_PC15, 103 cmbsf | place: Arctic Ocean: Southern Knipovich Ridge | collected 2010
AATAATTGAGTCAATGTATAAACTTGATAGCCCTTTCGTTCGCTATGCGCTCTCCTCTTCTTACCGCTCTTCTTACAACGTATACTACCCCCGGTCTGCGCTCAATGCCTCGTATAATAACGTCATGCAGAACACCGGGATTGTCTAATCGGGCTAATCTCGGCATAACCCATCACTCTCAGTTCAATTGTGCTATTGTCAACTTATTTATTTAGCCCCGTCCCGTCCTCCCTACAAATCCCAAGTTGCTTCTGTAAGCTGGCTCTGCCCAAGTTCTGTAACCAAGACTTCGCCGATTGTCCTTTCTCCACATGAAGGACATAATATTTTTTTCTCAAAATCCGGCCTCATTGTTTCTTCATTTATCGATACCTGACCTACTTCACTATCAAATATTCTATGGCATGATTTGCATTCAAAATTAATTTTCATGTTTTAATCCTTCTTTACGATGCGGCTAAGCGGCCCGCGTACCGGGTCCGCTTGAGCTGTTGGTTAGCTGATGTTTTGCATGGCACAAGGCTGCAATCTTGCACCGTATCAATATCCTCCCGCAAGGAGATCTATTCGCTGAGCTTGACAGCTGTGCCGTAAGCTAAAAGTTCAGCGGCACTACCTATAACACTGGTAGTCATATAGCGAACATTGATTATTGCATCCGCCCCCATCTCTGCAGCCTGGGCGATCATCCTATTGGTAGCTGCTGCCCGAGCCCTTCCCATCATCTCTGTGTATTCAGTCAATTCGCCGCCAAGGATCAACCTGACTATGGCGGATAGGTCTTTGCCAAGCCATATGGCAAATACCGTGTGTCCCTGGACCAGACCGAGAATCTCAGTGATTTCTCGACCAGCTGTACATCGGAGTTCAACAGCAGAACCGTGCGATCAGACTCAGTAGGCAGCGGCTCTTCAATTTATGCCTTGTGTGCCCTTTGTTCGAGAGCTAATGTCGCCAGCACCACAAGAATACCCCCCAAAAGGCAGAAAACCGCTATCCTCAGCCACCAGGGCATGACCGGATCATCGGCAACCATTACGTACCATGGCATCCCGGCAAATACTGCGGTAAAAAGCCCGAGCACAAACGCCACGACCCTGCTCATTTGGTGCATGGTGTTGTTCGGCAGTCTCATTATTTCTGTAATGTGGAACTTAAAAGTTGGTGAATTTGATTGTCAATTGGATCATTAATGAATAGTGCGTTAGTGTAAAGGTAATTCTAAACTTCACGATAATACGTTCGTGCAGGGATTGCATTGGCAATGCACGTTCTGCATGAATGTCCCCTATTACTGACAGCTCGATTAGAGCCTTACATCTATCATGTTATCTTACCTGAAAATTCATTTATCAGGAACCGTAACTATCTAAATTTATTAATTGGTAATAGGCAATTTTGTTTTATTTTGGACAGCAATAATACATTACATAAGGAACATGCTTTTTGTATTGACAAAATATTCCGATTAGGTATATTAATTATACCATGATATTTGAATTTGACCATTCAAAATCAAAAATCAACAAAGAAAAGCATGGGATTGATTTTATTGAAGCCCAAGCACTTTGGGAGGATCCCGACTTATTGGAGATCCCTGCAAAAACAACGGACGAACAGAGGTTTTTAGTTATTGGAAAGATAGCAGTAAAGTACTGGTCAGGTGTTATCACATACCGTGGCGAGAATATTAGGATAATCTCTGTGCGCCGAGCGAGAAATGAGGAGATAGAGATATATGAAAGCTAAAGAATTTGACAAGAAATTTGATGAGGGAAAGAGCGTTATAACGCACCTTGATCTTTCAAAGGCCAGGCGACCTGAACAAGAGCAAAAAAGGGTCAATGTTGATTTCCCTCTCTGGATGATTCAGTCTCTAGACAAAGAGGCTAAACGACTCGGTGTTCCCCGACAGTCAATTATCAAAATCTGGCTTGCGGAGAGATTACAGCAAACTTCAGAGTGATATTAGCCACATTTGAAATTACGACTAAACCTTCATATCACGTTGAAATTACGTATACAGGTCAGGAATTCAGAATCTATGATTTACAGTATGATATTTATACTAATATCAGCAGAATAAGTGTACTTAGTAAATTACGTCCCATATGATTTATTCAGAGATATTAATGCCATGTTACGGCCTGGGAATTATAGTTTATTAATACTCTCTGGCCGGGATAGAGATTTAAATCGTGTATCTGATCTTGTGATAGTTTTACCGTGAAGGGAAGGTTATCGACGATTATAGTTGCAACAATTTTCTGGGTGCATTGTTCCAGGATCAAGCGGGAAACAATGCCGTGAAGCGTATATGTACTATCAGTTCTTCTATCTTCTTTAAGACTGATACATATTTGAAATAGGGGACGTTCGTGCAGGGACTGCATTGGCAATGCACGTTTTGCATGAACGTATTAAAGTGCCTTGACTACCAGGCACCACATGAAGTCTACTACCAAGCATTGCGTGGTGCAGTTGCAACATGAATTCACCTATAACCCAGTCAGCGAACATCTCTACGGGGATTTCCAGTCCCACAAAAATGCCCTAAGCATCCCAATACCATATCCATCCCGCAATATCTCTCTGGCAGGAACCAAAACGTACCCTCTTTCCATGTCGTTCTGTGTCTATCGCCACCCCAACCCCCCCTCCTATCAGGCCCCAGCACTCTACAGTGTCTGAATTGCAAATTGTGGCTCTTTTTTCTTTGACACACAAGGTTAGTTTCTCTATACTCCTCCTCCGAAAAAGCGATGCCCTATCATTTGAAAATTTCTAAAAAAAGTGCTTGACAAGAAATAAGCTAAAAATTATAAGGACAGCTCATTCAATTATTTTTTTTTTGTTAAAAATGGATTTTAATAACGGGTGATAATAATTATGGAATTTGGAAGGGAGTATGCATTAATTGGCGTAACATTGATAGATGGTAATGGAGGTGTTCCCTTAAAGGATACAGCTATAATCGTAAAGAATGGTGTAATAGAAGAAATAGGAGAAAAAAAAACAGTAAGGTTGGAGACTAATATACAGAAAATTGATTTGCAAGAATACTATATTATACCAGGTTTGATAGACACACATGTTCATCTCATGGGCATTAACAGTGACAATCCGGTAGAGTGGATTACTGAATCAAATTATTTAGAGGCTATCAGGACAGTCAATGAAGTAAAAAACCTTTTAGAACACGGTTTTACAACGATCAGGAGTGCAGGATCAAGGTACGATATTTATTTAAAAAGAGCGATAGAGGAAGGAACTATAGTTGGTCCAAGAATACTAGCTTGCGGCCTTGGCCTTTCGCGGATTAGAGGGCATGGGGATCCAATACGTAGAGATATCTATGATATACCCGATGAATGGGTCAGGCAAAGCAACCCATGGTTTGAAGAATGCGATGGAGTCGATGAGATCCGTAAAACAATTCGCAAGAGATTTGCTCAAAATATTGACCATGTTAAATTTCTTGCAACAGGAGGAGGTTTCTGGGAAAAAGATATTGCTTTATATATGCACTATAGTATGGAAGAAATGAAAACAATAGTTGATGAAGCTCGTATGGTTGGTTTAAAAGTAATGTGCCATGCGGAAAATTTAAAAGGGATTAGAACTGCTGTAGAAATTGGAGTCGATACAATTGAGCATTGCCATCCTACTGCCTATGAAACAGGTGAATTAGACGAAAAAACATGTGATGAAATGTATAAGAAAAATATTTATATTACACCTACCATATCAGTATATTTTATTGGTCCATGGGGCGTAAAAGAGATACGAAAGAGTTATATAAATAGCTGGAAAAGGGCAATTAAAAGTGGTGTAAAGGTGTTGTTAGGCTCTGATCCATTCGCAGGCCCTAATTATACACCCATGGGTAAATATAACATTGGAGAAATTAAGCAACTTGTTGATATTTTAGGAATGACTCCCTTAGAAGCAATAACTTCAGCAACGAAGTTCGGAGCTGAAGCATGTGGTATTGAAGATAAAGTCGGAACTATAGAGAAGAGAAAATTAGCTGATTTTCTGATTGTTAAGGAAGACCCAATAGCTAATATTGATTTACTGTTGAATAAGGAGAACATAAAATATGTGATAAAAGAAGGAAAATTGGTTGCCGAACATTAAGCCAATAATGAAAGGTTTGAGATTGCATCATTAGTTTATACTGGAACCTTAAAATTGATGTTAACAACAAAAACGGGGTAAAACTTCTTGTGGTATTTTACATGAATTTGTGCTTTACTGGATTTCACTTGTGGTGGCCTTTTGGATTTGGTTAGTTTTTACTGTGTAACTTTCTTATAACCTTTATCCATAGGCTTCTGCAAGCTTTTAATACTTATTTTTCATATTTTTTATGCAACAGAAGGGTATATTTGTAATCAAAAAAATTTTAAGGTCAAGGAGGGTGTATTAATGACTATAAAAGGATTAACGCCAGGATCTTTTGATGCCGACGCCATGAAAGATGTCCAACGGCCTTTCGAGCTTTCAGAGTATAAATCGCGTCTAAATCAAATTCGCGATAACATGACGAAAAAAAATATCCAACTTCTCTATGTCACAACTCCGGAAGCGATTTGTTATATTCATGGATACTATGCATGCTGGTATAAGGCGAACGGCCCGATGAGATACCCGCAGTTCTATGGCACGGCGATTCACGTGGATCATGATCGATTCATTCACTTCGATAATCCGACGGAGATGCCCCAGTTGGCGAGAACCTCTATATCGACAGATAACCGGTTTTTTTCGACTCGGGAAGGCAAACCGACGCTCGAATTTATCATGAACGAGCTTGATAAGGAGGGTTGGTTAAAGGGGAAAGTGGGGCTTGAGTTTTGGAGTTACATTCCAAATCGTGCCGTAAGCGATATGATGGAGCAGGCTTTTCGTGAAAATGGATGTGAAGTGGTTGATGCCAGTGCAATAACGCGTGAGGTCCGGCGTGTCAAATCGGCCAAGGAGATCGAATATATTGAGGAGGGGGTTCGGATTGCGGATATAGGTCATAAAACGATAATGGAGAAGCTTCGTCCAGGCATGACGGAGCTGGAAATTAATGGTGAAGCAATACGAGCAATGCTGGCGGCAGGTGGTGAAAATCCTGCGATGATTTTACTCATAAACTCGTTACCGGTTGTTAATGGAATAGCTCCATGGTTGGGCCACGACATGGCAACCCGGAAAAAGATAGAAAAAGGCGAATTGTTGTTTGCCGATCTTTGTGGTGTCGTAAACAGATATCACGGAAACGTTTGTAGAGGCTATTATATTGGGGGTAATCCGCCTGAAAATATGGTTGACCGTTACAAAAAGGCCGGCGGTGTATTTGACGTTATCAGGGAAAAAACAAAAGCGGGTATGACGGTTAGAGAATTCAGCCGAATATTAATAAAATATTACGAAGAAGAGGGCCTCTGGAATCTTGATGGATGGGCATTAGGGTATGAACTTGGTTTGAGTTTGCCGCCCGATTGGGTTGGAGAATTCTTTTTTTCTTTGCATGACCAAGATGAAAAATACCTTGATCGCGTTTTTGAAGAAGGAATGGTGACCAATTTTGAAAGTTTTTATAATACGGCATTAGTAGATACTTTGGTTTATGAAAAGGAACGTACACGGATATTATCGAAAATCCCAAATGAACTCATCGTTATTGAATGATAAATACAAATTTTTTTGTTCTTGAAAACTTTATCAAGGGCCGTTTTAAATCTTCTGCAAGTCAGGAAGGGAGGTGATATACCAAGGATTTCATTTTTATTCTTTCGGAATACACTCTTGACATAACATGAAGATAATGAACTATGACCAAGGGACGAAGTTTTGTTAAAAGAACTTAAAGAGGACCTTATAAAGATGAAAGGAGGAGTAAAATGGGAAAGAAATGCTTATTGCTTATATTATTTGGTATCATCGTATTTGGATTTATCGTTACCCCTGCTTTTTCTACAGATTTGAAGAAATTCAAGGGTCAGACGATCAGGGTTACCGCTTGGAGTGGAGCCTATCTCGAGGATTTTAAAAATGGCTATGTAAAACCTTTTATGGAAGCGAGTGGGGCCACCGTGGTGGTAGTTCCCGGTTGGGCTGAATTTATCGCTAAAATCAAGGCTTCACCGGAAGACAAGCCGCCTTGGGATGTTTTTAATGCGGATGAGTGGAATTATATTGCTGCCATGAATATTAACCGCCTTCAGCCCATTCGAAAAGAAAATATCCCCAATGCCAAAGATATCTTTCCGGAGCTATTGAAAAGAGAGGCCTGGGTCAAGGGCTACGGCGTACCCTTAGATGGAGGCCTTTATGTTCCGCTTTACAATCCAGAGAAAATTAACTTCACCCCGACATCCTGGAAAGATCTATTTAGACCGGAAGTGGCCGGGAAACTGACTTTTGACCTGGAATTCAATTACATGCTCTACCTTGCTGCTCTTATTTCAGATATGGCGCCCATGGCAGATGAGATCTATACTAAGGAGGGGATGGATGAGTGTTTTAGGATCAGTGCGGAGTTAGCCAAGCGGACGAAAAAGTTCTACAAGAGTGGCGCTGAATGTTTAAACTTGTTTGAAACGGGAGAGGTTGTCATGGGGGCCTATTGGTCTGGCGGAGTTGTCGGTTGGAAGAGAAAAGGAATAAGTTTGGAGATGTTCATTCCTGAAGAAGGTGTCCCTTCGTATAACGGGTACCTGATGGTAATGAAAGGTGCCAAGAACCGTGATCTGTGTGAAGCCTTTATTAACTGGTGCCTTGACCCTCAGAACCAGACCAATTTTATGAAGCCGCGGGGGGACTGGACATCAAACAAGAAATCTCAAATACCTGCCGATCTCGTAGGAATCCTCCCTTCCACTAATGAGGAATTTGAAAAAATCACCTTTATTGATTATCAAGTATTTCTTGAAAACTGGAGTGAGCTTGCGGAGCGGTATAAGAAAGAGGTGCTTGTACATGCCAAATAATTGATGGCGCATTATACTGCATGACGTGTTTCATACAAGCCGTCCCGTGAGGTGAAAATGAATGATGATTGATGTGGAACTTATCCGTCTCACCAAGAGATTCAAAGATATTGTCGCTGTTGATGATATATCTTTGAAGATAAAACACGGAGAATTTCTTTTCCTGCTCGGGCCCAGCGGTTGCGGTAAAACCACTACCTTGAGACTTGTAGGTGGCTTGGAGGAACCCAGCGAAGGCGTTATTAAGGTCAAAGGTCAGAAGGTGAATGGACTCCCCCCTGAGAAGCGGGACACAGCCACGGTTTTTCAGAACTGGGCGCTTTTCCCTCATAAAACGATCTTTGAAAATCTGGCCTTTGGCCTTAAAATGCGAAAAAAGCCGAAAAAGGAAATTAGAAAAAAGGTTCTTGACTTTCTTGAAATGGTCAACCTAACGGGGTATGAGTCTCGCTATCCTGGCCAGCTGAGTGGTGGTCAGAAACAACGAGTCGCCTTAGCCCGGGCACTCATCGTCGAACCGGCTGTCCTGCTTTTAGACGAACCTCTCAGTGCACTTGACCTGAAGCTAAGACAGCAGATGCGCTTTGAGATAAAAAGAATCCAAAAAAACATTAATGTCACTACAATATTTGTAACCCATGATCAGACTGAAGCCATGACCATGGCTGACCGGATTGTTGTCATGAATGAAGGGCATATTGAGCAGATTGGATCCCCCCAAGAAATTTATTACCAGCCAGAGTCAAAATTTACTTCGGATTTTATCGGGGAAACCAACTTCTTAGAGGGCAGAGTGGAAAGTATAGATGGACAGGAGGTCATCGTAGAAATTACAAAGGGATTTAATTTGAAAACCTTTTTTGTGGGCGAAAAACCGCCAGAGGGGAATGTAGTGGTGGGGATTCGACCTGAACACATATCTTTGAAAAGAGAAAAGCCATCGCCCGAAAAGAACTTCCTGGAGGGGACAGTCATTGACATTACCTTCATGGGGGCAACGCAGCGTTTCCACATCGAATCTGGAGATAAAATCATTGCGGTGGATAGAGTTGGGAGTATAGACAAAACCGAGCGATATCGCCAGTCGGAAAAAGTGTATATAGAAATAGACCAGAGAAACTGTCTCTTGTTCCCCGCTTAAAATTGTTGAACCACATTTTCCAATAAAAGTAATCAACATGGAAACTATCATCCAAAACGGGAAATGGGCAGAAAAAATATATGAAGTTTACCGGAAAAATAAATTTCTTCTGGTCTTTCTTCCGGCCCTTCTGGTTGTTATCATTTTCTTCTTCATTCCCGTTTTCACCTTACTGCGAGTCAGTTTCTATGAATATACAGGCATGGGTCTCTTCCGACCGGCCTTTTCTTTTGCGGGGTACATTAAATTTCTCACTGATCCTTTTTATGTCAAAATCATACTTTTCACTCTAGAGATTGCTTTCCTTGTTACCCTCATCGCCATTGTAACTGGCTATCCGGTAGCTTATTATGTGGCAAGAGCCTCTGGTGTCAAAAAAATCATTTGTCTTCTGTTAATCATTATACCCCTCTGGACCAACCTCATTGTACGGATCTATGGGTGGTTCGTTATCTTAGGGACCGAAGGTTTGATCAACACCTTTCTGATCTCCTTTGGAATTATCGATGATCCTATATCCATGCTTTTTACACCTTTCTCGGTCGTCATCGGCCTACTGGACGTAGTATTTCCCTGGGTTCTTCTTATCCTAATCAGCGTCATGGAGGGTATCGATTGGTCTATGATCGAGGCGGCTCGCGATTTAGGTGCCAGCCGGTTCCAGAGTTTTTATGAGGTGACCTTCAAGATAAGCATTCCGGGAGTCGCGGTGGCTGGACTCTTTGCATTTGTATGGGCCATGGGAGAATATGCTGTTCCCTCCCTTCTCGGTTCTTCTGGATCAACGACCATATCCATTGAAGCTGCTGATCAGATTTTGCATGTTCTTAACTGGCCTTTTGGAGCAAGTATTGCTTTTACGCTTTTTACGATTACGGTAATAGTACTTGTTATTAGTAACAGGATCTCCCAGAGGGGAGCCCGCTACATGGGGTAGTGAAGGTTATGGATCTAAAAAAGAAAATCCTTAATATTGATCTCCCTTCTTTTCTATTGGCTTTGGTTACCATATTGGTCATTGGATACATCCTCTCTCCCATATGGATCACGATCGTCTCCTCATTTAACAAAGGAAATTACATCACTTTCCCCCCTGCAGGGTTCTCTCTAAGGTGGTATATAGCATTTTTTTCTGACTACGTATGGATGATGGTCTTTAAAAACAGCCTGTTAATCGCCACTCCAACGATGTTGATCTCAACAACCTTCGGTGTCCTAGCGGCTCTTGGGTACATGAAGCATCGCTTTCGAGGAAGGAATGTGATCAATCTCATCATCTTAATACCTTTTCTGGTACCTGGAATCATCATTGGTATCTGCCTTCTCATGTTTGTCCATAAAATAGGCCTTGCGGGCACCATGTCGTCTATAATTGCCGGACATTGCCTCTGGGCGATCCCGACGGTCTTCCTCTTGGTTCAGGCCGTTTTGGCCGGCTATGATTTCAGTGTGGAGGATGCAGCTAGGGACTTAGGTGCCGGCCCTATTAAGACTTTTTTCCTTATCACTTTGCCCAGAATCCGGATGAGCGTATTTACAGCCATGATCTTTTCTTTTATCACGTCATTTGGGGAATTCAATATTGCCCTTTTCCTCACAGCTGCTGATACCATAACTCTGCCTGTTCAGATCTGGACTTCTCTAAAATATGAAGTGAGTCCTATTGTGTCCGCTGTCTCGACAATCATGATAGTTACAAACTTCATCGGCATTGGAATAATATCTAAATTTATAGGTATAAAGAAGATGAGTGAGATTTAGCATCGAATGGCGAGTGAAATCCTATTTTAGTGGTGGCCTCTGAGGGTGCTCATTGGGAGCATCCGCAATTTCTGACTAAAAATTGTTTACCTGTTTAAATTTGGAATTTTTGTTGTCTATCCATTTCTATATACTTCTGAATAATTCTATCGTAGGTGCCGTTAGATTTTGCGCACCTAAGTTTTAGAATATTATTCGCATTAGTTATATACCACCATGCTCCGGAACGTTTTAATCGAACATGACCAATAAACTTATTCGCACTTTCAATGGCACCGCTACCTAAATGGTATCCGGCCCTTTTTGCCGAGCCATAATCTACCCGATTTTTTCGGTTTGAAAAATAGCGAATAACATCCGTTATTGTTTCTTCCGCTTCAGATGACACCGGTTCCACTATTTTTAAACCACGTATTACCTCATCCACATTGTTGTGAAATAAGATAAAGGGGTCAAATCTCCTATTAGCTCTTTTCTTTTCAAAATAAATATTGTATAAATCTGCCTATGTCACGTCCATTAAGAATAGAATATCCAGGTGCCTGGTATCATATAATGAACAGGGGAGGGAGATATGAGGCGATCTTTGAAGATAAGATTGATTATTCTGTA
>SDBT01019927.1_pt1 | contig 10500 bp, 10 predicted proteins | sample 2277101 | NCBI WGS metagenome assembly SDBT01 (sample SAMN10404973, study PRJNA504765) | marine sediment metagenome | isolation source: marine sediment core GS10_PC15, 103 cmbsf | place: Arctic Ocean: Southern Knipovich Ridge | collected 2010
TCCCACAACCTCGAAGATCTCTTAAGAAAGAAGAGATTTTCTCAGTTTTGTCTTAAGGTTCAATAACTTAGGGTGGGCCAAATCAGATGAGCAAAGTGGGCCAAACCAGGTTGACAAAAACACTCTTGTGCCGAGGAGCCTGGTCCACGAACCGTGGACAATGCAGCTCGTCGAGCACTTCTTGACGTTCCTCAGCTGAGAGGGCTCGTGGCGAGCTTCGGGGATAAGACGATGGCAGCTCGTCATCGCCGCTGCGTTGACGATGCCGATAGTAGGTAGCGCAAGCGATCCCGAGTGCACGGCATGAATTCCTCGCACCGACCGAAGTGGAAAGCTCCTCGGCAGCTTGCATCAGTCGAGCTCGCCGTCTTGTTGGTGGCTCAGGGGGATCCCCAGGAGCTCGGAGGTTTTTTTTTGGATTTCGATGATGGTCTCCGCCTGTCTCAGTCGGTTCTCAAGCTTCCGCTTCTCCCATTCCAGCTCCGCCACCAGAGCCGCAAGGGGGTTTCTTGGATGGGCCTTGCGGCCCCTTTTCTTTGGGCTCAGGGCCTTCAGAGTACTTTCCTCGCGCTGGCGACGCCATGCAATCAGATTGGAGTGGTATAGACCTTCACGCCGCAGGAGTGCCCCGAGTTGCCCCGGCTCTCTGCAGGCATCGGCTCGCTTGAGGATCTCGAGTTTGTATCCCGCGGTGTACGTTCGGCGCCTGGGTTGGGCGGGAACTTCCGGGTCGGGAGGCACGGTCGTTGTGGTCTTCACATCCCCCGCCGCCGACCGCGCGATTTTGGAGGAGGCTCCTCCGCTTCGCTCAGTCTCGCTACGCTCGTCTGAGCTACGCTCCCCCGCCTCCTCCAAAATCGCCACCCCTACCCCCTGGCTCCTTTCCTCCATGTCTCTTCTCCTCCTTCACCCTCTACTCTAATTTAACCTACCACCAGTGTCTCACCAATGTTGGCATAGCGCGTCTCAATGCGGCGGCGAGATGAGTGGTCTAGTTTGAGAAAATCCAACCGGCCCTCCGCAGAACAATTGTGCGATAATAGGGCATGCCTACACGAGCAAGCAAGAAAAAACGGCCACGCGATATGAACCAGCTCGCCTATCAGATTGTACAGGAAGCCACGGGCCAAGCCCCCCCTGAGCCGGAAGACACGCGGAATCCTGCGGCGGTGGCCCTGTCAAAGCTTGGGGCGAGCAAGGGCGGTCAGGCCAGGGCGAAAAAGCTCAGCGCCAAGCGGCGAGCCGAGATAGCGAAAAAGGCCGCGCTTTCTCGCTGGAAGAAATAACTACCTCCCCATCACATCTCCACCCTCTCTCCTTGTTTTGCTTGTTGTGATAACAGGCAAAAAGTAAGTCCCCAATAAGTCCTTGTGTGCCATTTCAAGTCATGATAGAATCTGGGTGAATCTTTGGTGGAGAGGAGGTGGGGCGACAAAATGGAATTTAGACATAAGCTGGAAGAGAAAATTAGGCGCAAAGAGCTAGAAATTCAGGATCTAGAGACGCAAATTCGAGAGGGGAAAGCATATATCCAAGCGCTGAATGAAACGCTGAAAGTTCTTCCAAGGGAATTGGTTGCGGGTGGTATCGAATCTTCGTTTCGTAAAGGGAGCCTCGCCGACAAGGCGAAAAAGGCTATTGAGGCACACGGGGCACCCATGCATGTTGACGAACTCCTGGAGGCGATGAAACTCAAAAACACGACCAAGACTAAGCGTTCAGTCGCTGGAACGCTGGCTTTCTACGTCCGAAAGGGCGAAGTCTTCGAGCGAACCGCTCCTAATACATTCGGGTTGATTGGAATGAAATCGGAGGACTCTGAGGAAAATGACGGGCAACCACACGTAACGGGGCTTCGTGAAGTTCAGGAGAGCGGGGCGGGACCGAAGTCCCGCCCCGCGGGTCGGGGGTAGCAGGTCGCCGGGCGAGGACTCTGGACCCGAGCCCGGTGGGTTCAATTCCCACTACCTCCACTCTTTACAGCTTCCGGCTTCTTCGGTGCGCTGAGACACACCGGAAATTAAGAACCGGACGAAAGGAGGAAAAAACGATGAAGACTCTTTTCATCGTCGCCATTATTCAGACCCGCCACGGGGTAACCGTGGTTATCTGGATATAGCGACCTCCCCGCTCCTGGATTGGCCTCCAGGGGCGGGGCACCTCCCTCAACTGCTATCGTAACGCATATGCGCATGGTTTAGAACCTCCAATCGAAGAAAAATCAAGGCGCGGTTTGTAAACGTCTGCAAACTCAAAGAATTCCCAATTACACCAGTGTGTCTTTTTATCTTGACAGATGCTTACACGAGCAAGTACAATGGCTATTATGAACAAGCTAGACACGAAGCGCAGAGTCCAGGTGGTCGCCGCATTGGTTGAAGGCAATAGCCTTCGAGCCACGGCCCGTATGACGGGCGTTGCCAGGATGACAGTCGAGAAGCTCCTGCGGGATCTCGGCCACGTCTGCGCCATGTATCAGGATGTTACGCTCCGTAACCTTCCCTGCAAGCGGATTCAGGTTGATGAGATCTGGTCCTTCGTCTACGCCAAACAGAAGAGAGTCACAGCCGAGATGCTGAAAAAGCATGGCCCCGAAATCGGCGATGTCTGGACCTGGACGGCTATCTGCGCCGAAACGAAAATCATCCCTTCATTCCTCGTTGGTGGGCGAGACGCCGGTTATGCCACAGAGTTCATTCAGGATCTAGCTGGCCGTCTCGCAAATCGCGTACAGCTTACGAGCGACGGCCTTAAGGTCTATTTGGATGCCGTTGAGGATGCGTTCGGCGCAGATGTGGACTACGCGATGCTGGTCAAGCACTATGGAGCCGAGCCTGATGCCGAGAAGCGCTACAGCCCCGCCAAGTGCACGGGCACCACTAAGCTCCCCATGACCGGAACTCCCAACATAAAGCACATCAGCACATCCTACGTGGAGCGCCAAAATCTCACGATGCGAATGGGCATGAGGAGATTTACCAGACTGACCAATGCTTTTTCGAAGAAGATCGACAACCATCGCCACTCGGTAGCCCTTCACTTCATGTATTACAATTTTGTACGGATTCACCAAACGCTCCGCACTACCCCGGCGATGGCGGCAGGAGTGACCGATAAGCTGTGGGAGATCTCTGATATGGTGGCTTTGCTGGATTAAGGACAAACTAGAGAATGATCCCACCTTGACACGCTACGGCTTTGTGGGGCAAGATGCCGCCAAGATGAGTCTCATTCCACCAGACTGGGAGCCTATCGACCAGAAGGTCCGAACGTGTGGTCCCGACGAAATACAAATTCGGGAGCGCCGTCCAGCCCCAGACGGGAGAGAAGGACGACAGTGGGAAATTCGGCTTACGGCAAGACCAAACGAAGTGTCAGTCGGAAGCCCCTCGTCGATCAATCCTTGCAACCTATCCGACGTCGATGACATCAAGAGGGCTATCGCTCATAGACTCAACTTTCTCATGCCCAAGAACTTCGATAAGGAAAGCGATTCGCTCCCCTCGGGTTTTCAGTTCAGTGCTCCGTTCGGGATTAAATCAAACTAGACCACTACCCAAAAAAGCTATAACTTCCCCTTTTGAGCGGTAGCAGGTACAATAACCCAGCCTTTTCATCCGACCGGATCTCCGAGCCGTTTGATGATGCGAAGAATTAGCTCTCAGGAGAAATAAGAATGAGAAAGCGCACCACGATCTTCGTTGTAGCCCTCATGATGCTCATCTATCCTTCATCGGCCCACGCCTATTTCGACCCCGGAGCTGGAAGCATACTGCTTCAATTGCTTCTCGGAGGCACGGCCGGGATCTATGTCCTGATGAAACTATCGAAGCAAAGGATTCTCAAGTTGCTCGGCCTTCGAAAGGCTGACGACGCCAACCAGGGTGCCGAAGCGCCGGCCGAGACAGCCCAAAACAAGGATGGATAGCAGAACCGCAGCAAACTTGGTCCGCGCCATCAAATGAAAAGCTCCAGTCCGTAGAACGCAGCAGATCTGCTGGGTTCAGGTGCGGCTTTTATGGACGAACGAAACAGGGAAACCGGTTCCTTTCGCGATCCAGGCGGCTTCGTCTTGACGGTGGGGGGACGGGTTTTTCGCTTCATAAACCATCGATTCGTCGACGATTGGAAGTGCTTTTCCGCGTCACCTCTATTTCAGGACTTGCAGCAGGAGCACCTGCTGATACCCACGTTCGAGGTGGACGTCGACACCAAGACCCGCCTCGGACTTCCGGATGTCTCCGGCGCTGTAGTCGAGCATGAGCGCGTTCCGTTCGTTTCCTACCCCTATGAGTGGTCTTTTGGGATGCTCAAAGACGCCGGATTGTTACACCTCGACATCATCCAAAGGTGCCTGGATCACAACATCATCCTAAAAGACGCCACTGCCTTCAACGCCCAATTCATCGGCTCCCAGCCGGTTTTCATCGATGTACTGTCGTTCGCAAGGTTGGAAGAGGGCGAGCCGTGGGCTGGCTACAGCCAATTCTGCAAAATGTTCCTGTTCCCTCTCATGCTTCAAGCGTACAAACGAGTGCCGTTCCAGGGATGGTTAAGGAGCGAGCTGGAGGGATTGGATCCAGTAGTCTTCTCTCGATTCATGACAGGGCGAGACCTTCTGCGTCCGGGAGTTTTGACGCACGTGCGTTTACAAGCATGGATGCAGAAGAAACTGGAGGATGTCTCCTACAGTGTTCGCGGAAGAGTCAAATCGGCCGGATTCTCAAAGGCTGCGATCGTCAAGAACACAAGCGGATTGCGTCGCCTGCTTCACAAGTTGACACCGAAGGATAGCAGGTCTGGCTGGACGACATACACCGAGACCCATACCTACAGCGACGATGAATTTCTTCAGAAAGAACGATTCGTTCGCCAGGCGGTTTTGCAGCAACGTCCCGGCCTGGTCTGGGATCTGGGGTGCAACACCGGCCACTTCAGCCGGTTGGCAGGCGAGCAGGCCGACTATGTGGTGGCGCTGGATGCCGACTCCGATTCCGTCGAATATTTCTACCAGAGCTTAAAAAAGGAAGGGAGGAAAAATATCCTCCCTCTGGTGGTCAACCTGGCCAACCTCTCCCCCGCTCAAGGATGGGCTGGCCTTGAGAGACAGTCCATGCCGGCACGAGGCAGGCCGGATTTCGTGCTCTGCCTGGCGTTGATCCATCACATGACCATTAGCGCCAATATCCCCTTAGCCTCCTTTATCGGCTGGTTGGCCGAACTAGGCGCATCGATTGTCATCGAGTTTGTGGCCAAAGAAGATGCGATGGTTAAACGGTTGTTGCTGAACAAAGACGATACTTATGACGACTACAACCGGACCCATTTTGAGAGCTGCTTGGGTAGGTTCTTTCGGGTGCAGGAGTGCTTATCACTTCCCGGAGGCACGCGCTTTCTTTACTACGCCAAGCCGGGCCAGACTGGTAAGGTGGGAAAATGAGATGGGCACTGGCAGGCTTGCTCGCCGCCCTGGCTACGGTGCAAATGCTGGCCGAACAGGAAGCGAGAGCGGGTGGCTTCTTGTTTCCCGATCTTGCCCCCGGTTGGCTCATCGCCTTTAGCATCGCTTTTTTCTTGCTCATTCCTCGATCGCGCTTCCCGCTTAGCCCCTATCGATTTGTGGCGGTTGCGGTGGCTCTCGGAGTCCTCTACTGGCCTCTCAGTACTTGGCGGAAGCAGAGCACCAGGCCGTCTGCAGGCCTCGGCGTCACGGTGAAGAGGCTTTCGCAGCCGAACGCCGGTCCCGAACGAAGCGCGCGGCTCGACTATCTGCGTTTTGAAAGTCGAAGGTATGTCAGACGACTTGCGGGACGAAGGCACGACATCCTTCTCGAGATCAAAGGTTTTATTCGCGCAACGCAAGAGGGCACCTATCACTTCCAAGCTTCCTGTGACGATCGTTGCCGGCTCGAGATCAATGGAAAGACGGCTTTCAATGAGGCCGGGCGGGCTTCGTCGGCGGTCCAGCTTCGGGAGGGCGTTCATCGCTTTTCACTTAGTTACCGCCAGGCCAGCGGGCCCGCTTTTCTCATCCTGCGCTGGGATCGTCCCGCCTTTTTTGAATTTCTGCCTATGGAGCACTACGTTGCCGGTGGCCCCGAGTCTCTCGTGATGGAAAGGCTCAGGAAAAGGGAAATCGGCGCTGGCCTTGCTTTTCTGTTCAATATTTGTTGGTGGATGATCGCCGCCAACCTGTGGTTGCGAGTGGCGGAATCGAAGCGAGCGTGGCAAAAAGATCTTCGGGCCACGATCGCTGGCGCGAAGCGCTGGTGGAATCTCGTCAAGAGAAAACCCTTCTTCCAAGCCCTCCGTCCAAAACCCATGCCGGACGTTGGCAGGAAAGAGCTCCTTTTTACTACGAGGATCCTGCCGCCCGCCCTCCTGGTGACGGCGAACCTCTTCCTGTTCAGCACGTTCACGCCCTACTTCGAGAACCGATCCGAGTTCCAGTTCGGCTATCTCGATCTCGTCTCCGAGTACGCGATCCCGGCGGTCGCGACCCTGGCCCTGCTGCTCGCGCTGGGCCTTGTGCTGGGCGGCCGGGCGCTGGATCGCTACGTCGCGGTCCTCTTCGGCCTGGGCGTCCTGCTGTGGGTCCAGCAGAGCTTTCTCAGTCGGGGGTACGGCGTCTTCGACGGGGCGGGCATCGATTGGGCGAGCTTCACCTGGCGGGGCTGGGTGGATGCCGCGCTGTGGGTCGTATGGCTCGGCATCTGCCTGCGTCCACCGGCCTTCGTGGTGAAAGTCGCTGGCGGCGTAAGCTGGGTGCTCTTCCTGGGTCAGCTCGTGCTGCTGGGATGGCAGGGTTTCTCGTCCCCTCAGGCTTTCTGGCTCACCGAGTACTCCCGGCCGGGCCAGCCTCCGGACGCCTTGTACAAGTACTCGTCGACGCGCAACGTCGTCCATGTCGTCATGGACAGCTTCCAGACCGACATCTTCCTCGACATCGTACGGGAGGAAGGCCTGGAGGACGACCTCGAGGGCTTCGTGCTGTTCTGGAATAACGCCTCGGTGGCGCAGTACACGACGCTCTCGCTTCCGGCCATCTTCACGGGGCACGGATATGACGGGAGCCTTCCGGCGGGGGACTACATCAAGCAGTCGTTGACCAGCGGCCTCCCGACTCGACTGTACGAGAGCGGCTTCCGCGTCAACCTGGTCCCGCTGATTCCGATGCAATCGGCGCTGCACTCTGCGTACTTTCGCACGCCGAGCGTGTTCGGCTCTCCCGTCAGCACGCTTCGACGCTGGGAGGCGGCGTACCTGTTCGACGTCGCACTCTTCAGGCAGGCACCCCACACGCTACGCCGGGCCATCTACGACGACGAGGGTTGGCTGGTGACGCGCCTTGTCTCGCTGTCACCAGACCAGAAGGGATTTCAACACAAGGCGTTCTTTCGCGACTACGCGGAGCGTATCCGGACCACGACGTCCACGCCCGCCTACCACTTCATCCACCTCCTGCCCCCACACCCTCCGTACGTGACGAACGCGGACGGCAGCTACGCGGGAGGAGCCCTTCCCGCGACCCGGGAGAACTTCAAGAACGAGGGGAGGGCCGTCATGAAGATCTTTGTCGACTTGCTCGAGCGACTCCGATCGCTGGGAATCTACGACTCGTCGTTGATCGTTCTCCAGGGAGATCACGGGAGTCGCATGTCGCCCGTCGTGGACGCCGTCAAGATCAGCGGCCTTCCCTCACGCGCGGTCGCGCTGCTGACCGTGAAGCTCCCAGGCGCCAGCGGCCCACTGGAGATAGCTCGCACGAAGACGACCGTTGCCGACGTGCCGGCCACCGTCATGACCGGCCTGGGACTCGAGCACGACTTCGGCGGGGACTCGGTCTTCAGCCTCGATCCCGACGAGCCTCGGACGCGCCTGTTCACGAAGTGGGTCGTCAGCGAAGAAGGGGATTCGCTCCTCGAGGTGATCACGCTCGGCCAGGGGAGCATCTTCGACCCCGCGTCCTGGGCGACGTCCCGGCTCGTCCCGGTCGCGACCGGAGAGAGTGAGCCCTACGCGTTGGGGGAGAGAGTGAAGTTCGGCATCCAGGGCAATGCATCGCCCTACATGGGACGCGGCTGGTCCGTTCCCAAGACATATAAAGCCCCGTTCCTCCTTCGGGCTGAAGTAAAGTTCCGTCTCCCCTCGGTCGGCCGCACGCTGGTCTTCACCGCGGTCGTCAAGCCCATGCTCGCCACCGTGGACCAACAACGGATCGCCGTGGTCGTCCTTGGCGAACGCGTGGCCGAGTGGATCACGACGGAGCAGCGGCGCTACACCTTCGAGGCGGAGATCCCCGCGCACCTGGTCGACTCCCCCGACCTGGTGATCAGCCTCGAGTTGTCGGATGCATCCTCCGCCGACGCCGCGCAGGCCGCAGGGGGGATCGGGGTCACGATGTTCGCCTGCAGCCTTCGGGAAAAGAAGCGATGACGGCACTCACCCGCTCCTGGCGATGACGTCCGGCCCGCGGGTACGACCTCGGCGCAGGCTGCTGTATCCGGCGCTCCTATTAATAATAGGAAATTCCATTGTGCCGTGACGACGAGAAATAATAGGAAATTCCATTGTGCCGTGACGACGAGACACGCCAATTTTCACTCAATATTCTTCTTCTGGCCGACACCTAGTGGTCCGTCCCGGAAGTTCGCGCCTCTGATTCAGCAATACAATCCGACCTTGTATATGCTATAAGTCACCCGTCAAATCCAGAAACCAGCTTTTTTTATTGACATATAGGGGGTTAGCTCCTATATTATGTGTCGTAGTGGGTTATTTAACAAAATAGGTTGGTCATTATGCATCGCCGCGAACTGCCGCATCTATCGTCAGAGTTCTCCCAGAAGCGCCTTGAAAAGGCGAACTCCCTCTTGGGGGCTGGAGTCGTGGCCAGGATCCTGGCTTTTGCTCTGTACCTCCTAGGAGTTTGTTGGACTTAGAACCTGCAAAAGCTTCATCTAGCCAACATATTGATTTTCAAATCCGCTGATTGAGTCTTCGACCTTCATTCTTCAATTTCTTCAGCAAATTCAAGCGCAAACAGCTCTGCTTCCCCTATTTTCTTGCCCTATCAAGGTATGCATCCGCTTCAAATTGAAGGCGATGCATACCAAATTCCATTCGCCTTGAACCGCTTTATGTCCTCGTAACAGGAACTGTCGAAATCCCATCACATGTTTGATGATGCCGAAGACGGGCTCGACCGTGGATTTCCTTTTGGCGTATAGCTTCTTGCCTTCCGAAGTAGCCATACGATATTTCATCGTGCTCACCGAGTCAGCATCTTCCGGGATCTCGGCCGGTTCGCTGAAACGTTGTTCGAGTGTCGGATGATGGGATTGTCGTCCCTCAGGAATGTATGGAGTAATGTCCCGTGCCTCACACTCGTCAACATTGGACTTGGAATAGTAACCCGAATCGGCAAGCGCCCCATCTGTCTTACCGAGCTCCTCCGGTAAATTGTCCAATTTCTTCAAGGCGGGTTTGAGCTCTTGTTTGTCATTTGCATTCTGGCTGACGTGATCTTCCACGATCAACATGCTTTTGAGGTGCTTCCGCCATCGACTGTTAGCGGGCCATCTCTAAACCCCGTCCGTGGTACAGTTTGGGCCTAATATCCTGAGAAACAGTCCTTCTATCACAGAGGTCCAGGCGACGTGAAGAATCTCAGCTGTCCAAACCGGGAATGTCCGCTACACGGAAAAGTCGGTGCTGAAAGCATCGCTCGCCACGGATTCTACACAACGAGGTCCGGGAGGAGTCGTCGATACCGGTGCGTCCGCTGCGGAAAGACGTTCTCTTCGACCAAGGGCACGCTGTACTTCCGTCTCCAGCATCGTCGGTCCACCTTCGACAATGTTGCTGCCCTCAGCATCGAGGGTGTCAGCAAGTCCGCGATCGCCCGGGTGACCGGAATCAGCTGGAACACGGTTGCTCGCTGGCTTGAGAGGGCGGCCTCTTCGTGTAGTCGATTCAATAACCGGACCATCACAGGATTCGCCGTCGAGGAGCTACAAGCCGACGAGATTCGCACGTTCGTCGGTGGCAAGGAACAGCCAACCTGGATCTTCGCCGTCATCGAAGTCGGGTCTCGGCTCTGGCTCTCGACCGTCGTTGGAAGACGAAGCTACCGGAATACGCTCGCGCTCTTTGAAGACGTGTCAAATCGAATGAATTTCGACCGTATTCCGTTGATTGTCACCGACGGATTCGATTTCTACGAGAAAGTCGTCCGCCGCATCTTCGCGCCCGCGTGTCTATACGGCCAAGTCCTCAAGACGCGCAGGAACGATCGCATCGTCAAAGTCGAGCGAAGAGCGCTGATTGGAGCCCTCTGGCGATTCGAAGAAGCGCTCAATAACTCGGAGGACTCCGCGACATTGAACACCTCGTTCATCGAGCGGCTGAATCTGACCATCCGGCAGAGCTCGTCCTACCTTGGCAGACGAACGCTGTGCCACGCGCGGTCGAAGCAGGGGCTCGAAGAGCATCTCGAGT
>SDBT01019928.1_pt1 | contig 10499 bp, 8 predicted proteins | sample 2277101 | NCBI WGS metagenome assembly SDBT01 (sample SAMN10404973, study PRJNA504765) | marine sediment metagenome | isolation source: marine sediment core GS10_PC15, 103 cmbsf | place: Arctic Ocean: Southern Knipovich Ridge | collected 2010
AAAGAAGGACTGACCCTGGATGAGGTCGGCAGCAGATTCAATATCTCGAGAGAAAGAGTGAGGCAGATTGAAATAATAGCCATAAAACGTCTTCGTCATCCATCACGCCTTAATAAATTGGCGGAGTTAATGTGAATTGGTTTATGGATAAAAAACTGGGTCGTAAAATCTGATCGAACGAATTCCCGGTGATGGCTAACGAGATATTATCACGCAGATTACTAAACTCCTTAGAGAGAAACGATTTAATCATAATGAAACCATGGAAAGAGAATTACCCAGGGCCGTCAGGTAACTTACCATACACCTACCTTTCTCTGACTGGAGTGCTTTCGGTTTTGGCCCAGAAAAAACCTCTCGACTTGGTTCAATGCCTGCATTTCAGGCAAAGAGCAGTGCGGGTAAGGCTTGAAAAAGAGAAATCAGAGTAATTCAGCAAATTCGCGGCAGCATTTCCCCGACGAGACTGTTTACAACACGCAGACTTCCGATACCGGTTTTGAGCAGGACTTGCTCCTGGTCTTCGGATGTAACCCGGCCGATTATCGTAGATTCGGTCCCATATTTGTTGTCGCGCATAGCGGCCAGCACTCTGGGCGCTTTTTCAGGAGCTACGATAGCCAACAGCTTCCCCTCATTGGCTATGTAGAGTGGATCGAAGCCAAGCAGTTCGCAAGCGGCATTCACGGCCGGCCGAACCGGGATCTTGGTCTCATCAATGACGATACCCACCTTCGATTGATGGGCGATTTCGATTAGCGTGCTGGCTACACCACCGCGGGTTGGATCCCGCAAGGTGTGTATTTGGCCGCCGGCCTTAAGCATTGCTTCCACTAATTTGTTTAAAGGCGCCACATCGCTTTCCACGGCCAAGGCGAGGTCCAGGTCGCCGCGTGCCGAAAGCACTGCGATCCCGTGATCGCCTATGTGACCGGATAGAATAACTAAATCACCCGGCCGGGCGTTCTGGCCGTTTATGTTTACGTCCTGGGGGATAGCTCCCACACCGGTTGTATTGATAAAAATGCCGTCCGCCTTGCCTTTTTGGACAACCTTGGTATCGCCAGCCACAATCCGCACATCGGCTTCAAGAGCAGCCTTCCTCATCGAGTCCACAATTTTGTCAAGCAGGTCCATTTCAAGACCTTCCTCAAGAATGAAGCCAACGGTGAGGTAGAGCGGCTTGGCTCCCATCATGGCCACGTCGTTTACCGTGCCGCATACGGCCAGGCGGCCGATATCCCCGCCCGGGAAAAACAGCGGCCAGACAACATGTGAGTCCGTGCTGACGGCTAGACGGCATTTCGCTGGAAGCTCCACGACACCGGCGTCATTCCCGGCCGCGAGTTCGACATTATCGAAGGCCTTAAGAAAAGAGCGCTGAATCAAATCATGGGACATCTGGCCCCCGCTCCCATGGCCCATTAGGATTTGTTTGCTTTGGTCCAGAGGCATGGGGCATATAAAAGTCTGTGTAATGTCGGGTTGGGTCTGGCTAGACATGCGCCACCTCACTGCTTGTTGACTGAGTTCCGTAGTGGTAATAGGCCGAGCAGGAGCCCTCGAATGAAACCATGGTGGCTCCTAACGGGGTTTGGGGAGTGCATTCATGACCAAAGGCCTCACAATCGCGCGGCTTTATCAGGCCCTGAAGTATCAGACCCGCCTGGCAGAGCGCCGACTCGTTTTGCCGAGGCGCGGTTACATTAAAACGATTCTCAGCATCAAATTCCGCATATTCCGGCCGCAGGCGTTTTCCACTCATTGGTATCAATCCGATACCCCGCCAATTTTGATCGCAATTCTCAAAAACTCGTTTCATGGCCGCCTGAGCCGGTTTGTTCCCCGCCAGGGTCACTGCTCGCGGATAGGCGTTTTCCACTTTTTTTTGACCGGCTTCAAGCTGGCGGATCACTGACAGGATACCCTGGACGATATCCAGTGGTTCAAAACCCGTAACCGCCATGGGGACCTGATATTTCTCAACCAGAGGGAGGTATTCCCAATACCCCATTACGGCATTGACGTGTCCGGCGGTCAAAAATCCCTGGACACGGTTACGCGGCGAGGAAAGGATGGCCTCAATGGCCAGAGGCACGCCAACCTGCGAGACCAGCAGGGTGTAGTTTGTGAGACCCAGTTCCCTGGCTCTCAGCACACTCATGGCATTGGCCGGGGTGGTGGTTTCAAAACCGATGGCGAAAAAAACAATCTCTTTGTCAGGGTTTTCAAGGGCGGTTTTTACCGCATCGAGGGGCGAAAGGATCAGGCGAACATCTCCCCCGTTTGCCCGGACGGTTAGCAGATTAGAACTCGTACCGGGCACCCGCAGCATGTCCCCGTAGGATAGAAATATAACGTTGGGTAACGAAGCGATTTCCACCGCCTTATCTATTAGTTCCAAGGGAGTAATGCACACCGGACATCCGGGGCCGTGCACCAGTTCTATCTCCGGCGGCAGCAGCCGGTCAATTCCGTGCCGCATGATAGCGTGAGTCTGTCCGCCGCAGATTTCCATGATTACCCAATCTCTGGTGACATGACGCTTGATTTCCCTTAAGCATCTCCTTACCAACGCGGCGTCTCGATATTCACTTATATATTTCATAGTCTGCCTTCATGCCTTGGAACGGGTTTTGGGAGCCGCGGGGTTGGCCAGCTCTTTTTCCATCAATTCTTGAAGCAAATCGAGGGTGTTCAGGGCCTCATCCTCGTTCAACAAGCTGATGGCGAAGCCGACATGGTTAATGACATACTGGCCTGGCTCGGCTTCAGGCACGTACGCCAGGCATACATCGGAAGCAACGCCGTCAAAGTCTATCTTCCCCATTTTCATCCCATCGGTCTCAAACACTTCGATGATTTTCCCCGGAACACCTAGACACATACGCTTATCTGCCTCGAATTTCTTTTAGCGGAATTTATAGGCGGCCACGGCCGCTTGCCCCAGAGCCAACCCGCCATCGTTGGCCGGGATTTTCCGGTGAATATAAACAGTAAAATCTGCCTGTTTAAGGTAGTTCATTGTTGTTTCCAATAAGGTCATATTCTGCCAGACGCCCCCACTCAAGGCCACTTCAGACAGATTGAAACGCTGACGTATCTGGTTGCATTTTTCCAAAACCATCTGAGCGGTCCCATTATGAAAGCGGGCCGCGATCACTCCCAAATCCACGCCGGTCCTAAAGTCATCCAGAATGGCGTGAATAACCGGCGCTGGGTATATTATCTCGTCATCATAGTCAAAGGTGTAGCTTCCTTTTTCACCTGGTGTAACCAGGTTCTCCAATTCAATGGCCGCTTGCCCCTCGTAATCAACTTTCTGACAAACGCCGATTAAGGAGGAGATTGCGTCAAACAGACGGCCCATGCTGGAGGTCAACGGCGCGTTCAGTCCCGACCCCTCGATCAGGGAGGCCTTCAGCATCCGGCTCATCATTTTACGATCGCCCGGCTTAAGCGCTCGTACCGGTGGTAGGCCATCATCCCAGTCCTCTCCGATTTTTTCGAGCCAGGCCAGCGCTATCCGCCAAGGCTGCTTTACCGCCTTCTCACCCCCCGGCAACGGTATAGGGCTGAGATAGCCGACACGGCGATACCCGGAGTAATCAGCCAGAAGGAACTCTCCACCCCAGATAGTCCCGTCATCCCCCAAACCGGTCCCGTCAAATGCGACCCCTATAACGGGCATCCGGCCATCATGGCCGTTATCGGCCAGGCAGGCGGCGATATGGGCATGATGATGTTGAACGCCAATAGTTGGAAGACCTTGCTGTTCGGCCCTTTTTACGGCGTAACCAGTGGCCAGGTAATCAGGGTGTAAATCGCAGGCGAGAACTTCCGGTTTTATCCGAAACAGAGACTCAAAATGAGCTATACCTTCTTTGAAGGCGGTTAACGTATTATAATTTTCCATTTCGCCGATGTGGTGGCTTAAAAAGGCGTGCTGTTCTCTAACAAGGCAGAAGGTGTTCTTCATTTCCGCGCCCACAGCCAACAAAGACGGGCTCGTCCAGGGAAGCGTTACGGAGAACGGCGCGTAGCCCCTGGACCGGCGCAGTGTATAATTTCCTCGACTCGAAATCCGCATCACCGAATCGTCGCACCGGGCATGGATACCCCGGTTGTGAAGCAGGAAGGCGTCGGCCAGGCCGCCTAATTGTGTAAGGGCGTCTTCATTGGTATAGGCGATCGGTTCCCCGCTTCGGTTACCGCTGGTCATTACCAGGGCGTCAGTGAAACCGGATCCTTTTTGCCGCTCGATTATCAAGTGATGCAAGGGAGTGTAAGGCAGCATGACTCCCAGATTCTTCTGGCCGGGAGCGACACCCGGCGCCAGGCCAGTGCCCTGGCGCAACGCCAAAACCACTATGGGCGTTTCCTTTGAACTCAACAGGTTTTGTTCCGCTTCACTGACAATACAGTAGCGTTTTACGGTCTCGATATCGGGCATTATGACGGCCAAAGGTTTTTTTCGGCGAAGCTTGCGTCTTCGCAGTTCGTCTACCGCCTTAGGATTGGTGGCGTCGCAGGCCAGGTGAAATCCCCCAAGGCCTTTAATGGCCATTATTTTCCCTTCAGCCAGCAACTCTCTTACCGGTTGAATGGATGTATCTCCTGACGCGGGATCACCTTTTGACGCTGAAAATTGAATATCGCTATTATTGTTTGCACCGCTTTTTAGTTCAATCCAGGCTTGCGGTCCGCATTCGCCGCAGGCTATGGGTTGGGCGTGGAAACGGCGGTCAAGAGGATCTCCATATTCCGCGGCGCAATTCGCGCACATTTCAAATCCGGCCATGGTTGTGGCTTCCCGGTCGTAGGGAATATCTTCGATAATGGTGAACCGGGGGCCGCAATTGGTGCAGTTAATAAAAGGGTATCGATAACGCCGATTGCCTGGGTCAAACAACTCATCCAGACAATCCGGGCATATACTTATATCCGGCGATACAGGCTGAAAAGAATTTTTAAGGAGCAGTGAACTGACGATTTTAAAATCACTGAAACCTTTAGGGGACTGTTCAGTGGTCCGGATACTGTCCAGGTGAGCTAATGGAGGAGACTCGTTTTTCAGTGCTTGAGTAAAAGCGGACAAGGTAGCCGGGGTTCCTTCCGCTTCTATTTTTACCCCGGCGGACGTGTTGCAAACCCAGCCGTTAATATTCAAATCTTTGGCTAGCCCGTAGACAAACGGTCGAAAGCCCACTCCCTGGACAATCCCGGTTACTTCAATTTTCTGTCTAGATAAACTCTCAGTCATCTCTCTTAAAACGCGGAGTATCCGTATCGCCTCCCGTTATTTCAGTATTTCGTTTTTGTGGTGCCATGAACAATCACGGACAAATCAGAGACGGCGTCACTCATATTTTCCCCCAGGGAGGCGAGATGTTTTGAGGCTTGAGCTGAATTACTGGAACCTTGAGCAACTCCCTGGGTTGTCCGGTCCATCTCTTTTGTTCCCTCATTGATCTGTTCGATACCCCGGGTTTGATCATTGCTCGCTGAAGCGATCAAAGTGATTTTGTCCCCCGTTACGGTTCCAGCTTTCACGATCTCTTCAAATTTATTGTTCACATCTTTAATTGATTGTGACGACTCACCGATACTTTTCGTAGTTTTATTCAACAGAGTCTGAGTGTTGGAAGCCGCTTCCTTGGATCTTAGAGCAAGGTTTCTGACTTCGTCCGCAACCACGGCAAATCCGGCTCCCGCCTCGCCAGCCCTGGCCGCTTCGACCGAAGCGTTTAAGGCCAGTAAATTTGTCTGGAACGAAATCTCATCGATGGTCCTGATGATGGTACTCATCTCGTCGCTGTCTTTTTCCACCTGGGACATCATTTTTGTAACTTCGATCAGAGCCTCGAGAGACTTTTTGGAATTCTCGATGTTATCAAGCATCAATTTCTCAACATCCTTGGTCAGGTTGAAGGTTTCCTGGCTGCTGCCGGACATTTCTTCGAGAGAAGCTGACGTCTGCTCCACGATGGCCGCCTGCGAAGAGGCGTTTTCAGCCAATACATTGCTGCTTTCAGCTAAATCCTTGGAAGCGGCGACGACCTCATCCGCGTTTCTGCTAAGATCGTCAATAATGATGTCCAAGGGCCGGCTGACGAACTTTTTCACCAGAAAAAATGTTACGACTACCAGAATTGTCACGATGCCAAAAATGGTGAACACGGAATTTCTAAGTGAAGTCATTCTTATCGTGGACATGCTTTGTTTCGCGCTTTTCTCCGCTTTTTTCAGCGAGTCCATGGAGAATACAAAGTGGGTTACTCCTCCCAGTTCGTTTAGTTTCCAGCTGTTGTGGCAGCGAATACAATCCGGGGTCACTATTTGCGGTTGGAATATTTCCAGCGTGTCTTCATTCTGTTTGAATATCATTTCAGGCTTTTTCAATAACTGCTTATTCTCTTTCTCCGGTATTTTTTTATCTATAAATGAAGCGTCGGAAGAGTGAGTGACAATCCCCTCGCGATTATAGAGTGAGAACTCGAGCAGCCCTCTAATCTCCCGCTGTTCTTCAAGCAGCTTGGTGAATTTTTCCATTTCACCACGTTCCAGAGAGCCGGCCACGGCTCGTTCCACTGACCTGAATATATTCTTGGCGCTCTCAATCTCTCTTTCCCTAAGCAGGGCGTCGGAATCGTTAGAAAGTTCTTTAATTAATCCGGTTGAGCCCATAAACTGGAGTAGTTGAGCCAGCACTACTACAATTATCAGTCCGACGGCGAGCGAAAGGATTAATTTAGTATGCAGTTTCATTCTTTTCTATCTCCTTCAGAAGGCAGGCCAGTGAGGTAAAAAGGAAAGTCCGCTGAACGGGAGAATTTCTCGGACGCGCAGCCGATACAGGGTCCCCCGGCGTAAATGCAGGTATTTGTGCCATTGTTCCATAACCGAAGCGTACAATCGGCATGGGTAACGGGGCCCAGGCAGCCGAGTTTGAACAGGCAGCCGTCGTCCCCAAATTTTTTAGCGAAATTTTCCCTCTCATAATCGGAGAACCTGGCGCATTGGTCGTGGATCAAGTGGTCATAAAACATCTTCGGCCGGCCCAGGCCGTCCATTTCCGGCAGGCCGAATTTCAGGACGTGGATGACCGTGCCCACTAGCCAGTCCGGATGGGCCGGGCAGCCGGGGATCCTTATAACCGGTGTCTCCACCCGCTTGCTCTTCAGAAAGTCGGGCGTATTGACCGCGCCGGTAAGATTACCTTCCGAAGCCGGTATCCCGCCGAAAGAAGAACAGGTCCCAAGAGCTATCACGGCCTTGGCCTTCCTTGCCGCCCGGACTACTTGGTCCGAAATTGGTTCGTGAGCCATCACGGCCGCTTCAGGCATTCCCGCGGGGATGCTTCCCTCAACGATAAGGTAGTATCCGCCAGTCTCTATGGAATCGTTTATGATGTCTACCCCCATGGAACCGGTGGCCGTAGAGATCGTTTGGTGAAATAACAGTGAGATATACCTGGTCAAAACCTGAGCCGGTCCTGGCTTGGCGGTATTTAAAAAAGACACGGAACACCCGGAACAGCTCTGGGCTTGAAGCCAGAGAACCGGGGCAGTACCCGCGGATAGTTCCGCAAGCGCTTCCGCCACCTTTGGGACCATAGTGGGGCTCAGGCCCATAAGGGCTGTTAACTTGACGCCAAATTTCAAAAAATTACGGCGAGATAGATCAGTCATCGAATGAACTCCAATTTATAGTAATTGCCAAAAATATGTTTCGTTTCCAACAAAGGTAACTATTATCCTAATCTACTAACGTCAAAGACATGTAACTTACCAAGCGTTTTTACAAAAACGCATATCCGTGTTATTGTTTGCCTTCGGCAAACAATTTAGGCAACTACATGATGTTTTGGCGTTTGTCTGACGTATGAGGGACGATTAACCGACATAGTTTTCATGTTATTAATGGCCTAAAACGAAACATTAATATGACAAACGCTCTAGTGAACGGCGCAGGCCAGACAGGGGTCAAAAGAACGGACCACTCGGGCGGCTTCGATGGGGTTTTCCCGGTCGATGATTGGTGTCCCCACCAGGGCTTGTTCGATCGGCCCCGGTTTGTTGTCATCGTCACGAGGTGAAGCATTCCAGGTGGTGGGAACCACACATTGGTAGTTGCTGATTTTGTAATCTTTTATTTCGATCCAATGGCCCAGGGCTCCTCGAGGGGCTTCGGTTAAACCGACACCTTGCCCATGTTCGGGAATCTTAAAATCCGTAGCCGCCGGGTCACCAGGAGTTAGTTCCTCTATCCATTGGGCGGCACGGTCGGCAATCATTTTGCACTCGAGCGCCCTTGCTGCATGGCGTCCCATGACCGAATCAAGTACACTGGGAGGAGCTCCCAATATACCTAACAGGACGTCAACCAGAGTTTTAACTTCCGGCCGGCCCTGTTGATACGCTACCAACATCCGGGCTAACGGGCCAACTTCGCATGCTGACCGGTCGTACCGGGGAGATTTCAGCCAGGAATACGCACCCTGTTTATTGGGATCGGGTAAAGTCTCACCCTGGGAGGGGTGGAGCTTTGAACTTGATGAAAATAAAGAATGGGAAACATCCTCGGTAAGTTTTTTTAAGTCCAGACGCTCGATCTTTCCCTGGCGCAGTACTCCCGACGGGAAAAAAAGCCGCGAATTGCCGTCTCCTTCGGGAAAAGCTCCATAGGACAGAAAATTGCCGCATCCTTTGCCTATTTCAAAATATTCTGGAAAAGCCTGAGCCACGGCCACAACGTCGGGCAGATAAGCCGACTCGATGAAAGATCGCAATTGACTGAGGATCGCCGAGTAAGCGGCTATTTTCCTGGCATCGGCTTTTTCCGTCACCCCGCCCGGCACCAAGGTCGTTGAATGAGGCACTTTGCCGCTGAATAGAGCGGTCATCTGATGAGCCAGGGACCTCATTTCAAGGGCCTCGAGATAATTCCTGATCGCCCCGATGTTGATATCGATATCCTCGACATAACGGCCGGTATACCTGGGCAGAAACGGCGCCGCCGGGTAGACCATTTTGGAGTCGATTTGAGACTTCACCCAGGCCTTCAGTTCCCGTAAGGCCGGATCGCGGCCCTCGTATTTCAAAATGGCCGTTATATCAATAAAATCCAGGGCGGATAACTGGTAGAAATGGATGATATGTGACTGGATGTAATTGGCGGCTAAAATAAGGTTTCGTATCAACCGTCCGTTTTTAGGGGTTTGAATCCGGTATGCGTCATCCTGGGCCAGAATCGAGGCCGTACCGTGAGAAATTGGGCACACACCGCAAATTCGCTGGGTGATCTGTTGAGCATCCAGGGGATTTCGGCCTCGCAAAATGTTTTCTATGCCGCGAAACATCTCTCCCGAGCTGAAAGCCTTTGTTACCTGGCCGGATTCTACCTCGAGCCGGACGGCGAGATGCCCTTCAATTCTGGTGATTGGATCAATATCGATTGTTTTTCCCATATCCCATTCTCCGCGCAAATAACAGGTTATTGTAGGCTAGCTCAAGATCGATTTCGTCTCAGGTCATGCTATGGCATTTTTATTATTTCTTAAGTCAAAGTTCCATTTTTTTTCTTTCTAGAAATCAAGTCATTTGAATGTTCAAAAAGAACGCCTGTAGCTGAACGATCCATTCGGACAAAGACTCTTTCATTAAAGATAATAAATAGCTGACGTGAAAAACAGTTTTTTTGAATCACAGCCTTAAAATAAACTGTAATAATATAATTTTAATCAATAAAATCAAATAATTGTCTGGACAAGATTCTACGGTATCTTGCTTTACACTGGTGCGTATAAAGCTTAATAGTACCGCGTAATTTTCCGGGGCATGATGCCGCCTTTGCGTTCAGGGTTTAATCGTCTTGACCTCTGCCGGCACAGCAGTCCGCGAGCGTGGTAGAGGAGGACGGTCGACGGGTGCGTTCGAAAGTGGGCACACCCCAGGGTGGAGTAATCTCTCCACTACTGGCCAACATCTTTCTCCACTATGCTTTAGATACCTTTGTCCAGGCTTGACGGCGGAGTGCGGCCCTGGGGGAAGTATACATCGTTCGCTTCGCGGATGACTTTGTTATCGCCTGCGTACGAGAGGAAGACGTCCAAAACCTGTTAAAGGTACTGGATGAGAATTTGAACCGTTACAAACTCACTCTCAACCGCTACAAGACCAGGCTTATTCGCTTTGGTCGGAAGTGGGGCGGGAAAGGTGGCCCAAAGTCGGGGACCTTCGACTTCTTGCGCTTCACTCATATCGCGGGAAAAGACCGGAAGGGACGATATCTTGTCAGGCGTAAAACCGCCTCCAAGCGGCTTCGACTAAGTGTGAAAGTCATCGTTCAATGGTGCCGGAAACACCGCCATCAGCCAATCCGGTGGCAATGGCTGGAGCTGGACCGCAAACTTCGAGGATATTATGAATACTACGGTATTCGCGGTAATTTCGAAGCCATGGCCCGGTTCAGACATTTGACTCGTCGGGCTTGGCTAA
>SDBT01019930.1_pt1 | contig 10498 bp, 7 predicted proteins | sample 2277101 | NCBI WGS metagenome assembly SDBT01 (sample SAMN10404973, study PRJNA504765) | marine sediment metagenome | isolation source: marine sediment core GS10_PC15, 103 cmbsf | place: Arctic Ocean: Southern Knipovich Ridge | collected 2010
TTTTTTAGGATCTTATTTAGATTGTTTATGTTTTTTCCTGTTATTATGACCTTTAATTTTAGTTTTTCTGCCTGTTTTGATGCTATGGGGTCAAAAGGCATGTTTAGGCCTGGTTTCCATTTATCTCCAACAATCTTTCTTAGCTGTTTCCAGGTTGTTTGTTTTATTGGTTTTGCTCCATTTAATTTAGGGTCTTTATTGTAGACATAATCTACATTGGTTATGTTTATTATCTTATTTGCTTTTAGGTTCTTTGCTAATAGAACTGCATCATAATCTGTTGAGAAACCTGGCTTCCAGCCTGCTGCTATCAGGATATTTTCTTTTGATGTTATCTTTTCTGTTGGATTTGTTATGATTTCTTGTTTTATATTGAAGATTTTTTTTAGTATTAGAGCATTTATTCTTGTGGCGTATATGCCCAGCCAGTCTAAGTCTTTGTTTGTTGTTGATTTTGTTTGTTTGGCTTTGTTTTGGAGGGTTCTTGCCAGCTTGCCACCGCCGCAGATTATTATGAATTTATTGGTTTTTGAATGCCTTTTTATTAGATTTTTGAATTTTGTCAAGAACCGCAAGTCATAGTCTGGTGGAATGTTTCTGTCATGAATTATATTAAGCGGTTCTTGAGCATGCTCAGAAATCTTCGATTTCTGACATTTTAAGAAATCTAGGTCTATTTTTTTAGGTACTATAACTGAGCCGCCCAAGGAGATTATTGTTGTTTGCATAGAATTGGCTTTATTGGATTGGTATAAAAAGGTTTCTTTTCTTATTAAATAGGAAAATTATCGGAAAATTTATAAATAGTTCTTATTAAATAAGAAATAATGAGTATAAAACGAGGGCAAAAGAGTGATATAGATAGAGTTCTAGCTAATGTAACGAGGAAACATGCCCTTATTGAGAATGAGCTTAGGGAGTTATTAAAAAGGGAAAAAGAGGGTGTTGTGCTTCCTATTTCTATATTTAATGAAAGATTAGGCATGCTTGAATCAGCTTCTTTGTATCTTAAGGATGAGTTGAAATTGAGCTTTAATGAGATTGCCAGGCTTTTGAAAAGAAACTACAAGACTATCTGGACGTCTTATACTATTGCGAAGAAGAAAATAAAGAATGAAAAATAAAAAATCAATAAAAAGAGAAGGAAGTTTCGATATTTTTAGAGAGAAGTACTTCCTTTTGCTAGCTATTCTTTTAATAATAATTGCGTCTTTATTCATAAGGACAACAATAACTGGCTTTATTACAGTAAGTACGGAGTATAATTATTCAGATTCTGTTGATTTAGTTGTTGAGGATAATTACGAGTATACTTGGTTTATGGGCAATGTTGGTGCTGTAAAATCTGTTAGATTGGATGGGAGTGTTAGCATAGAAGGTTCTGCCAAGATTTATCTTGAATATGAAAATGAATCTTATCTAATATTTGATAGTTCAAGATTGGGTGAAGAAGGGATTGGAATAATTACTGGATTGGTTGTTAGTAATGAAAGCGAATCAATAGTTAATCAAACCAATAATGCTTCGCTTAATAACAAGAGTGAATCATCAACTAATGAAACCTCTAACGAAAGCGAACCATTAGGGAATGATTCATTAAATAAATCAACAGAAAACAAGTTTTCTGAGCCTTATTTAACTTCGTTAAATAAGACAATAATAATAACTACTCAAGGTGGGGGTTCTAAATCAGTTAATGATATATTTGAGTTTAATGTCATAGGTGGGTTTAATTGGGGTGTTGATTATTCGAAGGTATGTACTAAGTGGGAGGTTAATTCTGAAGTAGTTGAGTGTTATGGTAGTTCAGAGTGTTGTGCTTTCTTAGGTATTGAAAGCAGTGGTTCTTGGGATGATAGTTTCTATCTAAGCTATGGAAGGTATGATTCTGGGTTAGAGAATGATATTTCTGTGCAGATTATTTACTATGATGTTGATCTTACAGTTCCTTATAGTGATATTGTTTATAGCTCTGAAGAAGGGATGGAATCTGACTTTTATGGAAGGATTATCTTTAGAGATCTATGCATAGATACCTGCTTATTGCCTGGGTTTAATGCTACTTCATATAAATTAAGATTTGTCATTGAAAATGCTAGTTTGACTGTTGATTCTATTAGGTACTCTATTGAAGAAGAGATTAATATCAGCAGAAATGCTCCTGAATTGATTAAGGAATTTGAGGATATAACTATTTACAAAAATGAGAATAAAACAATTAATCTAAGCCAGTACTTTACTGATCCAGATGGAGATGTTTTAACTTATTCTTATTATAATGTTGAAGATATAACAATATTGATAGAAGATGATACAGCAACTATAATTCCTGATTCTGGCTTTGCAGGTAAAAGATATACATTCTTTACAGCAAATGACTCTTTGTTAACGGCTGTTTCTAATGTGTTTACTATTAACGTTAGTGAATTTGAGGTTGAAGGATTAGAACAGTTAAAGGCAGAGATTGGTAAACCAGTAAAATGGATTAAAAGATCCAGGAATAAGACGATATTGGTTCCTGATTATGCCTTTAATATTTCAATAAATAAGATAATCAATGATAGAAGGATAGAATTAGAAAGTAATAAAATAAAGATAAAATATAAAGGAAAAGTAAAGAATCTAGATGAATTTGAGATTGATAAAGAATTAGAGAGATTGTATAATCTACTGGAAAAAGCAAAAGGCAAAGGTGCAAGAAGAGTATTCCAGGAAAGGATTGATAAGTTACTGGAATTAAAGCAAAGCTTTGTTTCTGAAGAAGCAGATGATAATGAAACTGCTTTGGTTGTTAATGAAACAGCAGATTCTTATGAGGTAATTTATTTGAGTGAAGCTCCGATTAGTGAAGAGGTTGTGATAAGCCCTACAGTGAAGAAGGTAACAATAAGTTCTGAGGTTAGCTATAGGGATGTTCTGGCTTATACAACGATTGCTGAGAGTCCTTCTTCAGCTATAAGGCTTTATTGGTATAAGAATGATAGTAGGATAGATGTAACAAATGATGCAGAGATTAATCTAAGCTTTATTGATTCTAATCTGAACAGTTTAATTGATAGGTTAGAATGGATTGTTCCTCATCTTTCTAATCAAACCTTTGAGATTGAGATAACAATACTTAATGTGCAGAGCTATCCTATGGTTAGTGATAATTGGACGGTTAGGTTTAATACAACTGGCAGCGCTAATCTGACAATAAGGGCTGTTAATGAAACAACATTTACTGAGATCTATGATAATTCTAGTACAGAGAATGATTTAGAGTTTTTGGAGGTTAAGTGCGGCGATTCTGTTGTTAATGTTTCTGTTGTGCTTGAGGATGGAACAGTTGTTCCTTATGATATCTATCTGAAGATTAAGAGAATTAGGGAGATTGATGAGGTGTTAAAATGAACTATGAAGAGTTAAGAAAAATGATTGAGAAAGGGGAAAATCAGAAATTAGAATTCAAATCAAAGGCAGATATGAGATAGAGGCAAACAAAATGAATAAAATAAAAAATAACGCCATTGAAAAGAGAGCAGCGAATGGAGAGTATGATACTCTTATTTCTTCTATAGACTCTCTTTTAAATGAGGCAAGAAAAAGAGCCTATTCTGAAGTTAATCAAATCTTGGTTAAGGCATATTGGGAAATAGGAAAACGAATTGTTGAGTTTGAGCAGAAAGGAGAAGAAAAAGCAAGGTATGGCAGCAAATTATTAGAAAAACTATCATCTGATTTGATAAAAAGTTATGGAAACGGCTTCTCTGCTTATAGCCTTAGAAAGATGAGGTCTTTTTATTTGGCTTTTTCAAAATGGGCTGCAGTGTCGCCCAAATTGAGCTGGTCTCACTATCGGCTTATTTTAAGGGTTGATAATGAGCAAGGTAATCTATCAATAAGTTATAATCATAAGGCTTATGTGAATGTTGAAGAAAACATTTTGAAAATTGAAAAGAATTTAACTCTTATAAATTATTATGGTATATCAAAAAATTTACATCCACTTTTTGTAAATTTTGTCGTGATGATCGAAATCCTCAAAGAAGATGGTGCCCTGGCTAAATTTGAAAACCAAGACAAAGCTTCCGATCTGGACTCTTTTGAGATGGCTCATACTTCCTTTGAGATTCTTGAAATGTTCAATAGTAGTGATATCAGAATTAACAATTTGTTCCATCTTTTTTCCAACAGCAGCTGCGAGAGTTTTGTCCTTTTGTCTGAGCTTATCCAGAACCTTTCTCAAATCAGGACTGATATCAAATGGAAAACTCATTTTAAGCCTAATAGCTTATCTAATTTCTCTAAAGTCATTGGGATGTGCGGACCTTTCTCTATCTTCTTTAATTTCTCTATATATTCTTCTTTTAATTCCATTTCATCAACAGGATACCAATCAATGCTGTCGCAGAATTCCTGGTCATCTTCTGAGAGATTACCGGTTTTGATGAATTCTTCAAATATCCTCTTTTTGTTTAATTCTTCTCTATTTACTTCTGACCAGTTTACCCAAGAAAAGTGTTCAATATCTGATTTAAGTTCTTTATCTAATGTAAATGTTAGGCTTGCCATTTATATCACTCCTTTGTTTACCAATTGCTCAAATTTCTTTAACTGCTCAACCCTTCTTTTAAGCCCTGCTCTTGCTACCTCAACCCAGTTTACCTGGGGAAGCTTGTCTAACTTTTCTTTTAATTCATCTGGTATAGATAATGTTATTCTTTCCATTTTAGTGCCTCCAAGTGATTACTTTAATGCAAGTAATAACGTTAGTGTATTTAAATCTTGTGGTTTTGATAAGGAATTTAGAGATTGTGTTTGGTTTGAATATTCAGGTAAGGATGAGGGCTGTGATGATGATGAAAAAAAATTGAAAATAAATGAAGAGTTAGGCCTCGAAAGTGAGAAGGTGGATTTTGATTATTATAAGGGATTAAGGGGTTTTAGAGGTTGTGTAGGTGGGATTTTAGGTTTAGGCCTCGAAATTGGGACAGGGGTTAACTCTTATGAGGGGAATTGAATTATAATTAAATATGATAGATAAAAAAGCAAGGCTCAAGATTGGAATTATGTTGATTATGTTAGTTATAGGTCTGATTCTAGTTGGAAGTATCTTTGCTGGCGAAGATGAATTAAGGGCTGAACGAGAAGAGCTGGTTAATTCTTTAGGTGAGTTCTCTTATTTGGTTAATAGCTCGCTGAATGTTGTGAGGGTGGAAAAAAGTGGATGAGAAAATAAAATGTTCAGAATGCGGTAGTAGGAATATTGTTAAGAGCGGGAGCAGGAAGAATAAAAATGAAGTTGTACAGAGATATAAATGCAATGATTGTTGGAAAACATTTAGCTTAACTAAGTTAAGAAACAAGAGCTATGATGTTAAGGTTATACTTAAGTCACTCTCCTTGTATAATTTAGGATACACTCTTGAAGAAACATCAAAATTAGTTAATAGAAAATATAAGGTAAAAACCTATCCTCAGCTTATTCATTCATGGCTGAAAGAATATAAGGAGTTATGCAGCTTCAGCAGATTTAGAGGCAAGAATAATATTAAGCCTTCATCTGTAATTTATTCTGGGCTGTTTAAGCATGAGCAGCCTTACTTGTTTAAGTATCACAAGTTTAAGGTTAAGGAGCTTGTTAATGATTATTTTAAGGGTTTGCGGGAGTATTTAGCTGGTGTTGTTAAGGATTGCCCTGATGGATTGTTTAATTCTGATAATGTTCGGGGGTCTAAGTTTAGGATTTCTGAAGAGAGTGTTAAAAGAATTAAGACTAGGAAATCTAAAACAAAAGCCTGTAAGTTGGCTGAGTTAGCTTTGAAAGCTGCCTCTAGTAATAAAGAAAGGCATTCAGTTGTGCAGGATTTCATGCTCATTAATGATTCAGTTACGATTGCTGTTGAGGTTCCTGTTTGGCTGTTTAAGGAAGAGATTAGTAAGGATGAGATTCTTTCTTCTTTAGTTGGAGCTGATAAGAATATTACTGGGCATGTTGATTTGGTTCAGAATAAGTTTGGTTTTATTTATGTTCTTGATTATAAACCGGATGCATCTAGGGAGAATGCCTCTAAAGTTGTCTCGCAATTGTTTGTTTATGCTCTGGCTTTAAGTGTTCGCAGCGGTGTTTGGCTGCGTAATTTTAGGTGCGCCTGGTTTGATGCTGATAATTATTTTGAGTTTAATCCTAATCTTGTTGTGATTGATTATCTTAAGAAAAATGGAATTAAAGATAATCATGTTTGGAAGAGGTACTGGAGCGATTATAATAGGCATAATATGGCTGTTAGAAAGAAAGAGGGAGATAAAAATGGATGAAAAAGAATTGTTAAAGTTGATTGAGAAAGGGGAAAATCAGACTATAGAATTTAAGTCAAATGCAGATGAAGGAATAGGAAAATCCATTTGCAGTTTTGCTAATACAAACAATGGAGTTGTTTTTGTTGGTGTTGGTGATGATAGGAAGATTGTAGGACTGCATAAAAAGAAAGAGCAGGATATTGCTAATATGGCACATTCCTGCAAGCCTTCTGTTTATCCTAATATTGAAGCTGTAAAAGTTGGTGGAAAGAATGTTTTTGTTATTAAAGTTAAAAAGTCTGAGATGTTTCATTCGTTCAAGAATATTGCTTACAAAAGAGTTGGAAGCCATGACAAGCCTTTATCTCCAGAAGAGGTTATTGAGTTTGCTAAGGATTCTGGAAAGATTAGGTTTGATTCTAAGGTTTGTAAAGGTGCTGGTTATGATGATATAGATGAAGAGAAAGTAAAATGGTACCTTAGACAAAGAGAAAGTGCTAGAAAAGTACCAAGAAAAATAAAAATCTCAATTAAAAAACTATTAGTTAACCTGAAGGCTTTAGAAAAGAATAAACCAACAAATGCTGGCATTCTATTTTTCGGAAGACACCCCCAGAGATTTTTACCAAATGCAAGATTAAGAGTTGTTAGATTTAAAGGCAATAAAGTGATTAATCCAACATTAGATACTGCAAATTGCGAAGGAACAGTTTGGGAAATGATAGATATTGCTGAGGATTTTATAAGGAAAAATATCAGGCTTTTAGGAACAAGAACAGAGAAAAGTTTTAGGAGAGAAGATAAATTTGAGTATCCAATAAAGGCTGTGAGAGAAGCAATAGTTAATGCATTAATTCACAGAAATTATTTTGAAACAGGAGATGTAAGGGTATTTATTTTTGATAACAGGATTGAAGTGATTAATCCAGGACATTTTCCAAAAGGAGTTACTCCAAAAAATCCTAAACATAAACCAGTTAATGAAATTCTTTGCCAGTTAATTTATGATGTTGGTTTTATTGAAAAATATGGCTCTGGAATTAAAATGATGAAGAGTTTGAGCAAGGAATGGGGTAATAAAGAACCTGATTATGAGCTGCATCCGATTGAAACTAAAATTATTTTCGAATCACAGATTAAAGAATCAACTTATGTTGAAGAAGATGTTTTAGAAGGACTTAACGAGAGGCAGAAAAAGGCAATTGGATATTTGAAAGTTAATAAGAAAATTACAACAAAGGAGTATCTTAAGTTTACTAAAACAACTTTAAGAACATCAAGAAGAGACTTATTTGATTTAATGAAAAAGAGGGTCATTGAACGTCTTGGTTCAGCTAAAACAGGATATTATGTTCTATATCAAAAAGATAAAAGTGGCACTGTAAATGGCACTGTAAATGGCACTGTAAGTAGTCCTAAGTTTCGGCAAAACTTAGGTAAAACTTCGGCAAAAAAGGTGATGAAAAAATGATCATTAGAACTACATTTAACGATTTGCGGGATCTGGATGAGAAAGAATTGATTGAAAAACAAGGCAAAGGCTGGAACAGGATAATAGGGACAATCAAGGACTATCCTTTGAAATTTGGACAGATGCCTGAAGTGAAGGGAAACAGCAGAGTTGTTGTTACTTTGTTTAGTGCTGAAGAAATGCCTGGAAAAGAACCAAGGAAGATCGACATAAAAGCCGTTAACGAATGGTTGACGAAGGTTGATGCAAGGTTGACGCAAGAATTGTCTGATAAAGAAAAGGAAATTGTTCTTTTTATGCTTAAAAACAAAAAGATTAGCTCTGCGGATTGCAAGAAACTACTAAGCATAAGCAGAGAAATGGCAAACAGGTATTTTACCCGGCTAATTGAAAGAAAGTTGATTGTTAAGATGGGAGCTGGAAAATATACCCACTATGTGTTGATTTCTAACGGGTCATCTAAAAGTCATGATACTGTAAATGATACTGTAAATGGTGATGTAAACTGGCATCAATAAGAGATTTGACTAAAAAAGGAATTATTGAAATGATAGGTAAAACAGGCAAATATACCCGTTATACTCTGCAGTCTAACGTGCAGTCTAAAGGGGATGAAAAATGAGCTGGAAAAAAATTACAAACGAGAAAATGAAAATTGTCTCGTTTGCCAGCATGGGTTTTGCTGGAAAAACAACCGAATTTTTGATGAGGTTATCAACCGGATTTTGGATCAAAAGTGCCAGCCGGATTTTGGATTTTTTTGCTGTGTGTTTTTGGATGTTTCGGGCCAGACAATGGCTTGTTTTATTGAAAGAGAGATTATATGAAGTTTGATTTGTTGAATAAAGCAGGGAAAAGCAGGATTTTATTAGTTGGAGCTCTGTTGGTGGTTGTTTTGGTTGGATTGATGGTTGGGGTTTTGAATGCAGAAGGCACTCGAGACGACCTGTCAGCAGAAAGAGAAGAGCTGGTTAATTCTTTAGGTGAGTTCTCATATCTGATTAATTCATCTCTAAAGGTTGATCATATATTTGCTGAGAATTACAGCTGTGATGATAAGACTGGTTACCATACTGTGAAAGTGTTGACTCCTGGTGTGCATAATCAAAGATTCTGCTTTGGTGAGCAGTGTGAGGAAGCTCATAATTTGGCTGATGTTGGAAAAGGATTAATAAGGTATGGGGTTGGTTATAATCATAAAATAAAAGATGTAAAAAATAGAACATTAATTAATGAGTTAAGGAAAAGAGATAGTATTCAAACAAAGATTATAAATAGTAAAGAATACACTAAAAAATATTTTTCTAAGGATAAAAGATTAAGAATAAGTAATGAAATAAATGAAACTATAATTGATTTAAAATTATTAACACCTTATGTTGTTAGTGGGTTAATTGCCAGTGATGATACAAAAGTTGCAGAATTTTATTTAGGAGAGCATAATACTGCTTCTTTATTTAATGATATCAACTTATTTAATGTCCAAGAGAATTATAAAGCAGAAGCAAAAAGGAATTTCACATATAAATATAAAACAGAAAAAGAAATCTGTGAAAATTTTGGCGAAGAAATATTTTGTGATAATATAACTAATTGGATAGAATTTAATGATTTAAGTGAAGTTCCAATTAATGTAAAAATAGGACTGTTTGTTAAAACATATGTTAGAGAAAAAATAGAATTTGTGCCAATTATCAATAATTTTGCAATATTAGAGTGGGCTGCTTGGAGTGTAACATCAGCAGTATATCTACAAAATTTCTGGGTTGGTGGTAGAGACACAACTTCTCAAGGAGTATTTTTCCATCCAGATGGAACTAAAATGTATGTTGTAGGAGACGCAGGTAATAGTATAGATGAATATAATTTAGGAACTGCTTGGAATGTTAGTTCAGCAGTTTATTTGCGAGAGATTTCTGTAGGAGGGAAGGAAACCCAGCCATCTGGAGTTTTTTTTAAACCAGATGGAAGTAAGATGTATGTTATTGGTATTAATACTGATAGTGTTTATGAATATAATTTAGGAACTGCTTGGAGTGTAACATCTGCAGTATATCTACAAAATGTTAGTGTTCAGGAAGCCCTACCTAGTGATGTTTTTTTTAAACCAGATGGAAGTAAGATGTATATCCCTAACCCTGCTAAGGGCAATGTTAATGAATATAATTTAGGAACTGCTTGGAGTGTAACATCTGCAGTATATCTACAAAATGTTAGTATTGTTGCTAAGGAATCATCTATAACTGGAGTTTTTTTTAAACCAGATGGAAGTAAGATGTACACTATTGGTCGTGGTGGCGATACCGTAGATGAATATAATTTAGGAACTGCTTGGAATGTTAGTTCAGCAGTTTATTTGCAAGAGATTGCTGTAGGTACTAAAGAATCAGACCCTACTGGAGTTTTTTTTAAACCAGATGGAAGTAAGATGTACACTATAGGTTTTGATGGTGATACCGTAGATGAATATAATTTACCTGATACCTCCCCACCATCCTTCTCAGCAATAACAGACAATTCATCTGCAGTAACCTACAATGGAACAGATGTCCAGATAAACATAACCCTAACTGATACAACTAATGTGAATTCTTATACACTAAGCCATAATGATACATCAGACCATACATGGACAAATGAAACGATAGTAGCAGACGTAGACTCTACTACTGTAAATGTAGTCTGGAATTATTCTATTGAAAACTTTCCTTTAACAGGAGGAGCTTTAGGAGTAAGATTCTGGGC
>SDBT01019931.1_pt1 | contig 10498 bp, 10 predicted proteins | sample 2277101 | NCBI WGS metagenome assembly SDBT01 (sample SAMN10404973, study PRJNA504765) | marine sediment metagenome | isolation source: marine sediment core GS10_PC15, 103 cmbsf | place: Arctic Ocean: Southern Knipovich Ridge | collected 2010
AGCGGCTGGCTGACGGGCGGCGCGTAGCCGGGCGGAACCAACCCCGGCACCGACCACGCCGGAACCCATTGGGGAAGTGTCTCATTCCAGACGAGGTCGTTCGGGCGGATCCTGCCTTCGCGGGCCCACGCCCTCAGGCCCTCTTCTGTCACCGGACCGTATTGCTTCCCACCGACATTACAGTACCAATTCAGCATGGCCCTCTTGGGCGTTTGGGGGCTCTCGGTGCCGGCTGACGGCTCAGCCGACGCGGCGGATCACCCCGTCACATCCAGGCTCCCAGGCTCATGAACGCGACCAGCCAGATCGTGATCCAGGCCAGCTGGAGGCAGCCGATGATCGTGCCGATGATCCCGCAGATCTTTCCTGCCTGGGTAATCCCCTCCCCGGCGCGATCCATTCGGCCGGCCCGTATTTCTTTGAGGTCATTGCTGCCCATGACCCAGGCAATGATCCCGCAGATCCCGCAGAGCACAATGCCGACGATCCCCAGTGCAAGGACGGCCCCGCCGCGGTGCGGACGCAGGTACATCTGAGCCGCCGGGGCCGCCACAGCCATGCCCGCGCCCGGAGGGAACAGGCTGGGGACGGATTGGGCGGGGATCCACTGGGCCATGCCTTCGGTCCAGACGTTATCGGTCGGTCGGAGGCGGCCCTGGGCGATCCAGTTGCGCAGCTCCTGTTCGGAGACCGGGCCGTACTGCGTCCCGCCCACGTGACAATGCCAGTCAGCCATCGAAACTCCCTTCGATTCCGTCCCCCGTCCGGAAGCAAACGCCCGCCCGGGCGGAAATCCTCGTCAGCCGACGAAACGAATGACGTATGCCCAGTTGCACACCACAGCCGCCGCGACCAACACCCAGAACAGGGCCCTTTCCCGCCGCGAGAGCCTCAGAACAATCCGCCGTGCAGCCACGACCCAAAGCAGCAGCCACGCCACTGCGATCCCCAATAGCGTGATGGCCAGAGGGTTGTACAGCCACGCCCCTGCCAAGTCGCCTCGCAGCACGCTCAAAACTCCGCGGGTCAGCCCACAGCTCGCGCAGGGAATGCCTGTGATACGCTTGAACAGGCACAACGTAACGTCCACGTGAGCCCGCCCGGCCAGATATCCGACCGTAGCAACCAGGCCGGCCCAAGCCCCCAACACACACCATACCCACCATGGACCGGGGAGCCTCCGCGGAACTGGCGCCATTGCCAACCTCATGGCCGCAGACGACCCCTTCCTAGAACCCGGCGCTGACCGCTCCTATGAAGACCACGACCATTATCACCAGCACCAGCGAGAACAGGGCGCCCAGGCAGATCGCCACAATGCCGCAGATGCGCCCCGCCTGAGTGGTGCCCGCCCCGCTGGGGTCCATGCGGCCGGTGCGGATCAGCGGCAGATCCCTGCTGCCCATGACGCAGGCGATGACGCCGAGGATCAGCCCGATGGGGCTGCAGTAGAAGAAGCAGCACAGGACGATACCGACGATTCCCAACGCGAGGATGCCCCCGCCACGGTGCCGCTTGACGTACGCATATTGCGTGGGGGTCGTCGTGACCGCCGTCGTCGGGGTCAGTCCGGGGATCATGCTGGCCGCAGTCCACTCGGCCATGCCCTCCGACCAGACCAGGTCCGCAGGCCGGACCCTGCCCGACGCCACCCACGATCGCAGTTCCTCTTCAGAGACGGGCCCGTACTGCTGGCCCCCCACAGAACAAAACCACTGTTTCTCCATCATCTGCCTCCCGGACAGGATCGGTGCGTGCCGCAATCGGGGCCCTGACGGGGAGAATAGGCAGTCGGCCGCACTGCGTCAATCATTATCCCTCCGGCCCGCCGGCCTCAGGCCCGTCCCCCCGCCCCGGCCGGAGGCATGGAAATGCGATCCCAAAACCGGTAAACTAACCGATTCGAGAGGGCGATTTGACGATGTCCCGATCAATCCGAAATGACAACCGAAAGGCCGGCGAGCTTCGGGAGGTGCGGATCCGGCCGGGCTTCGTGGCGACCGCGGACGGGTCTTGCCTGATGGAAATGGGCGGCACGCGCGTCATCTGCACGGCCAGCATCACCCCGGGCGTCCCCGAGTGGCTCCAGGGGCAAGGCCGGGGCTGGGTCACGGCCGAATACGGCATGCTCCCCGCCAGCACGGGCCGGCGCAAGGCCCGCCCCATCGGCAAGCCTGACGGACGCTCGGCCGAGATTCAGCGGCTGATCGGGCGCGTGCTGCGCAGCGTGGTCCGGCTCGAACGGCTCGGCGAGAACACGATCCACCTGGACTGCGACGTCCTCACCGCCGACGGCGGCACCCGCACGGCCTCGATCACCGGCAGCTACGTGGCGCTGGCCCAGGCCGTCCGGCGCGGACACGCCCAGGGCCTCATCGCCCGCGGCGCGCTGTCCGGGCCGATCGCGGGCGTATCCGTCGGCCTGGTCAACGGCAAGGCCCTGCTGGACCTCGATTACAGCGAGGACGCCGCCGCCGACGTGGACATGAACCTCGCCATGACCGCACGCGGGCGGTTCGTGGAACTCCAGGCCACCAGTGAACGAGCGCCGTTCGACGACGCAGAGTTACAGGCCATGCTCCGCCTGGGGCGGCGCGGGATCCGCCAGTTGATCGCCGCCCAGAGACGGGCCATCGCCTCCATCAAACAGGACAAGTGACCATGACCTCGACCCGACTACTCCCCTGCGCGGCGCTGTCGGCGCTGGTCGCTTTGGCCGGGTGCAACGGTATCCCATCCCTGGGACCCACGCCGAAGCCGGCGCCCGACGCGGACACTTTCTCGATTCTGTTGAGCGTGATGACCGATCCGGCCAACCACGTGCACCATGCCAATCACTACAAGAAGGTCCTCAGCGAGGGACTCCATTGGAAAGACCTGTTCGTGATCAACAAGGCCGGCCAGAGCGATCTTTACTGGGGGCGATACGCGTCCATCGCAGGGGCGCAGAAGAACCTCAAGAGGGCCAAGGCGCATCGCACTCAGATCGGCACCCAGCCGTTCGCCATGGCGACGGTCGTCGCCCTGCCGGGCGAGGATATCGGCCCGAGCGAGTGGAACCTGCGCAACGCCGACGGCACCTACACCCTCCTGGTGGCGGTCTTCCGGAACCTGCCCGAGCGCAAGTACATGGGCCGGCGCCGGCGGGCCGTCGACTACTGCCGAGCCCTCCGGGACAAGGGATATGACGGGTACTTCTACCACGACACGTACATCTCACACGTGACGATCGGCCTGTTCGGCGACAAGGCCGTCGAGTATTACCTCGACCAGGGCGTCCAGCGGACGGTCGTCCGCGAGCGGCGGGTGGCCCGGTTGCAGAAGGACTTCCCCGCCCTGCTGGTGAACGGGAACGTGGAGAAGACGCGCATCGGCCGCGACGCCGTCACGCACGACTTCGCCGGCGTGGTCAAGAGCACGCCCCTGATCGTAATCCCCGGACGGGAGCGCCCGGACCCCGCGAGGACGGGCCAACTGCGGACTTTCCCTTTCCCGGCTCCCTAGACCCATGGCCTCCCATCGCCCAATCGTCGTCGCCAGCCGTAACCCAGGCAAGGTCCGCGAGATTGCGGCGGTGCTCGCCGCTCATGGCTTCGAGGCGGTCGGACTCGACGAGGTGGACGCCGACCGCTCCATCGCCGAGCCCGCCGAGACCGGCGACACCTTCGCCGAGAACGCCCGCGACAAGGCCCGCTACTACGCCCGCGCAACCGGGGCCTGGGCCCTGGCCGACGACAGCGGGCTGATAGTGGACGCCCTCGGGGGCCGCCCCGGTGTCCACAGCGCCCGATACGGCGCCGAGGACGCGCCACCCGACGCCGATCGCCCCCGGATCGACCGTGCCAACAACGACCGTCTGCTGCGAGAGCTGACTGACGTCCCCGACGACGCCCGCACGGCGCGCTTCGTGTGTCACCTGGCCCTGTCCGACGGAGACGAGACCCTTCTGGAGGCGGCCGGCGCCGTCGAAGGCCTCATCCTCCGGGAACCGCGCGGGTGCAACGGCTTCGGCTACGACCCGCTGTTCCTGGTGCCGGCCCTGGGCCTGACCGCGGCCGAGATGCCCCCCGAACAGAAAAACGCCGTCTCCCACCGCGGGCTGGCCACGCGCGAGTTCGCGCGCCGCTTCGTGGAGTTGGTCCACGCGCCCGAGGAAGGCTGCGACCATGCTTGAGGTGATCTGCCTGGGCGAGCTGCTGATCGACTTCTGCGCGACGGCCGCGGACGTCTCCCTGGCCGAAGCGCCGCTCTTCACCAAGGCGCCTGGCGGGGCGCCCGCGAACGTAGCCGTGGCGGTGCAGCGGCTGGGGATGCAGGCCGGGTTCATCGGCGCGGTCGGGCGGGACGCGTTCGGCGACTTCCTGGCGGGGGTCCTTTCGGCCGAGGGAGTCGACACCACCGCCCTGACGCGGACCGACGCCGCCCCTACCCCGCTCGCTTTCGTCGCCGTCCACTCGGACGGTGCGAGCGACTTCTCCTTCTATCACCGCGGGGGCCTGGTCGCACTGACCGAGGCCGACGTGGACCCGGCGTATCTGGCGTCCGCGCAAGCCCTGCACTTCGGCTCCATCAGCCGCATCCACGACGCCGCCCGCGCCGCCACGGACAAGGCCCGCCGCGTCGCCGCCGAGGGCGGCCTGCTGGTCAGCTACGACCCGAACTACCGCCCCCGCCTATGGACTGACACGGACGAGGCCCGCCGGCGACTGCGCGAGGGCTTCGAGGGTGTCACGCTGGCGAAGGTCTCCCGCGAGGAATGGGGGTTCATCCTGGGCAGCGACGATTTCGACGAGGGCGCCCGGCAGCTCCTCGATATGGGGGTGGGCCTGGTCGTCCGCAGCGAAGGCGGCGACGGCGCCAGCTTCGCGACCCGCTCGGCGGCCGGTCGGGCGGACGCCTTCGCCGTCGAGAGTGTGGAGTTCACGGGCGCGGGCGATGCGTTCGTCGGGTCCCTGCTGGTGAGCCTGCTGGCCCATCGCCACGCCGGGCGATCCCCGGAAGACCTCGACCGCCAGGAGCTTCTGGCAATGGTCCGCCGGGCGAATGCCGTCGGGGCGCTGGCCACAACCCGTCCCGGGGCGATTCCCGCCCTGCCGACGGCAGCGGCCGTCAGTCAGTTCCTCGCCGGCGTCGGGGAATGAGGGCCATGGCCGTCCCGATGGCCCCGACCGCTCCGTAGATCACTACGATCGCCAGCCAGTTCCCCGGGCCCCTGGGGATGTCCCTTCCCAGCACGCTGTACTCGTAGAGGATCGGCCTCTCGTTCCAGACGAAGCCGACGGAATCGTCCAGGCACGCCAAGGTCGCGAAGACCGGGTTGGCCGCCACCACGGCCGTGGTCGCCCGACCCCGCCAGGGCTCCGACAAGGCCCCCAGGCCCGCGTTGGTCCAGAACGGCCCCGCACAGATCGCCAGCAGCAGGAGTATGGCCACGGCGGCGAGCATTCGCCTCCCCGGCGCCGTGCGCCCCAGGACCACCAGGGCCGACGCCGCCCCGGCCACCGCGAGCCACACCGCGTAGATGGCAGCCGCCCCCGGCAGCGAGAGCCCCTTCCCCCAGACCATCAGCACGATCAGGACTGCGGCGCCGCCGTCGGCCACGGCCAAGCCACGTGTCAGGCCGTCGATCACTCTCTCTGAGCCGGCCGCGAAGACCGGCGACGCCAGGATGATCCACAGCAGGCAGATCAACATGACCACCACGGCCGATGCGCTCGGCGACATGGCCGACCGGCAGCCAAACCATACCCCCACGCCGATCGCCGCCGTCGACGCCGCCGCCACCAGGGCCGCCGGCAGGTTCCGTCCGATGAACCCTCGCTCGCCCCGGCCGCCTGCTCCGGGCATGTTCCCCGCGTCGTCGTCCACGGCTAGTCCTCTTCGTCGGGTCCCGATCCCCCGCCCTGCTGGGTGGAATGCTCTTTGATCAGCGCCTTGAGGCCGGCGGCGTAGTCGCCCCAAAGCTCCGCCAACTGCTCCAGCCTTTCCCGCTCGCGCTGAATCTGCTTGAGGGTCTCGGCCACGTCCTCGGCCGGATGAACGATCAACTCGCTCGCCTTGGCAAACTGGCCCTTCCACCATGCCAGGGCCTGGGCGGCCTCCGCCGACGTGCGCGGCAGCACTTCGCCGCCGAGGGTGCCGGGATAGAAGGTTACGTCGGTCAGGCCGGCGTCGTCGAGAATGGCCTTGATCCGCTGCTGATCGAACAGCAGCGCCCGGGGGTCTACTCGCACCTGGGCCGCGCCGCGCGCGTGGCGGGCGAGGAACCTCTTGATGGCCGGGCCGATCCTCTCGGGAATGATCGGCTGACCGTCCATCATGATTCGCCCGAACCGGTCCACCTGGAAGAACACCCGGGCCACAGCCGCGCGCTCCGCCCCCTCCACAGCCGTGAGCACCAGCTTCACCGGCGTGCCCTTGCGAGGCACGGCTGAAGCATTCGCGGCGAACTCCAGCATCGCGGTCTTATCCGAGCTTTCGAAGGGAACGTCGATCACGCTGGAGGCGAAGTTGGCCACGGAGATGTGGTGGCCCTCGGCGTCGGCCCAGTACCGGCCGTCATCCAGGAAGCCCGACCCCACAAAGACCCATCGGGCGGCGGGGACCTTCTCCTTGGTGCCCGCCTGGACCAGCCAATCCGTCACCGGCGCCTCACGCATGGCGCCGTCCTTGCCCTTCCAGCGAACGGAGATCTTCAGCATGGCTCCCTGCGGGGGAACGAACACGGGCTCCTTCCCGGTGGCCCGGGACCACTGGGCGGGCTTGCCGGGCGTAAGGCCCAGCGCCAGCAGGCCCGCGTGCAGCGACGACGGCGCCGCCCGGGTAATCAGCAGGGACTCGTAGTCCTTCGCCGCCGTGGCCAGCAGGAACTCCAGGGCTCCCTCCTGGACAGACACCACGGCGTCCACAATGACCTGCCTCTTGGCGCGATCGATGCGAAGGTGCAGTATCTTCGCGGCCGGTTTGGAGGCGGGCGCGGATGCCGGCGCATCGGCCGGCCGGGCCGCCAGCCCGACCGTTGCGGTGATCCCAGCCAACGCCAGCACAACCACGCCGCGGACCACGGTCGAGAGGATCGCCCGCGCGGTTTCCCGTCGGGGGAGGGCCCCATGGACAAGCGTTTCCCGTCGAGTCATTTTTCCGTCCTCACCTCGTTTGACGGCCCCGCGGCCGCGTGTCTGGACGCATCATAACAGACCGCCCGGGCATTGTCCGCAGGCAACCTCCAGCCATGAAAAACGCCCCGCCTCACGAGGAGACGGGGCGTTCGTATTCGGAATCCGTCAATGCATCTAGCGGGTCGGGAACGCTCGTTCCTCGTACTCCTGCTGGATGATGATCTCCGGCTTCACCAGGATCAGCAGCGTAGACTCGTCACGAACAAGCGACTTGTTCGTGAACGCCCGGTTCAGGATCGGTATCTTGGAGATCACCGGAATGCCCATTTCCCGCTCGTTCTCGCCGGCAAGCCTCTGGCCGCCCAGCAGCAGCGTGCCGCCGTCGGGAACGGACACCGTGCACTCCAGCACCTGCCGGGTGATGTTCGGCAGCTGGATCAGGCCGGAGCCCGCCACCGGCAGGCCCGTGCCCGGGTCGATCGGAGAGGTGGCCGGTGCGTTGTACTCGACAAACGAGTTCACCCGCGAGACCTGAGGCCGCATGGTCAGCGTGACGTACCGCCTGTCGGCCGAAACCGTGGCCTCGACGTCCAGCACCGTACCGGTCGTCACACGCGACACCTGCCGGTTGAAGTTGCCCGCGGCGTTCGCGCCTGTGCCCGGCACGAACTGAACGTTGGATACGTAGGCCTCCTCGTTACCGATACTGACGTAGGCCCGCTGCCCGTTGAACAGTGTCAGCCGCGGCGCCGTCAGCGTCCGCGTGCCGGCATGGGCCTGGGTCGCGTTGATCAGGAAGTCCACCTGGATGGCGTCCAGGAAGGACCCGCCGATCGTCAGCGCGCTTCCGGTCACGGCGCTGCCGATGCTCGTGCCGCCCGTGATCGGCGTCGCGCCGGGTGTGGTGAACATGCCGCCGGACTGTGAGACCGTCACGGGCGTCATGCTGTTGGTCAGGAAAGGCTTGCCGCCCCACTGCACCAGTCGCGGGCCGCCGCTGATGACGTTGGCGCCGGTCAGCGGGTCGGCCAGCCAGCCTTCCGGCGTGAGGCCGTCGCTGGTCCGGACGATGTCGGAACCGAGGTTGAAGAAGAAGTCCAGGTCGATCCCGATGTGATTGAGGAACCCCGTGGTCACCTGGATAAAGCGGGCCTCCACGTTGATCTGAATCGCCCGGGCCTCCCGGAGCTTTCCGAGCAGCTCCAGCATGGACCGGTGGTTCTCGGACGTCTGGGTGACGATGATCTGCCCGCCCAGTTCCTTGACCGAGCCGACCGTGCCGCCGCCCTGGACCCAGCTTTCGCGATCGATGGTGGTGCGGATAAGGTCGAGGATGTTGGCGACCAGCTCCGCCCGGGTCATCTCGGTTTCCTGGGTGCTGGCGTTGCCGCCGTTGGTGCCGACGCACGCGAACAACTGCGTGCTGCCGCCGCCGCCGCCGAAGCCGCCGTCGTCGCCGCCGTTGTCCGTGGTGGAATCCAGGCTGATTCTCGGGCCCTGGAAGTTCGGCACGCGGACGATCAGGTCGCGGATGTCATACACACGGGTGACGGTCCGCTGGGCGAGGTCTTCGCGAGTGGAGATGGTGATGACGCCTTCGTCCAGCACGTACCGCAACTCGGTGGTGGAGCCGCCGACGTCGTCGAGAATGGTTTTGAGGGCCTTCTCGAAGGAGACGTTGCGCAGCTTGACATTGACCGACGCCGCCCGGTCGATCGCGGACGTCTGCAGCGCGGGCCACTTGACGTAGATGTTGACATTGCCGACGTCCCGAAGGAACTGCACCACGTCCTCGAAGCGAATGCCGCTGAACTCAAGCTTCGGCAGGACGACCCGCATGCGTTTGCGGGTGGTGCGGTTGGCTTCGCTCTCGGCGGCTTCGGCCGCTCCGCTGGCTTGGCGCACGAGCGTCCGGGCCGGCCAATCCCTCGGGTACCGCAGCAACTCATACCACGGGATCTGCGCCTCGCGGATGCCAACGCCTTGCCTGGCCTCCTCACGCCGGCCGATCACGTGGGCCTGCTTGTCTTCCAGCAGCAACTGGAAGCTGATCAACTGATCGTGCCACTCCGCCGCCCACTCGTCGTCCGGGGCGAGCCCGAGGACCTCTTCGAGGACCTCAATGGCCTGACCGTATTTCTGGTTCGAGCGAAGGGTCTCCACGCGAGTCTTGAGCATGCGAAGCTTCTCGGCCTTGCGACGGGCGGTCTCCGTCTCCCGCTCCAGTTCGCGCCGCTTGATCTCGTCGTACTGACGGCGGACCTCTTGCTTGTTCCACTTGGCCTGGGCCATGTTGATGTAGACCAGGCGATCATCCATCTCGATCTTGAGCTTGCGGTACTCCGAGTCGCTGTAGATGGCCTTGCTGGTCTCGATGAGAGTCTTGGCGTAGCTGACCTGGTCCTTGGCCCGGGCGAAGTCCTCGGCCCTGCGGGGCGCCTGCATGGCCTCATAGGACCGTTTCATCGCCTCGGCGTAGCGGACGTCGTTCCGCTGGCGGCGGATTCGATTCTTCCGCTCCAGCCGGGTGATGGCGGACAGCCCGCCGGCCTGACCCACCAAGCTGCGTGCGTACTCCAGACGCACCACAGCGGGCTCGTACTCCGGGGCGATCTTCACCGCCTGCTCGAAGTGCGAGATCGCCCGGGCGATCTGGTCGTTGTCGAGGGCCGCGTTGCCCTTGTCCACAGCATCCTTGGCCCGGTCCACCCTGGCCTGGAGCTGCTGCATCCGGACGTCATCAATGCCGGTGGACTTCGGCTCGGTCACGGTAACCTTCGGCTCAGTGACGGTAACCTTCGGCTCGGTGACGGTGACCTTCGGCTCGGTGACGGTAACCTTCGGCTCGGTGACGGTAACCTTGGGCTCGGTGACGGTGACCTTGGGGGGGATTGCGACGTTGACGACGTTCACGCCGCTTGCTTCGATCTTCTTCTTTACCAGAGCCACGCGTGCCCGGGCGTCTCTGCGGACGGCCGCCGGCACGAAGTCGCTCTTGGCCGCCACCTCGAACAACGCCTTGGCGGTGGCCAGATCGTTCGCCTGCAAGGCCTTCTCGGCCTCGGTGTACGCCTGCATGGCCGAGGCCTGTCCCTTGATGGCCTCGTTGACCTTGCCGAGATATTGGTCAAGCTGCTTCCGTTGATTGCGGGAGAGCTTGTCGCGATCCACCTTCAGCAAGGTCGATTGGCATGGTTTGAACTCGAGGCGAGCGTACTGAGTTACCCCCTTGTGCAGCAGGGCCTTAGCCTGATCGGCCTCTGCATCCTGCGCCGGGGCCGGCGCCGCAACCACGAGAACCACTGAGAGAGCCAAGAGTGCCCAACGCAAATCTAGAGGTCGCAAGGCGAGCCTCCTTTCATGGCGCCGTTCCGCATCAG
>SDBT01019932.1_pt1 | contig 10498 bp, 11 predicted proteins | sample 2277101 | NCBI WGS metagenome assembly SDBT01 (sample SAMN10404973, study PRJNA504765) | marine sediment metagenome | isolation source: marine sediment core GS10_PC15, 103 cmbsf | place: Arctic Ocean: Southern Knipovich Ridge | collected 2010
CCGTCCATGAAGCCCATGAAATCGTAGCGATGGTCGTCGCTGAGCACGAAGATCACGTTGCGTCGGGCCGGCGGGCGGCGCGTCGGCTCGGCAGCCGCGCCTTGTTGCGCGAGGCTCGATAGGCCGATGATCGCGGCGAGAAGAATGGGCAGCAGGCAATGCAGTTGATTTCGATTCATGGTAGTCCTTTCGGCAGTCGTCCGCCAACAATGTTTGATTCTGTATTAACCGCGTTTCGGCTCAGAACGATCCTCGTCCAGGAGTCGGGCAATCCGGTCGCGGGTCGCTCGGGAATGCGCCGGGTCGTGGCCGTCGGTGAAGACGGCGATGGTTGTCGCGTTGCGTTGGAGCAGGGCCCCGAAAATGACGGCGGAACGCTCGGCCGACGAGGCGTCGCAGACCAACGCGCCGCGGTCGGCGGCAAGCCGGACGATCGTGGCGTTTCGGGTCTCGTCATCCGTGGCAGCCACGACCAGAAACAATGTGTCGAGATGCTCCTCGCGAAACGCGTCGGCGACCCAACGGACTTCACCCTGTCCGATCCGCTCGGCCAGGGCTTCGGTCACGGCCGGCGAAACGACCGTGACCGAAGCTCCCGCTCGCAATAGTGTCATGACCTTGCGCGTTCCGATGGCCCCGCCGCCGACGACCAGACAGTCCTTCCTCCGAACATTGAGCCCCACGGGCAGGAACCGCAACGGGTCGGGAGAGTTGTCGGCCATGATTATTCCTCGTCGGAAGAACGGGGCAGGCGGCGTCGGCAATGCGAATCACGACTGCCACAGCGAGCGGAGACGGAGCCAGTCCTCTCTTTCGGAAACATCGGTGTTACAACAACGACATCAAGATCGTTCGGACGATATCGCTGATCGAGATGACGCCCACGACCGTGCCCCCCTCGACGACCGGGAGATGGCGGAAGTGGTTCTTCGTCATCAGGTGCATGCAGGCCTTGACCGACTCGTCCGGCGAAACGTGACAGACCTCGGTGGTCATGGCCGTTCGGACGGCCGTGTCTTTCGAGTACTTGCCTTCCAGGATGATTTTTCGAGCATAGTCCCGTTCGGAGAAGATACCGACAAGCTTCCCGTTCTCAATGACCGGTAGGGCCCCGATCCGATGGTCGGAGAGTACTTTCAGCGCGTCGAAGACCGTTGCGTCGGGCTCGATCGAGTGGATCTTATTTCCCTTACTGTCCAGAAGATCTTGGACGGTGGTTTCGTCGGGCATCGCTTGCTCCTCGAAGAGTGGGGGCTCGGGTTTGTTGCGACCGGGGGCCGCATCCGCGCAGAATACCGCGCCGGTCACCGTTTCCGCAAGGTGCCCCTCGCCGGAAGCCGATCCCCGGGGCATCCGGCCCCTTGCGGTCGAGCCCATTTGGGGGTACCATCGACAGAGGGGTGGCTGGGGCATAGCGCAGCGCTGCCCCAGGACATGGTTCGCTAGAGCACTGCTTTTCTGGGGCACCGCTGCGCTATGCCTCGGCCACCCGATTCTCTTCTTCAACGGCCTGAGACGCGTATGAATCCCGCGGAAGATAACACAACGACCTCTCCCACTCCCGGCACCGTCTATCTGGTGGGGGCCGGCTCGGGAGACCCTGGCCTGATCACGCTGCGTGCCATGGAATGCCTCGGCATGGCGGATCTGGTCCTGTACGACTATCTGGTCAATCCGGCCACGCTCGAGCATGCCTCGCCGTCGGCCGAACTGTTCGGTTTGGGCCATCACAGCACCGGGCGTGCCCTCACGCAGGACGAGATCGTCGCCCGAATGCTCGACGCGGCTCGGCGGGGGAAGAACGTCGTGCGGCTCAAGGGCGGCGATCCTTCGGTTTTCGGCCGCGCGGCCGACGAGATCGAGCCGTTACGCGCGGCCGGTATCCCCTTCGAGATCGTCCCGGGTATTACGGCCGGACTGGCCGTGGCCGCCTATTGCGAAATCCCGATCACCCATCACGACGACGCTTCGGCCGTTGCCCTAATCGCCGGCCAGGAACGCCACGCCAAGACCGAGTCCTGCCTGGACTACGGCGTCCTGGCCCACTTTCCCGGCACGCTGATCTTCTACATGGGCGTGCGGAAAGTCTCGCAGTGGACCCAGGCCCTGATCGAAAACGGCAAACCGCCCCAGACCCCCGTCGCGATCGTCCGGTGGTGTACTCGGGCCAGACAAGAGACGGTCCGTTGCACGCTCGAGACGGCAACGGAAGTTGTCCGCCAGCAGGACCTCCGGCCGCCGGCTTTGTTCGTCGTCGGCAAGGTGGTCGATCGGACCCCCGACGTGTCTTGGTTCGCCGCGCGGCCCATGTTCGGCACTCGAGTGTTGGTCACCGGAACGCCGGAGAGTTCGAAGAAACTCCGCCATCGGCTCGTGTCGCTTGGGGCGCATGTGAACGTCCAGCCGGCCATCCGGATCGTCGATCCCCCGGATTGGACACCCGTCGACAAGGCATTGGATCGGCTTGACCAGTTCGATTGGCTGGTCTTCTCGAGTAGCAACGGCGTCGATCGGCTGCTTCGCCGACTCTTCGATCGGGGCGGTGATCTGCGACGACTCGGGCGAGTGAAGATTGCAGTGATCGGTTCCGGGACGGCCGAGCGATTGGCCGGATATCATCTTCGAGCCGACCTGATCCCCGAGCAGTTCCATGCCGAGGCATTGGCCGAAGCGCTCGCCACCGAAGCCGACGGCCGCCGGTTCCTCCTAGCTCGGGCAAGCCGCGGACGCGAGTTGCTGGCCGAGCGACTCGAGGCGGCCGGCGCGCAGGTCGAGCAGATCGTAGTCTATAGCAGCGAGGACGTAACCGAGCCGAACGAACAAGTGGCCAGGGCCCTTTCGTCCGGCCAACTCGATTGGGTTACGGTCGCCAGTTCGGCAACGGCCCGATCGCTCGTTCGACTTTACGGCGACAGCCTACATCAAGCCCAGATCGCCAGCATCAGCCCCCTGACATCCTCGGTACTCCGCGAGTTAGGCCACGAGCCGGCCGCCGAGGCCGACCCCCACACCATGGACGCCCTGGCCGAAGCGATTCTCAACGCTCGATCGTAAAAAAGGGGTCAGAACTATTTTTCGCCCAAATAAATAGTTCTGACCCCTTTTCTACTCTTCCGGATTGGGCTCGGGGGGGAAGTCGGGGTGGAGGCCCTGCTCGATCAGCGCCATGCGCTCGCGGTGAGAGATTATCGACTTAAGGATGGTCGTGATCCCGCCGACGATGATCGCTACGATCGGGATCCCCAACGCCAGGGTGATCGCCAGTGTGTCGGGACTGGTGAGAATGTGGGTTAGGTCATTCATCGTAAGGTTCCCGGATTATTATGCATGGCGAAGGCCCGAGCCCGAAAAAAGGGGATAGACACCATCGGCAACGCGAATCTCTGCTGCCACGGCCGGTCGTCGACGGGTCGTCGACGGAGCCGGTCCCCATTTTCGACCATCTTCAACCCATCCTATCATGTATTCGGCCCGTCGGGAGGGATCTTGGGAGAGAAATCGCCGTATCCTCGGGTTCGGTCTTTTCGCCGGGCCAGTTCGCTCGCATAGCGGCGGCCGAGCGTTTGGGCATGTTTCCTGGCCCAATCGGTCAGCTTGGTCGGGCCGGCGGCCGGTGAGTCGACGTAGAGCAGCTCGGACATCAGCCCCCGGACCTCGGGCCAGGTGATCATGACGTCGCCTAACAAACGTCCCAAGATCGACCCGAGGACGTACGTAATCCTTGGCGGCATGCCGACGATCCATCGCCGCTTGCCGAGAATCGACCTGATCGTCTCCATCATTTGCCGATAGGTAAACGTCTCGGGCCCGACGGCGTCGATGATCCGGTTTTCCCGTGCGGCTCCTTGCTCGACGGCCAATCGGGCCAGATCGTCGACGTGAATCGGCCGCAACCGGTATTGCCCGTTGCCAAACATCGGCACGACGGGGAACTTCCGCAGACTCCAGGCGATGTTGTTCACCAGGATATCCTCCTTGCCGAACAGCACGGTGGGCCGCAAGATGGCATACGAGAGCCCCGAGCCGATCAGGGCCTCTTCCAGCTTCGCCTTGCCGCGAAAGTATTCCAGCGGCGAGTCTATCGAGGGGTTCGCGATGCTGACGTGGACGACCCGACGCACGCCGGCCTCTTGGGCAGCCCGAAACAGCGTCAGCGTGTTCTCGACCGCGTCGGCATGCTTGAACGTCTTGTGATTGAATCGGACCCAATAGGTGTTATAGAGCACATCGGCCCCGCGCAACGAGTCGGTCAGCCGCGGCAGATCGTCGAAACTCAGCGGTTGGGTCTCCACTTGCCCGGCGAAAGGGTCGGGCCGGTCGGGGGAATTCGTCAAGGTACGGACCTTGTGTCCCTCGTCGAGCAATCGGTGGGCGATGTACTTGCCCGAGTAACCGAAAGCCCCGGTAACCACATGCAAGGCGGCGGAATTCGACATGGCAAAGCTCCGTTCGATCTATGGCTTCGACTCGGTCTTCTTCTTCGGCACGTAGAGGATGATGATAATCACGTCAGACGGTGGAAAGGTCTTTGACAGGCCGGCGTTCGACGCATCGGCCATCTCGCCTTGTGGGGCGATGTTGCCGGTCATGGCCACGATCTTGGCCCCCGTCTGGCGAATCCACGTATTGACCTCGTTCTCCAGCCAAACCAGGTCATTTTCGACACCCTTGAAGAGTTTGATTTGCTGCACGATCGTTTCCTTCCTATTCTACGCGAGTTTCCGACGCGGTCCAATGAAGTCGCATCAATCCATCAGTTTATACAAGCACCAGAGCATGAACAGCGGGAAGGCGACGCAGAGGGCGATGGCGGCCATGTCGTTCGGCTGGACGAGTATCCACAGTCCGGCGGTCATGAACGAGAGCACGACGAGCCACATCATGACCTTGCTGGGCGGCTGGCCGGCGGCCGGTTCTGGTAGGGCGTTGCGTTCGACCAACATTTTGTCGAGCTGGCGGTGTTTGGCCTTCTCGCGGATCGACTGGACCAGCGGCTCGGCGCCCGGCACGTCGGCCAATAACTGGGCGATGGCCTCGGCCTTGCGATCGGCGCGAAGTTCCTGCAACAAGGTGGCCATGGCGGCTTGGGCGTAGAGGTCGTTCGGGTTCAGTTCGAGTGCTCGGCGCAGGCTGGTTCGAGCCTCGTCGTGACGGTGGATTCTGTGCTGGGCCAATCCCAGCGCGGCCCAGGCGATCGACGAACGGGCGTCGGCGTCGATGGCCGCTCGGGCAGCCTCTTCCGCCAGCCGAGGGCCCCGCTCGTTGGCCATGAACCACGCATATTCGGCCAAGATCTCGGGCCGATGCGCCGAGAGCTCGACCGCCTGCTCGAGCGACTCCTGGGCCAAGGTGAGCCGATCTTGACGCCAGGCCGTCATACCCAGCAGCCGCCGAGCATATTCACTCCCCTGGTCCAACTCGACGGCCCGACGGGCTTCGGCCAACGCTTCCTCGGGATGATCCGAGCCGAGCAACGATTGGGCACGCATGGCCCGAACCACCGGATCGTTGGGCACGCCGGCTGCAAGCTGATCGGTTATCGCCAGCGCGCGGACATCGTCGCCCGCGTGCAATGCGGCCAGGGCCTCTTCGGTCAGTCGGCGAACGTCAGCCGGTTCCACGAGTGGCCTCGTCTTTCCAGTTCCACCACTTCAGACGCTGTGGATCGTGCGTCTTGTGGCTGGCAAAGTAGACGGCGCATCGGAATACATAAAGGACACACCGATCGATGTGCTTGCCCTGCTGTCGGCAGAGCCGGTCGTAGAGACGCTGGGGGCTGCGTCGCCGCAGATCGTTGACGCGTCCGATGCCCAGGCTTCGCAGTGCCTCGGCCAATTTGGGTCCAACGCCGGGGATTCGCCGCAGGTCGTCGTTTGTGGTGCCGGTCGGCATGAGTGGTCTCCTTGGTCTCGAACATGGGTTGGCAGCTACGTTCGCCAGAACGTGGGGCGTGTCCAAGGGTTACGACCACGTTCTGGCGAACGTAGCTACGACAGGGTGTCACGCAATTCCCAGGGCTCTGCCGCTAGCCACGCCCATGGGGATAATTCTACCTGAAAACGCAAACTACTACGACCATAGGTCTTCGGGCGGCCCATCCGGCGGCCCATCCGGCGGCTCGTCTCCGTCGATCTCGATCCAGTGGACCTCTTCCTTTTCCCGGCCGATTTCCGTCTCCAATAATACCCCCCAGCGGCCCAGGCCGGCAACCAGGCCGCTCAGTTCGGTTCGGGTCTTTCGTGTGCCGAATAAGAGACTCGAGGCATATCCGATCGTGATCGTGGCCGCTAACCCCAACAAGAACGGCCGAAAGGTACCCAAAGGCCCGTCGAAAGGCCAGATCGCTGGGATGTAGTGTCCCAAAGTGGCCCAAACGGCCGTTACGAGGCCGATCGCCATGGCCGCCAGGGCTCCCGTCTCGGTCGTCTTTCGCGTGAACAGTCCCAGTAGAAAGATCCCCAGCAGCGGGCCGGCCAGTAGGCCCAGCACGCCGAACAGATAGGCCGTCACGTTGGCGAATTGGACGACCAGGGCCGCAACGCCGATCACCGCGATACCGAAAACCGCCACCAATGGGCGACCCAGCCGCAACTCGTCGGTCTGGTCGAGTTCGTCGGGTAGCTTGTTGCAGCGACTTGCCAACCAGCGCTCGGCCCAGCCGAACCGGCGATGGAAGTCGACGACCGCGAGCGTGGCCAGCGAGATGATGCCCGAGTCGAGCGTCGCCATGACGGCCGCCGCGACGGCCAGGAAGATCAGCCAGCGCGGCAGGTGCCGATCGACGAAGTGTGCCAATAAGTGGTCACCTCCGCGTCGCAAGAGCCGTTCGCCACCCCATGGCCCGGGCGCCCGATTGGCCAACCGGTCGATGTCGACCCGTCCCCGACTGTCGATCAGTTCGGCCGGGTCGAAGTCCGGCTGCTGCGTAAACGGGCGGCTCGTATTGGGGTCAAGGATCCGACCGTCGGCCGTTAGTTCCCCGATGTTGGTTGCATCGATCGGGGTATGGGCGTCGATCCGGGATGCGCCCGTTTCGGGGTCCGTCGCACTATGGGCGACCCATGCCGGAGGGATCTCGGTCCGGGCATTCTCGTGGTAAACCGTTAGCAGGGCCAGCCCGAGGAAGATGACCGCGGCCGCCATGAGCGTGAACAGCACGCCTGAGATCAGATACGAGGCCTCGGCGGCTTGCCGATCTCGGGCAGAGAAGAACCGCTGCAACGTCGCCTGATCGGCCGTGACGAAGAAGAGCGGAATCAGAGCCATGTACGGCACGACGGCCCAAATCGACCAGCCGGCCGAGAAGACGGACCATCGGCGCGCGGCGGCGGCCCATTCCGGCGGCTGATCGGACCCGAGGTCAACGATGTGCGTGCGGCCGAGCTGCTCGGCGATCTGGCGAACCCCCGGCCCGTCGTCGGATAGTTGGGATACGGCGGCCGCGATGAGCACGAGCAAGGCAACGGCCATGAAAGTGAATTGGATCGCATCGGTCCAAACGGCGGCCTTCATTCCGCCCAAATACGTGTAGAGCGTGACCGTGCCGCCCATGGCGACCAGGAGTGTCAACGTCGTGCCATTTAGCCCGACGCCCGGTTGCAGCACGCCGACGGGTAGCGCCAAGAGACCACCCAGCCAGAGCAACATTCCGACGCAATAGACTCCACCGGCCGCGGCACGAGTGGATGCATCGTAGCGGAGTTCGAGGTACTCGTAGACCGATTCCAGGCGGAGATGTCCATAGAGGGGGACAATGCACCAGACGACCAGCGGCAGCGCGGTCCAGGCGAGTGCGGGCAGGAGGATCAGCTTCAGGCCGACCCAATAAGTTTCGCCGGGGCCAGCCGCGAAGACGACGGCCGCCAAGCCGCCTGTCGCCAGGCTTAGTCCCAGTGGCAGCGCCCAAAGAGATCGGCCGGCGAAGAAGAATTCCTCGCTATCGGCCCCTCGGCGTTGGGCCCCTCGGCGTCCGGCCCAGGCCCCCACGGCAGCCATTGCCATCAGGGCCAAGCCGATCAGGACCCCATCGAGCATCGTTAATCCATCGGCCATAGGGATGGGGCTCTTCTAACTGTAGTCAAGAGGATTCGCTGGACGGCGTCACTGTGATAACACCTACGACACGTCCTGCCTAAAAATGAACTGTCGTTGTTTCATAACAGACTACGTGTCAACCACTTACATTACCACTCGGTTGCGTGGCACGAATAATGCGATAGATGGAGGTGCAACCTGCACTATCCACAACATATCTGAAAAGGAGCGAGCTATGAACCGCATTGCACTGACCTTGGCCACATTGGGGACCCTGGTCCTTGGCGCCGAACGAGCTTCGGCCAGCGACCAGGGACGCCAACGCACGACTGCCGCCATGGTCATCGGCAACGCGGCCGTCCATCATTCCGGGCAGATGTCGGCGGCCAACTATTATGAAGTGTCCCAGCGCTACTCGAGCCGCCGCAGCCATCAGCGATACCCGGAGCCATCCTATCGGAGCCGGGGATGCGGCAGCAGTCGAGGGTACGGCGGCTATGGGGCAATGATCGTCCAACCGCGAGCCTATGGACACCCGACCGTCGTTGTCCCACGGATGAGTTATCCGTCGGTCTATCGGTCCTACGGCCACGGCTACTCCTATCCGAGATCCGGTTTTCAGTACCAGGGCCGAGGATTCTCGTTCGGATTCGGCTTCTGAGTGGAGGCCGCGAAAGGTCGCATGGCAGTTTACGTAGACTGTATGCGAGTTTGCGGGCCACGCGAGGCGGCCTTAGTCTAATAGTTGCGTGAAACCGATTCATATCAAGTCGAGATGGCAGAATATCGCTTCGTCATCGAGGCGCTTCGCTGTCTGATTTGATATGGAGGGTCTTCTCGCATGCTTTCTACCAAAGTCATGGCAATCGTCGGGGTGGTTGCCCTGGGGCTCGTGGCCGCTGGGACCGTCGCTGCCCAGCAGCCCGACCTCCCACCCGTCCTCGAACTCGAGCCGGCCGTCACGATACCGGACTCCGAGCCGGACTCCGAGCCGAACTTCGAGCCGAACTTCGAGTTGGCCTCCGAATCGGAGGTCCAAAGCTGTGTCCCTTGTCCGAAGCCGAGCGGGCCGGTTCCCAGCCCCCACAAAGGCGTCTTCTACGACAACGACTTCAGCTACCTGGAAGATCCGAGCAACGATCAGTCCTACTTGGGTGACCTGTTCAAACGCCGTAGCGTGGGCCGGACTTGGATGGTAGACGCGGGGGGCGAATATCGAATTCGTCATCAGAACGAACATATCCTGAATCGAACCAACGATTTTCTCCTGCATCGCACCCGGCTCTATGTTGATGTGCATGCGGGCGATTGGTTTCGAGCGTACATCGAAGGGATCGACGCCGTTACCGAGTTCGACGACGTGACACCGCGGGGTATCGAGGAGAACCGGTTCGACGCGCTGAACCTGTTTGGCGATCTGCGTGTTTGGAACGGGTGCCGTGGCGATCTTTGGCTTCGCGGTGGCCGCCAGGAAATGCTCTACGGGGCCCAGCGGATGATCTCGCCGTTGGATTGGTCGAACACGCGCCGAACCTTCGACGGTCTGAAGGGCTTCTGGCGCGGCGAGCGCTGGAACGCCGACGCTTGGTGGACGCGGCCCGTGCCATTTGGACAGCACATCGCCGGCGGCCAAACGGACCACAATTTCGACCATCCCGACCAGAGCCAGGAATTCGCCGGCGTCTGGCTCAGCCGCAAGGGGCTTGACAACCACAAACTCGACTTCTACTACCTGCGCTATAACGAGTACGACGCGGCACCCAACACGTTCGAGTACAATACCTTCGGCGCGCGATGGGAAGGCAGCTGTGAACAGTGGCTCTGGGAAGCAGAGGGCGGCTATCAGTTCGGCGCATTCAATGCACTGACCCACTCGGCCGGTTTCTACACGCTCGGCCTGGGCCGAAAATTCGACTTGCCCTGGAGTCCCGTTGCCTGGATCTACTACGATTGGGCTTCCGGCGACCAGGATCCGAACGACGGAGTTCACCAGACGTTCAACCAGATGTTCCCGCTGGGCCACAAGTATTTCGGTTTCATGGACATCGTCGGCCGACAGAACATCGAGGATTGGAACTTCCGTGTGGCGGCCTCACCCCACAAACGCGTGAAGTTGATGTTCTGGTGGCACATCTTCCACCTGCAACAGGCCACCGACGCCCTGTACAGCGCCGGGGGGGGCGGGATTCGCTTTGACCCAACCGGTGCGGCCGGTACCAACGTGGGACAAGAACTGGATCTGACTGCCAAGTTCATCATCACCCCGCGCTGCGATCTGCTGTTGGGTTATTCCCACCTGTATTCCGGGGCGTTTCTCGCGAACACTCTCGGCGGAATCGCCGGCGAAGACTTCTACTATGGACAGTTTACGCTGCGGTTCTGATCGGCGGCAAACAGCGCGTTTCCACATTGACCCCTATTGCCACATTGACCCCTATTGCCACATTGACCCCTATTGCCACAT
>SDBT01019933.1_pt1 | contig 10497 bp, 13 predicted proteins | sample 2277101 | NCBI WGS metagenome assembly SDBT01 (sample SAMN10404973, study PRJNA504765) | marine sediment metagenome | isolation source: marine sediment core GS10_PC15, 103 cmbsf | place: Arctic Ocean: Southern Knipovich Ridge | collected 2010
ATCTCGTCTTGGTCAAACCATACAGCCCAGTCCTGAATTGACGCCACGCGGCCTGTCGGGCCTCTTGCAACGCCAGGTGTTGGACTGTGGATTGACTTGCGATAGATGGCCAACCAGAAACCATCGGCAGCCATCTGTGAGAATCCGGCTTGCTTCAGCGCCATGCGAAACCGCTGAACCTTGTCCCCGCCTTCCCAATCAGAAAACCAGAAATACCCAAATGCTGGTTTTTCGTCACGTGGACGCGGCATTACTTGCAGCCTCCTGAAGATGCCATAGCGCCTCCTGCCACTCTGTCCAGTTGCGTATCGACTTCGCAGCTTCTTCAAGGTCACTCGGCGAGACACCATCGTGTAAGGCATCCTGGATGTCGCGATTGGCGCGATGCTCGACAAAGTAATCGCATCGACTTCGAACTATTGCCTTGATGTAATACATTCGCTTGGCATGCGGGTCCTCTTCCTCTCGTGACCGGACGAAGCAGATGCCTCCCAGCTTGCCTAGAGCCAGGCTGACGCTGCTCGACGTCACCGAGCCCCCGTCATATTTCAGATATGTTTCGGCGGCAATCGGAATCGCGGCGATCACTTCCGCAATCGAAAACCTAACGCGGACTTGTCGTAGCCCTTGCCTGCCTGCTTCGTTCAGGTGGAGACCGGGCGTATAAGCATTCCACATCGTGACCAATTCGTTCAATTCGTCTTCGCGCATCTGCCGAAGCTCTTTTTCCCAGTCGCACATCATCGCCAGTTGCTCACGACGGGATTCCAGGCCCTCAAGCTGTTTCCGCTTTGCAGCCACGGTTTCCGTAGACGTGAGAGGGCGACCCCCTTTGCCGCTGTTGCAATCGGTACACGACGTTATCAGGTTGTCGCGGTCGCTGCCTCCGCCATCGCAGACGGGCTTGATGTGATCTACTTGGAGCACGACGTCGGTTGCGCGCCGGCCACAGTACTGACACGTGAAAGCGTCTCGCTTGAAAATGTCAAAGCGGGTTCGCTTTCCGAGTGATTCACGTTTTGACATGATCCTAGTTCTCAACCCCCAAAGTCACGAAAACAACAACGGGACAGGCGGCGGCGTGAAGAGCTAGGACACGGCGTGCCGCCCGCCCGTTGTGTTTCAATGTTGATTGTGAACTGATCAATGCCGTCTCCTAGCTACCCCATATCCTACCGCGCCGCGCCAGTCAGTCAAATACTTTCTTCAGGTAGTAACGGCCGTGGACCTTCATCCAGATCAGGTGCTTGGCCTGGCTGTCGCGCCTTTGTGCCATGCGTCATCCCCCGCTTGATGCGCACGAGAAACCCCCACGCTCCCTTCGACGTCCACGGAGAAGAAGGCGTCGAGCCCGCACATAACAGCGGCCGTGCGCGGCGAGAGCGTGGGGGTCCTTGTTTTCATCGGTCGGCTATCTCCGTGTCGGCATCTTATAGCATACTAGACAGAAGGGGTCAAGTCGAATCCCGCCTATCTGGGCAGAAAACCGCCACACATGGTGCAGAGCCACGACCGTTCCTGGCCGGCGGCCGTCTGGACCATCTCCTCCCCGCACTTCGGGCACGCCATTCCAGCAAGGCGATTGTGCTGAGCCGGGCTTTGTGCCGGCGGCACCGTAAACGCCTGCCCCAGCATGGCCTCCGGTATCTCACGCATGACGTACTGGTCAACGCCCTCCTCCTCCAGGCGGTTCACCACATCCTGGATCTCCGCCTCGGCGCCGGCCTCAGTCATGCCGGCCAGCACCATGGTCTTGATCATCCCCTGTTCGACCAGCCGCCCACAGGCCGCCGCGTAGGCTGATTGTTGCGAGCCGTTGGACAGGCCCTCCATGTGCAGCTCGGTCTCCATCGTGTCCTGGATCACGATCGTCATTCGGATCATTGCCCGCCTCCTCGCCGGCCGGCCAGTCGCAAGCTCTCCTTGACGTAGTAGTCGGCGCCCAGCTCGTCCAGGGCCTTGGTCACGCGATGATACGCATCATGCCAGTCGATCGTCTTGGCGTGCGGATGGTAGTTCAGCATCCCGACCTTCCAGTGATCGACGTACGCGTGTACGCACGCGATCACCTCCAGCGCCTCGGCCACCGACACGATGGGCTCCAAGCTCACCCAGGTCCGGATCCCGCGCCGCTTGGCGTCCCGGAGTGCCAGCACCCTTTCCATCAAGGCCCCCGCCCCCGGCTCCCAGTATCGACGGGTCTTCTCTTTCGAGGTTACCATCGACACGGCGAATGAGGAGCCGGAAACGAGCTTCAGTAGCTCGAAGTCGCGCTGCGCCAGCCTCGGGTTCTTGGTCAGGATCGTGACTGGTACGTCGGCGCAGGTCAGGAGTTCCAGACACCAGCGTGTGAGCCGCGCCTCCTCTTCGATAGCTGGATAGGGATCGCCCGCGAACTGCAGCAGGACGGGCTTGTGCGTCCCCGAGAGGACCTTTACGTCCTTGAGAAGATCGGCCTTCAGATTCTTCTTCGGCTGGGGGACGGCGAAGACCTCGGGGCTCCGGTGCATGGCACGCGGCCCGAAGCAATAGAGGCAGCCATGGGGGCAGCCAATCCAGACATTCAGCGCCAGCTCGCTGTACTCCAGGGCCTTGCCCTTCGGTCGGTACACGGCACGCAGTCTATCCGCAGTCATGTGGACAGCCCTCCGTTTTGCAAGGCCGGTCGGCCAGGATTCCGTCCTCCATGACGACGGCCTTCCAGCCCAAGGCTTGGAGGTAGGCCATAACCACTTCCTTCCGTTCTTGTGGCGCTTCGACCATGATCCGCATCAGCGGACCTTCCCGATGGACGACGCAGCGATCCATCGGCCTCATTTCGGTCTCGTTGCCAACCTTCGGTTCGGTCATTATCAAGCTCCTATTGCTACGTCTTCGGCGATAACTCCGAGTTCTCCGCAACGGTGGGGCACGTCGCCATCGACCGCCGGGTGCGGCCCGTCCCACTCTGTCGCACGAAAGCCCGCCACCGATACCTGTCGGCCGCCGGCCGCTTCAATATCAGTCAACAAGGTCGATAAAATATACATGCGAAGGTGCCCTATTTTTCTGTCACTGTCGGTCAGCACGGTCGGCGCGGCGAGACGGCCCTGTGTGACAGCGGCCAGCCGATTCGTCGCGTTAGCGTTAGGCACGCAGATGAACAGGCGTCTGCCCCACCGCAGCGCCATGCGCAGCAGGCCCACAGGGTCGGCTACGTGCTCTAGCACACACGCGAGTACGACGTTGTTGAACCGCGTCTCCGGAATGTAGTCTTCGAACCGCGAGCACACAATGCGTTCGTAATAGCAGAGCGTTCGGGCATGCTCGCAAAACGATGCGCTTGCATCCAGTCCGACCAGCGGGTGCGGAAGCCACTTGCCCATGTGCCCGAACGCCATGCCTGCGTCCAGTGTAAGTCCGGGTAGCAGCCATGGCTCGAAGAACAGATAGCGGCCGCGCACCATTCGCTTGTTGACCTTGGCGTTACACACACTCATTCCTCCACGTCACGGAGTCGATGTGTAATTCCGTGTCTCGGCACTCATGGCAGCCTCGCTTTCTTGCTGGCCTTCTTAGCCTCCTCGATCAGGTGCTTCGCCACCCGCTCGAGCGCAGACGGCGCGTTGACCCTCAGCTTCAATTCCTTCGTCCGCGTCCGCTCCAACAGCCGCACCAGTTCGATCGTAAATCGGCGACGGCGAGTGATCTTCTTCAGGCTGCAATACCCGCGTTTGTCGAACGTCATGTCATACGAACACGCCACCAATGACTGTCCGTCCTTGGCGAAGCTTGTACACGTGTGACGTTCGCTATCCCAGAAGAAATCGCGGCCGACGCACATCCGGCTCCCGAGCACGATGAACCGCGGCCTCTTCATATGGTTCTCGAAGGCTTGGCAGGCCGATTCGTTTCCCGACTCGGCGGCCAGGGAGTACGCCCACTCGCCACCATCGGAACTGATCCAGTGGCCGGCCCTGTACTTGTCGCACAGCAGATCGAAGTCGCCGGCGCTGAAGCCGAGGCGACCGCAGACCGCGAGTCGCAGGGCGCCAGAGAGCGCATGGTTAATCGTGTCCCACGATTGGTCGCCGACACCGCAGGTGTGACGCCACACGTGATCGATCAACTGGATGGCCGGCGATCGGCCACGCACGTTCGGCAGCGGGGACAGCATGTTCGTCGTGTACCTCATATTCGTCCTCCTTATTGTCTACCTGCGTGTCCACGTGAACCCCTTGCCGCCCTACGCTTTGCGGCGGATATGGCCCGGAAAGTGTCCACGAGAATGTCCTTACCTTGCCCAGCCAGATCTAGCCAAACCCCGCCCCATCATGCCAAGGCTCGCTAGGCCATGCAGCGCCTTATCAGTCGTCAACGATCACTTTCTTCTTGGCCTTCACTACGTCAAAGGCGAGCACGTCAAACTTGCCGAACCCCTGGCTTCGGCTCGCACCAAGGCCCACATCCTGTGAGAGTTGGGCGGCCTTCTCCATGTCCTTCATATCAAACGGTCCGTCCTTCAACCACCGCAGGCTGAAGATCATCTCGGGACGTTCTAGGTAATCGTGACGACCCAGCGCCGAGATCTTCTCGCCGTGCGGACCCTTGACGTGTTTGACCTTATCTATCGCCCCGTCCGGCTCGGTCATGGGCTCACCGTCGCCGTTCACGAAGACGGGCCGGAGCGGCTCGACGTGGACGGCCACCTGCAGGTTGTGCTGCTTCGCGTACTTGTAGAGTTTCTGCTTCCCGCGCGTGCTGGGCTCGCAGAGCCCCAATGCCGCGAACGCCTCCTTCAGCATGCTCTTGACGTTGCCGTGCCAGAAACAGAGGTTCCCATCGTGATCCTTCTCGAAACAGCACCAGTTCGTTTCCTTGACCGACTCCTTCTCTTCGTCGCTCAACTCGCCATCCTTCACGCGGTCTCGGAAGTCCTTGGCTTCCGCGTCCGACATCTGCGATTGAGTGATGTAGTAATCCAGCGGCGACTCCTGCTTCGGAATCCCGCCGAGCACCCGGTCGCGAAACCGAATGCGGACGTTGACGGTCGTGAACAGTTCGTGGTCGAATACGTTAGTCATCGAAGGTCTCCTGAGAAAAAGGTGTAACGGAATGGCTCGGCCAGTACCGACGCGGCGGGGATTGGCCCGGCTTGTCGATAGGCGAGAGTAGGGTGGACTCGGCAGGTCGCTTGGCAGGGATAGTCGCGATTCGGGATGGCTCGTCGATTGGGCCGAAGTGACATGGCGCGACCGGTCGAGACCCGGCATGTCGCTTGGTCCGGTTTGGCAAGGAAAGGCTGGTCGCTTGGCACGGACGCGGCGTGGCTGGACGAGGATCGTCGCATGGCAGGGCCAGGCGTGGGTTGGGAAGGCAAGCCGCTTGGCTGAGAATGGCACGGCGCGGCACGGATCGGAAAGTCGCATGGCCGGGATAGGACCGGACCGGACAAGAATCGGGATGGCCTGTCGCTTGGCGGGGCAGGGCCGGGCACCGGATCGAACGGATGCGGCCAGTCGCGTGGCCCGAAGGGAATAGGGACGGCGCGGAAGGTCGCTTGGCAAGAATGGGCGTGACGCGGCTTGAGTGGGAAGGGCTCGTCGCGAGGGCGGAAAGGGCCAGACTTGGCTCGTCGTTTGGGTAGAACCGGGCGGGCAAGGGCATGAACCGGTGCGACACGGATAGTCCTTTGGCTCGCCACGAAAGGGCGTGAATCGAGACGGCTTGTCGCTTGGGCTGGCCGGGCTTGACCCGGATTGTCGCTTGGTCAGGTATGACGAGGCGCAGCATGGAATGTCACTTGGCGGGGCAGGGATCGAAATGGCTTGGCTTGTCATCATTTCACCTCGCTCAGGACCCCGCCCTGGATGTTCCATTTTTTCATCCAACTCAGCGGCGATGCCTCACTCTTCCCGCTCGCCGTTCCAAGCACGATGATGCACCCATGCCGCTCCCGCGCCCGGCTCAGGAACTGACCGAGGATCGCGCGGTTGCCGGTCTCCAGACAATCCGCGCGATCCAAAACCAGGAGCCCCGTCCCCGCCCGGTGGCAGAGAGCGTCGCCCACCAGCGCGGCGACCCTCCATCGCTCTGAATCCGAAGCCAGTTGAATCGGTCGACCGTTGACCAACAGCTTGCCGTCTTGCTGAAAGTCGACCTGCAGCCCCCACTGCTCGGCGATCTTCTGGTCGATACCCAGCTCCGCCGTGCCCTCGTGATACGCCTTGTGGACCACGCCCCCGGGCTCCATTGACTTGCACACGCGGTCCCAGACCCGGCGCCGGAGCAACAGCGTCTCTTTCTGCCCCAGGTTGCGATCGTAATCCTTGATCTCCTGCAGCCTTGCGTCGATCTTCGTCAGTACGCCATCGAAGTATTCGCGCTTCCCCTTCGCCTCATCGCGCTCGGCCGTAACCTCTTCCTCGTTCACGGCCTCGATCTTGGTCAGCGCAGCATTGGCGTCCCTCAGCTCGCGGGCCAGGCCAACGGTCCCCTTGGCCCCGTCCTTGCGCTCTGCTTCCGCCGCTTCTGCCGTGGCAATAACACCTTGCGCGTGTTCGATCGACTCGACCAGCACCTTCTCGCTCGCCTCCTTCAGGCTATCGACCTCGCCGAGCGGACAGGTGATCACGCTGCAAAATGGGCAATCTCCATGCTTCTGGACGACTTCCAGCAGCTTTTCCATCTCCCGCTTCTTGGCCCGGACCTCGTCCGGGTCCACAGGAGGCGACTGTGAGCCCGCTGACGGCCCCTCCGACCCGGGCGATGCCTGGAGCCGCTCGGTCAGAGAACGTACACGCTTGCGGAGCTTGACCCCCTTCTCGGCCTGTTTGAGCTGTTGGCCGCAAGTGGCCTCGCGACCCAGGTAGGCGTCCCGATCCTGCTTCAGCCGCTCAACGTTGACCGGCAGCAGGTCCAGGGGCTCCTGATCCTCCAGCTCCAGGACCTGGCTCGGGCGTTCGTGAGGCACGGGGATCAGCTCGATCTGCCGGCTGAGCGCCAGCCGCTGGGCCTTGGCCTCGTCCTGAGCCTCCTTCATCCCATCGACGGCGAGTTTCTCGAGCACCTGCGCCGTCTCCGTGGCGTCTCCCTCCTTGTCCTCGTGCACCTCCTTCCACGCAGCCTCGATCTGTTCCCGCGTGGCGCCCGCCGACGTGACCTCCAGGGCCTTGAGCAACCGGGCGCGATCGGGCTCCGACGCCTCGGTCAGCATCCAGGGGTCCGTCCCATACGCTTCCACAAGGCTCACTTGGCGCGGGATCACCGGATCCCCGGTCCGCGTTCGTTTCCATACCTCCTCGCCATCGGCGCCCTGCTCCACGAACTCGACCTTGAGCCCGCGAGCGCCGTCCCGGACCAAGTCCCGGTAATCGAGCCTCCCCTTCTTCGACTCGCGGGTCTCGATCGACCGGCACCTGCCCGTCTTCACGAACTTCAGCGCGTCCGTGAGCGAACTCTTCCCCGAGCCGTTCGGGCCGGCGATGGCGTGGACCTGGTGTGTGTCCAACTGCATCGTCAGATCGGCTATGCCGAGGAAATTCGTCACCTTCAATCGCAGGGGCTTGCGCACGTCTGTCCTCCTATGCTTGGTAAGAGCCCGCCGGCAGCCTGGGCCACCGGCGGGCCGCTGGGAAGGGGGGCTCAGAACAGCTCTACTCCACCGGACGTTTCGCCCTGGTCGGAGTCAGTTGGGGCCTGTTCTTGAGCCGGCCTATCATCCTCGCCCTGGTCGTGCGGCGCTGGCTCTTTGGTCGGCGGTGCGTCGGCAGGCGGCTTGCTGTCCTTGTCCGCCGGCGGTCGGCCGCCTCCTTTCACGGCCTTCTCAAGCTCGGCCTCCAGGTCTTCCGCCCGCCTCTGTCCGTGGTCGGCGTCCGGATCCGGTATCGTCAGCACGTCTTCGTCGCGTGTGCCCAGATTCTGCGACTCACCGGCGTCCGCTTGGCGATCAAGCGATACCGCCCGCTCCATGTCAGATGACAGCGGCAGTTGCTTGCACAAGACAATCACACCCGTCTTCTGCCACATCGGCGCCGGGTGCTTCTGCCACGGCCCAGTGTCCGCCTGTTGGCTCATTTTCCTGTGCTCTTCGACCTCCTCTCCCCACATATTGATGAACTGCTTGCTGCCGTCCCGCATCAGCGCCTGCGCCCAAACGGCCACCAGATCGCCGCGATTGCCCTTCGCCGGCTTGTGATGCAGGAACTGCTCCGTGCCGTACTGGAACTCGTAGTCGTCCTTCTCGAACACCGGCATCGCCTGTACCGTGGAAATGTGCCCGCTCCGATGCGCCAGGCTGATGTACCCCGGATACCCGATGATCATCTGGACTTCCAGACACTTCCGGCGGCTGTTCCAGAAGGGCAGCAGCCACGAATGGCCCAGGATCCCATCGGGCAGGAGGCCCAGCGTCGCACTCTCGATCACGGCGCCGAGCAAGCTCGTCTGGTCGCAGTCCAGCAGCTTGGGCGTCCGACGCACGGCCGTCAGTGCCACGCGCATCATGCGCTCGGCGTCCAAGAACTTCGGACACGCCTTCTCGATCTCGTCCTGATTCTGCTTCAGCAGCGCCCGCACCGTCTTGACGGTCACCACCTCTGGCAGATGCTCATCGCGTCTGTCGGCCATCGCCATACTCCTTGTCGAAATAGACTCTCGGCACCCGCTTCGGCGCCGCCCTTGCATAGAACCGCTCCAGGTCGATCTCCGGATGCGCGCTCTTGAGCGCCTCCAGATCAAGTTTCCGGTACCCCTCTTTCTGCGTGCAGTGGACAACGGCCCCGCCCCCCTGCACGTGCTCCAGATCGCCCATCATGGCCTGGATCCTCAGCCCGCTTTTCTCCTTCAGCTTCTTCGCCTCCCGCTCGATACGTCGCGCCATGTGCAGGCGTCTCAGGGTCTCCGTCCACTCGGGGGCGTCTACGGTCACCAGCTCCTGTTTCTTCCGGCCTTGCGGCAGTCGCAGGGCCGGCAAGCCATCGGGCGGCGTCCGCGTCTCCACGCAGTGCCAGAACTCCTGGCCGATCTCGATCAGATGGGCGATGATCTTCTCGTTCCGGCGGACGCTCAGCACGATCATCTTCCAATTCTCGTTATCGAAGATGGCGTAACTGACAAACTCACGGCCCGAGACGGCCAGATAATGCTGGCCCTGCGCCACGTACTCGTAGCTCAGGCCCTCTCTGAGAATGGTCGCAAACGTGTACGACCGCGGGCACTTCGCTTCCCACACCCCGTGGCCCATCTCCTCGTCCTCGAGAAGCCCGTCTGGATTGGCGATCATCCAAGAGTGTTCCGGATGCCGCATCATCTCCGGCGCCGGCAGCACTTCGCGGTCCTCCCGCTCCTGATACATGTCGCGGATCATGGGCTCCATACCCTTGCCCCGCTTCATATCACCGGTCGACTCTTCTTCCTCGACGTATCCGACCTTCTCAAGCCACAGTTCCATCGGCGATGTGAAGCGTGAGACCCCGATCACGGCCGGCATATCCGAGCCGCCCAGGCCGGTTTTGCGGGCCTTCAACCATGCTTTGCGATCGTGTATTTCAGGCATGTGCGGCTGCGTCCTCCGTGTGACGCTTTATTCTAGCATACTAGACGGGGGCTGTCAACTTGTTATCGTATTGGGTTCTGTGAATGGTCTGACGCCAAGTAGGCGCACCTCGACCTTCCGCCGTCCCTTTCTTCGCTGTTCTCGCGTCACGGGCTCGGTGGTGATCTGCATCACTTTCCACAGCCCTTCCGCGACCTCTGTCTCCTTGGTGTATTCGTCGTGGCATTCAAAGCGGACCCAGACTTTTCGCGGCCTCTGCCGGTTGACTTCACCCCGTAGCAGGCTTGCGGCCGCACCCTCGATAATGGTGGCGGTCGCCTCCGCCGGTCGCGGCGGGCGAACACGCGCGAAATCGATCTCAAATCTTGTCATCTCGGCGCACGTCTTCTGCGCCAGCGGCTTGCGCCGTCCCACGTAGAGCCGTAGCCGGTACCGGCGGTCCAGGTTCTCGATCATCGTGCGATCCTCTCATTGAAGTCATCGACCGTCCGATCGCCACTGGCCAACGACCGCAGCAGATCGGCCCCGTGACGCTTGCCCTGGTCGAACGTGAACTTGACCGCTTGGTTGGTCGCCAGTTGGAGTTCCGTGATCGCCTCGACCAAGGCCGGTCGCATTCGGAAGAGCTTCCAGTGTTCGTGCCTGCTTCGAGGCTGGCCGAGAATGGGCCCGCTACCCGCGCCACCTCTACGTGGATACCCGGCCGATGGTCGGGCCGCGATCACCGCCAGCCGGCCCATCGTCAGGGCCAGATCTTCCATCGGATTCTTGAATACGCCAGCGGTGTGGTCAATATAGATCGCCGGCCAGCAACGCTCGATGCAGGAGATCGCGAAACAGATTCAGGAGTCCATGAAAGAGGAGCGCGAAGGCCTTGGCCGTCTCGATCGCGTCATCGAGGAGATGGAAGCGGTGGCGCGGAGCCTTGAAACCGGCCGTCTCGACTCGGATCTGGTGAACAA
>SDBT01019936.1_pt1 | contig 10496 bp, 9 predicted proteins | sample 2277101 | NCBI WGS metagenome assembly SDBT01 (sample SAMN10404973, study PRJNA504765) | marine sediment metagenome | isolation source: marine sediment core GS10_PC15, 103 cmbsf | place: Arctic Ocean: Southern Knipovich Ridge | collected 2010
AACAGAAAAAGATTTGATTCTATTCTGTGGTTATCATGGCTGGCATGACTGGTACTTGTCTGCGAATTTGGCCGATGATAAAGCTTTGGACGGACATCTTCTATCCGGTTTAGAGCCTAAAGGCGTTCCAAGAGCCTTAAAAGGGACAGCTATTCCGTTCGGGTATAACGAAACAAAACAATTTCTATCGCTAATAGACAAACACAAGGGCGAAATTGCCGCTGTCGTTATGGAGCCGATACGAAACTACAATCCCAAAGAGGGGTTTTTGGAAACTATTAGAGAAACAACTAAAAACTTAGGAATAGTTTTGGCCTTTGATGAAGTCTCCTCTGGCTGGGGACTAAATATTGGTGGGGCACATTTAAGTTTCAACGTTAGTCCTGACATTGCAGTGTTTGCAAAAGGTATGAGTAACGGCTATCCCATGGCTGCTGTCATAGGCAGAGCTGAGGTAATGAACGTGGCACAGGATACATTTATTAGCAGCACATACTGGACAGAGAGGATAGGCCCGGCAGCGGCGCTGGCAACTATAAAAAAACTGAAAGAGAAGAATGTTCCGGAGCACCTTATAAATAATGGTAAGAAAATACAGGAAGGGTGGGAAAGATTAGCAAGAGAGCATCATTTAAATATAGAAGTCTCCGGCATCTACCCTTTGGGACATTTTTCATTTGAATATGAAAACCCAATGGTTTTAAAAACTCTTTTTACCCAATTGATGCTTGAAAAAGGATTTCTGGCCACAACCGCATTTTATGCTTCTTATGCACATAGAGAAAAACATATTCAAAAATATTTAGAAGCAGTGGATGAGACTTTTGAATTTGCGGGTAAGGCGACAGAAAAAGGAAATGCGGAGCAATACTTAAAAGGGCCTATTTGTCACGCTGGTTTCGGGAGACTAACATGACAAAACATCGGAAGCTGATAACCGGGAAGAGGAATAAAAGCATTTAGTTGTAAGGCAAACCGGGTTTAAAGGTTTCTTGTCAGGTTTATCATCGTTTGTTTCAAAAATATTAGCTTGGAAATTGTTATGGAACGAATATTTAGAAAAGATGATGAAAAGTTGTTTTTTCGTAAATGGCAGGAGTATATTGATGATAATGTAGTAAGTTATGAATATCTGCCAGTTTGCCTTGACTATAAGATTTATTGCTCTATGAAACTACATTCTGATGAAAGCTTTGTAGTTATTCAAAATAACAAGTCGGTGGCAATATGTTTTTTGCCGATCGAAAAGGACGATAATTGTTATGGAATAACATTATCTGGTGGATATACTGTATCGCCGTTAGCAATTAGTGAAAAAATAGAAAAAGAAGTTTACTTGTACATTGACGATATAGCGGAGCAAAACAGTGTAGGAGTAATTAAATTTCATTTAAGTCCATTAATAATGGAATATAGGAATAAATTTAACAGCTTACTCAAATACGGTTATATTGATTCATCTTCTACTAACGGCATTTTAGAGTTGAATAAAGACAAGAGAGCTTTATGGTCAGCCTTGAGTAAAGGTCACAAAGCAGACATTAAAAAGGTATTAAGAAACAATGATTTTGAGTTAGTAACAATCGATAGTTCTAACGCCAATTATGATATTCATGAAATTTACCGAGAGTTACACCACAAGTGTGCAGGCAGGGTAACAAGAGTTAAAGAGAGCTTTGATAAACAGTTTGCAATGTTAAAGGACGATAATGCTTCTATGTTCGGATTAAGATATAGAGAAAAATACATCGGATTTAGCTACTTTCTTCATCATGCTAAAACAGTGGTGTATGCGTCAGGGTCTGATGATCCGGATTATGATAAATTTCCGATCTATCATACTCTAATATGGATAGCAATGAACTACTATCAACAAAGAGGTTTTGTGTTTATGGAACTTGGGCAACCATGTGGTTATCGTAGCGTTAACGGCTTTGATGATTATCTGGACCAAAAGCAGATTAATATCTCTCACTTTAAAAGAGGATTAGGAAGTAAAATGGTTCCGCTTTTCCGCGGGATAAAATATTTTGATAAGAACCAAGCTTTGAAAGATTTAGAAGAATTCAAGGGCAGAACTCTGAAGCCTTTAAAATATTAGCGTTTGATTATTTATGAAAACTGGCAACGAGTAGTAGGTGTTTATGTTGCCTAAAATCAGTGAGATTTAATTATGTTCTGTGAATATCACAGCTGGCATGATTGGTACCTCTATGAAGATTTAGCGGATGATAAAGCTTTTAGAGAGATGTATAAAGGGGAATAAGATGAAGACTTGGTTCAGGACGCGTCCAATGCAAATATCTTGTAAAGAGAGTTATCTGGAGAATTGGTTTTCTGAGAATCATACAGAAGATATAGGGCAGAATTATGATGTTAACGTTCGTCTTGGGAAGCCAGTAGACATTCTTTCTCTAAAATCCGATATAGCGTGTAACTTTGAATCACATGTTTCATATGTTAAATCTACAAGAAACAAGTTATTTAGATCCAAGGACATGGAAAAGGTTGACCGCTGTCCGATTTGTAATTCGCCAAGTAAAAATAGTAAGTTTCTGATAAGTATTTACGGGGCCCGGTTTCATCAATGTTCCAATTGCGCCCATTGTTTTGTCATTAGAAGACCCAGCAAAGCTGCTTTGCAAAGATTTTATTCTTCCGACACACAATATGCTTTCACCTACACTAGCGAAGAGATAAGCCATATAAGGATCAAACAAGTGGCCCTCCCAAAGGCAGAGTGGATGATAAAGCAATTTCAGGCCCTGTATGGAAAGAAACCCGCGTCAGTGCTCGATGTCGGCGCGGGCGCCGGCCACTTTGTTTATGCCTGCAAGCAGCTTGGCATGTGTGTGCATGGTGTCGAATTGAGTAGTTCCTGCATAGATTTTTGCAAAAAAAACTTTGGTATCGACCTGCAATCGCTCAATTTTACCGACCACTGGGAGGCATTTTCAGATATTGATATTGTTACATTCTGGGGAGTGATTGAACATGTGCCAAACCCGATCAGTTTTTTGAAGGCAGCCCGCAATATCTTTTCGGAAAGAAATGGGTTGCTTGTTGTTGAGGTGCCCCGGTGGGATTCTTTAAGTACGATAATACAGCGGTTATTTCCAAATACAATTATTCGGCACCTTGACCCCCTTGGGCACATCAACCTTTTTACTGACAATTCGCTATGTACAGCTTTTGACATTGCCGGATTTGGGCCAGTTGCGGCATGGTATTTTGGAATGGATGCATACGAACTAACAACAACAATATCTCATTTATTAGAAGAAAGCCACGCTATGGAAATTCTGAGGCGCTTCCTTCCCTTGCAAGGTGCTATCGATGAAGGGCAACTGTCGGATGAGATAATTCTCGCTGGAAGGCCTATTACATAGTAGGCATTACTGTAAATCCTATGAAAAGACTTCTTATTACCGGCAGTTTGGGGATGCTGGGCAGTAATATTGTCCACGAACTTGGACCTCATCATGAGTTATATGGCATCGATAGTAGTGCCGCAAATTCTGAGTTACAAAATCAATTTCAAATCGATCTAAGAAGTTTTGCAAAGCTCAGCAAAGCGATTGGTAAGATAAGACCTGATTTTGTTGTTCATTGTGCCGCACTTACGGATGTTGATATGTGCGAGGACAATTATGCTTTAGCTCGTGAGACTAATGCTCTTGCAACCAAGCATCTGATATCCACTATAGGTTCCAAAACGAGATTTATTTACATTTCAACAGATTCTGTGTTCGATGGCATAAAAGGAAATTATTCTGAGGTTGATATTCCCTCGCCGCTTAATAGTTATGCCAAAAGCAAGCTCGAAGGTGAGTGGTATGTAGAACAAGAGGCAGAAAACTATGTGATTATCCGAACAAATATGTTCGGCTTTAATCGCCTAAGAGGCCGGTCTTTTGCGGAATGGATTATAAATGCTCTGGCGAAGAGACAGAGTATCAAGATGTTTACTGATGTGATTTTCTCAGCGATAAGTATATATACACTTATTCAGTTTATCCACAAGTTGCTTTTGTCTGATTTTGTAGGAAGATTGAATATTGGAGTTGTTAGTCCGGTCAGCAAATATGACTTTGGAATACACTTGGCAGATAAATTTGGTTTTAACGCTTCATTGATTACGCCTGTAAGTGTTGATGAATTTAATTTTAAAGCCAAAAGGCCTAAAAACACCAGTTTGAATATATCAAAAGCGGAAGATATACTTGGCGATATGCCGGATATTGATGAAGAGATTGACTTGTTTTATAGAAAGAGATTGAACCGTGAAAAACGCGATTAAGATAGGCAGCAGAAATGTCGGTCAAAACTATCCCGCATATCTGATTGCGGAGATAGGATCAAATTTTGACGGCAGTCTGGAAAGAGCTAAACATCTGGTAGATCTAGCGGTTGACTGTGGCGCCGACGCAGCTAAATTCCAGACCTTTCGCAGCGAAACAATCATAAACAAAGAAGCTTTCCAAACCAGTTCATCATTTCAAGCAAAATGGGGCAAGCCGGTTTGGGACGTTTATAAAGATGCCGAATTTCCATTTGAATGGCACAAGGAAATATCCGATTATTGTGCTTCCAGACACATCGATTTTCTGACAAGTCCTTATGACTTTGAAGCTATTGAGATGCTTGAACAGTTGAACATTCCTGCGTACAAGATCGGGTCTGGTGAGATAACGAATCTTGAGTTTTTGAAATATGTGGCTGAGAAAAACAAGCCTATCATTCTCGGTTGCGGCGCTGCAACCATGGGTGAGATAAGCGATGCAGTTAAAATTATAAGGTCTGTGGGAAATAATGATATCATACTTCTGCAATCCGTAACAATGTATCCTGCACCCTTTGAAGATGCCAATATACGCGCGATGTGTACACTGCGAGAAGTCTTTGATTGTCTGGTTGGCTATTCTGACCATACTCCCGGCAATATTGTGCCGCTTGGCGCTGTTGCACTTGGAGGATGCGTAATAGAAAAACATTTTACTGACGATAAAAAACGTAAAGGACCTGATCATCCTTTTGCAATGGATGTTGATAATTTCAAAGAATTGACGAACTCAATCAGAACCTTGGAATTAGCAATGGGTTCTCCAGTAAAGGATGTATATCCATGCGAATCTGAAACGGTTATTCTTCAACGGCGTTCAATATTTGCCGCCAAAAATATTCCAAAAGGCACGACAATAACGCCGGAAATGATTACTGTACTTCGTCCTCAAAAAGGACTTTTGCCAAAATATAAACCCTTAGTGCTTGGAAGAGTTGCTAAAGTAGACATAATTGCCGGTGAACCGATTACATGGGAAAAAATGTAAAGATGATAAAAGGCAGTAAGGTTCAACTCTTGGCTGTTGAAAGAGAGCATTTGAAGCAATTGTTGGATTGGCGCAACAATCCAGAATTCAGAAAACACTTCCGGGAATATCGTGAATTAAGCATGGCACAACAGGTTCACTGGTACGAAGAAAAAGTTTTAAATGACCCATCTACTATGATGTTCAGCATTTGCAGGGTTGGCGATGGTGAACTTCTCGGCTGCTGCGGGCTTGTGTACATTGACTGGGTGGCAAAACATGCGGATTTATCATTATATATTGGGTGGAACAACACTTATATTGATGAAGAAGGTTATGCGGAGGAAAGTTGTCGTTTACTGCTTGATTATGCTTTCAATGAACTTGGGCTAAATAAGGTCTGGACAGAGATATATGTGTTTGACGAGAAAAAGAAAAAGCTGTATGACAAGTTAGAACTCAAGGTGGATGGTCTACTTCGAGACAATTGCTTCTATGCAGGGAAGTTCTGGAATTCTTGGATTTTGTCTATACTTGCATTAGAATGGCAGCTATTCCAGAGATCAAGGAAGCAATTAATACCACGAGAGGGGCAGGAGCGAAAGAAATAATCCTATTAAAGTGCGTATCGAGCTATCTATGCCTGAAGACATGAATTTGAAAACAATTCCCCATACGAAGGACGCCTTTGAGTTGGGATTTAATTGAAATTGCTTCCGTAAAAGAGTGAAAGAACAATTGCGTTTACCATAATGCGATACATTTTTGTGATACGCCGCTTCATTGGGATATAGTGCAATAGGGGATGAATAAATATAAATTGGCTATCGTTGGTTGCGGAAATATTGCGGGTGGGTATGACATGCCTACTGATGAACAAATTTTGACTCATGCTCATGCTATTAATGTGCACGATAGGACATCATTAACAGGTGCTTTTGATATAGATAGTGGCAGAGCAGAGAAATTTGCAAAGAAGTGGAATACAAAAGCCTTTGGTTCTATGGAAGATATGTTTTCTGTTGCTAATCCTGATGTCATAGTCATTGCTGTTCCTGACGAATTTCATTTGCCATTGTTACGGGAATGTCTGAAATTTAAACCTCGCGCAGTAATCTGTGAGAAGCCGGTAGGGCTGAATGTCAGTGAAACTCAAGTTGTTTTAGATGAGTACCAAAGCCAAAATATACCAATAGCAGTTAATTACATTCGCCGCTATGATTATATGATGCGAACCCTGAGAAGGGATATTTTAGAAAAAAAATACGGTGATTTTATTACAGCATCTGCGATCTACACCAAAGGGATTTTTCATAATGGTTCACATCTGATAAATCTACTGCTTTTTCTGTTTGGTGAGGTTGAGAAAGTTAGAATCTTAGATTTTAATGTTGATTATCTCGAGTCAGACCCCACTGTAGATACGTTTTTAAAATTCAAGAATGGTTATAAGTGTTATTTATTAGCTGCGAATGAAAACAAATACAGCATTTTTGAAGTAGATTTGTTTTTTAGTGAAAAACGGATAACACTTTATCAATTTGGTTTTAAGATGCGGATTCAGTCTGTACGTGCTGACCCATTATTCCCTAAGTATTGGGATTTAAACGAAGGCAGAAGAATTGATACTGGCCTGAATAAATGTTTATTAAGGCTTATCGATAATTTAATAGATCATCTCGAAAAAGGCGAAAAATTGCTGTGCTCAGGACGTGATGCACTACAAACGGAAATGATTTGCCATAGCATTTTAAAAGATTTGGGAAATTCAGGGCAGATATGATTAACAACAAGAAGGTTGTAGCCACGGTTGAAGCAAGGATGTCCTCTTCGAGGCTGGAGGGAAAAGTTTTAATGCCTTTGGCAGAAGAACCTGCCCTGAAAAGATTAACCGACCGTTTGAGGCCAAGCAAGCATATCGATGAAATTGTTATTGCTACCACCATCAATAAGAAAGATAGAGCTATCATTGATTTCTGTAATAAATATGGAATTAAATATTATCGGGGTAGCGAAAATGATGTTTTAGGCCGTGTTTTGAGGGCGGCTTGGAGTGTTAATGCAGAAATAATTATTGAAATTACAGGTGATTGTCCTTTAGTTGATTATCGAATAGTTGACCAACTTGCTGAAGTTTTCGGAGCAGGAGCATATGATTATGTTGCTAATACGATTGAACGGTCTTACCCCGATGGGTTGGACGTTCAAATTTTCCCTGTTTCTGTTTTGGTAGAAGTCGATAAGTTAGCCGATGACCCTGTAGATCGTGTCCATGTATCCTCTTATATCTATACCCATCCAGAAAGGTTCCGGCTGAGAAATTTGAAAGCGGAGGGGAAGATGTATTGGCCGGACTTAGGTATCACTTTGGATGAGGAAGCTGATTACAAATTAATAAATATAATTTTTGAAAATTTGTTGCCTACAAGCGAGTTCTTTTCAGCGGAGGACATTGTAGACTTTCTGCGTGATACTCCAGACTTATTGGAAATAAACAAAAATGTGCGCAGAAAGAAGATTAACGAAGGCTGAGTATATGAACTACTGTGGGAATATCAAAAATGCTTGAATCCGTGAAGAACATTATTTCATTGATGGCAGAATTTGACAAATTTCACTTCTATATTGTTGATAAAGGTGCTTTTGATGTTTTATACCCTGTATATAAGGCAAAAAAAGAGCATGGATGTGATGTTAAATGTATTTTTGGCGGATGGTGTAAGGATAACAAGAAAGAGATTCCTTTTGTTGAATTAAGCTTCTTCAAAAATTCCTATAAGCATAAGCCTGATAAAAATGCTTGTCTGGTTCTGGGATCCCAAACAAATTTTAAGGCGACTCATAACGTTATTCAATTGTGTAGGGACAGAGGAATCTATTCCGTATTTGTTTTTGACAATTGGTGTAACTATTTAGCTCATTTCTATGATGATAAGCAGTCTAGATTGTACATTCCCAATAAAATATGTGTGGTAGATGATGCTTTAAAAAATTCGTTAATCGCTGAACTGACTCCTTATTTGGATGATGAAAGCTTTCTGAAAAACATTGTGGTTGTTGGACATCCCGGCGTCGAGAAAAGTGTTCAGGATATACGTAGTATCTCAGCGAAAGAGAAGGTTAATCTCAAAAATAGAATTGGCGCTCGAGGCAAAAAGGTAATTCTTTTTCTTTTGGAACCGATTGAAAAGGACAATGGGTTTGATTCAGAGGGAAAGCCCGCTCTGGGGTATACTGAGTATTCTATATTAAGTTATTTTTTTAATAAATTTCCGCTTGAAAATGCCAAACTTATCATTAGACCTCATCCCAGGCAAGATATTAAAAAGGTTAGAACATTTCTTTCAAATAAGGTAGGCAACGATGGTTGTGACTATGAGTTGACTGACGAATTAAGTTTGGAGGAGCAAATAGCTATTTCAGATAAAGTGGTCGGTATTACAACAGTGGCATTGATAAAAGCAGCAAAAGCAGGGAAGCAAATTATAAGCATTCAAGTGGGGCGTAATAAGAAAGGGTGTAAGTACTCGAACCAACTTTTAGAGAAAAATCTGGTGATTTAGGGAAATAGACGTATGAAGTTAGCTATTAATGGTGGTCATGCTGTTAGGACCAGATCATTCCCATCTTACGATGTAATCGGCGAGGAGGAGAAAGAAGCCGTGTTAAGGGTTTTAGATTCTGGAGTACTTTCTCGGTTTTTAGGATGTTGGGACTCAGATTTTTATGGGGGGCCGGAAGTTCAAGCGTTGGAAAAGGAATGGGCTGAATATTTTAATGTGAAGCATGCTATTGCAGTTAATTCATGTACCTCAGGCCTTTACTGTGCTGTGGGGGCGACTGGGGTTGAACCGGGACAAGAGGTTATTGTATCTCCTTACACCATGTCAGCTTCAGCTGTTGCACCTGTTGTTTACAACGCCATTCCTGTGTTTGTGGATATTGAGCAGGATTACTACTGCCTTTGTCCTGAGGCTGTGGGGGCGCGGATTAGCTCTCGAACCCATGCCATAATAGTGGTAGACATTTTTGGTCTACCTTATGATGCCGAAGCTATAAATTCTATTGCCAAGAAACACAATATCTTAGTTATTGAAGATTGTGCTCAAGCACCTTATGCTAAGTACAAGGGGAAATATGCTGGAACACTTGGTGATATCGGTGTTTTTTCCCTCAATTATCACAAACACATCCACTGCGGAGAGGGCGGCATTGTAGTTACTGACAATGACAGGTTAGCTGAAAAAGTCCGATTGATTCGTAATCACGCTGAAGCGGTTGTTGAGGGCAAAGGAGAAACACATCTTGAGAATATGATAGGTTTCAACTATCGGATGACGGAGATCGAAGCAACTATCGCTCGATGTCAGTTGCGAAAACTCGACAAACTTGTTGAAGATAGGCAAATGAATTGTGAATATCTTTCCAGAAAACTGAGTGAAGTGCCGGCAATTATTCCTCCGATGATTCGTGATGGGTGCACCCATTCTTATTATGTTCACCCTTTCAAGTTTAAGCAAGAGCTGGCGACTGTTCCACGTAATCGTTTTATTGATGCGGTGAGGGCGGAGCTTCCTTCGGTTGAGCGTAGGGAATCGGAAGGTCCCTTAATTAGTTGTGGGTATGTTAAACCACTGTATTTACAACCGATATTCCAAAAACAGATTGCTTATGGCTCAAAAGGTTTCCCTTTTAGATCACCTGAGTATGAAGGAGTTGTTGATTATAGCAAGGGGATATGCCCTGTTGCGGAGAGAATGTACGAAAAGGAATTGTTTACACACGAATTGATGCATTCATTTATGACAGAAGAAGACTTGAATGATGTTGCAAGGGCATTTGAAAAAGTCTGGGAGAACAAAGATGAACTCAGTTAATTCCTTTACCAACTCAGAGGTTATAAAGACCGAGCGTTTATTACTGGAACCTCTTTCAGAAAAGTATCTCACCCAGGAATATGTTGGCTGGCTGAACAACCCGAAAGTTGTTCGTTACAGCGAGCAGAGACACCACAAGCATACTATGGAAAGTTGTAGGGAATATATAAAATCTTTTCATGAAACGCCTAATTACATTTGGGCCATCTCTGTTGTTGGGGCCAATCTCGAACATATTGGGAATATCAGCGCTTATGTAAATTTGGAAAACAAGATTGCTGATATTGGAATTTTAATAGGCAAAAGTGAG
>SDBT01019937.1_pt1 | contig 10495 bp, 20 predicted proteins | sample 2277101 | NCBI WGS metagenome assembly SDBT01 (sample SAMN10404973, study PRJNA504765) | marine sediment metagenome | isolation source: marine sediment core GS10_PC15, 103 cmbsf | place: Arctic Ocean: Southern Knipovich Ridge | collected 2010
ATAATGGTTGTTATGTTTCATTCAGCTTACCGGACGCAAGGCAAAACAAGCCCTTGCGATAACGTCATTTAGCTGCATAAAATCGCTGAAAGTCCACATAACAAGCCGAAATCCCTTTTCGGACTTTCGTCCAAAAACATCATAAACAATATACATCAATTTTACAAGCAAAAACCCTGTGGTTTGATTCTTTTGAATGTCGGCAGCGATACTCTACTGCGATATGCGGGACAAAAACGGTCGATTTTGCGGGTCTAACGAATAAGGCTCAATTCCCAGGACCGTCATAATTTTGACTTGATTCTTTTCTACAATCGACAAACGGCTCGATATATCGGCCTGCTGACTATGTATCCCCCTGGCATAAAACGCAAGCAAGCTCACCAACACTAAGAGGACCGCTTTGAACATATCGTGAAAGTTAAATTTATTCATTGACAACCCGCTCGATTTCGTCAAATCCGATTTCGTGTGTTTTCCCGTCCCTGGTTATAATAACGATTTTTCTTTCGGTGTCGATTCTGAGCATAACGTTTCGCAGGTGATATTTGAGCAACCGAAAGCCGACCGAACCGACCAGCTCTCTAAGCTGATTCTCTGTTTCGTTTGAGTCCACCAATGACACCGCCCTTGCGAATGTTGTCAACGATTGCACCCAGGCCCCCGCCGCCGATTAACAATTTCAAAAGACCAGGGACATCCGGCACACCGCCGGACGCCAGGCCCAGTAGTGTCACCTTGAGTTTTTCGTTCTGTTCTTTTTGCTGTTCAAGGTCAAGACCGGCGGCCTCAAATCTTGCCGCCATAATTTCCTGTTGTGATTGCCAGGTCCTAAAATCCAAATCAAGCTGATTAACGTTTACCATCCGGCCAGGAACCAGGGGACTTATCGTTGTCGGTGTGCAGCCCAGGGCATAAGCCCAGAGCATAATCGAAACAACCGGAAAGATTAAAACGTATCGGTTATGATTCATCCACTTCATCATTTTTTGCATTTTGGCCTCTTTTCTGATTTTCGGTCAAATTCGGTTCCGTAGGATTCGTTCTAATGGACGAACTCAAGCCGGTCGATACCTGGGGACATCGTTTTTCATTGTCGGTAATATCGCAGCAATAAAATCACGGCAATCAATCCCGCCGCAACGCCAAGAGAGCCAGCCCCCACAAGTGCAACCTTGCCAGCCGGTGAATCCGTTATCTTATAAATTTTGTCCAGAGTGAGCCAGGCAAACAAGCCGCCGCCGATTACAATCACAGCAATCGCAGCAACCATCACGACGCCCGCCTGCTGGACTTGCGGAACTAACTCCGGATTTTCAAGAATCCGAAAAGTCAAAATGAGCTTTTCTGGGTCGGTGACAGAATCCCAGGCAATCAACTTGTAGTCCGGATGTTTTTCGCTTAACCGCCATTTGAGCAGAGCCAATTCGGAGGCCCGCAGATAAAGCCAGGCCGGACCGAAAGGTTTAAAGTGCATTTCGATTTCATCGCCTGGAAACAACAGCTCGTCTTTGTCAATTTCGGTTTTCAGCATTTTTTATACTCGATTCAGCGTTACTCATAGGAGCTGAGCTGGTTTTTAGATCCAAACTTCGAATTTTCGGCCGTGGTCGATTGCAGCCCAATAATAAGGTTTTTTAAATGGTCCATAATCTTCAGCTGGTCCGCAGAGTAACGCTATTTTATTTAACCTGGATTAAAACAAATAAGTTTCAACGTCCAGCCCTGGGCCTGGTCATTTGAAAACATCGAGACTTTTCCGCTGCTGTCCGTCATTACTTTAATATAGCCGTACCCATCTGCTGATAAGCCTTCCAACAAACTCACACTACCTTTGCCACCCTCTCCCATATAATCTTCTTCGTTACCACCGAACCCTTTTGGTTTGAAATAAATACCGATTTCCGAACCGACAATGTGACATACGACTTCTATATAACACATCGCTATATTTGCACCAACGATGGCCGATAAATCTAAATCTTCCCACAATGCAGCAACAGCAACATTATTTAGAACCACGTCGCCGCTAAACTTCAAACCCGCCGCCGATGGTGGAGAACTGATACCTTTCACTACCATTCCCCCCAGCCGAGCTTTTGGTCGGCTTCAGAAGCAATGGCAAAGACCGGCCCACGATAATCATCGAGCATACAAGCCTGGCCAGCCTGCAATTCGGCAAACCACCCGGTTGTCGAAACGGCTATCGAATAGCCGAGATATATTTTGCCGGAGTTGGTCGATTTTGCCTGGAGATTAAACGCCTTGCGATTAGCGTTGGCGGCAAGGACTTCGCCTTGTGCGACGCCGACTGTTTTTTCGGGACCATACGTCCCCGCCGATACGCCGCCCCGCAATTCAGCCAAAATCTCATCGAGTGCAATTATTGTCGGAGAACTTCTGACCAGGCCGGTGGACATAATGTATTCGATGGTAACGGAGCCAGCGTTGGGATTCATAAAATCTATATGCTTGTAAAACAAGTCCTCTTTTGGCTCACGATATTCATAGCCAGTAGGAATATCCGACAACGGGTCATCGTCAATCGCAATTTTGATTCTCAGAGTCCCCGTATTACTGATGAGCATAAAAAAAGAGGCAACCTCGTCCACCCGTTTTCTTCCACCGGCTGCCAGGGTCAATTCTCTAAGTACAAATTTGACACTCATTTCCAAACCTTTCCAGCAATAAGAATCGCAGCAACGGCAATCAATAAATATTTCGCAACGCCTGGCAGAATTGCCGCCTGGCCCAGTTGTGTCTCCTGCAACTTTCGTCCCAAAAGCTCCGTTGTTTGCAGACTCACTTCTTTACTCGTTTCAGCCTGTAAAGCAATCGCTTCGCCAAACGTATCAACAAGAATCGGAATCGTTTCTCTCGATACAAGCTGAACCGTTTCGATAAGCTCTGATACCGTTTGCTGAACTCCTGGACTATAAGGCTGAATTACAATGTCGCCGACATTAGCCTGCGGTGCAACGGATACCGATTCCGGATATGATATTGTCACCGCAGAACCCGCACCGGCCAGAATCTCGGCTTCCTCTGCGATTACACGATGGTCCTCAACAATCGTGGTCGAATATGATTTTGAACTGCTGCCTCCGAAAAGTCCCATCTACTTTTTTCTCCCAAATACTATAAGCAAGCCCAAAACAAAAACCGCTCCGATTATAAGCGTGTCATAGGACTGGCCAAACGTAACGGGTCCCGATGTCAACGTGCCGCCCGATATGGCTCTGCTTTCGGCCCTGCTGCTCAAATCAATCGGCGGCATCCCGCCCGCTCCCATCATTCCAGCCATACCACCAGGACCGAAAATACTTCCGACACTACCGAGCAGACTTCCCAGGCCGTCCGGAGTTATGGTCGAATCGAACACAGGCACTTCGTCAATAACGCTTACATCTACGCTCATTTTTTCAGCATCCAAGCAAGAATAAGTAAACCGGAACCGATTAGAATCAGTTTGACGTTTGGAGTAAAAGCAAAATCGCTTACAGAAAGATTCGGGTCATAACGTGGGGGCGGCGGTTCCTGTGGAACGGTTTTGAATTTCTCAAGCTGCTCCCAGGTTGTCAAGGCTTCACCGGCAATGTCACCGACTCCGCTCAAAAGATTCCCCCAGGCTCCAGGGTCGAAAATGTTCCGGAAAATACTACGTTTGTCGTAATCAATCACTTCCATCGCTTACACCTTACAGAAAAACATTGTGAGCAAGAACCACACCGACTATTCGTAATTCTTATCGCCCAGGTGATAAACCATTTCGGTGTAAATATCATAACCAGCAGGCGCTGTACCCCAGTAGATTTTTTGACGGAAGCTCTTAGCAACCCCGACCGGCAAGGCACTCCCCTTGCGGTTGAAATCAACGTGGAAATAATTGGCAATCGGGGTCCTGCCTGCTCGATGTAAAAGCAGATTGTTCTGAGCAACGCTAAGCGGGTCGTGAATTATCTGGCCATCAAACCGAACTTCGACATCTCTCACAACGCCGGTGACGGCATCGTGAATATGATAGCCGAGCATTGCTGTTTTCGGTTCGCCGAAAGGTAACACCGAAACGGGGTCAATGCCAACGGCAGCGTGCGTTCGTTCCCACCGCTCGAATCGAATATGCTCACCAAGCGGGCGGGCCGGTCCCTTGTCGATTTCCGGCAATACGCCAATCTTGTCAATCGTTGTGAGTGTCCCACACTGGACTTGCACCTGATAACTCTCGATGTTCAACATCCCAATCACCAGGGCGTTCGGGTCCACAAGGGTCCCCAGGTCCGGACGGGTAAACGGAATGTAAAGACAACCGGCGTAGGTGTAAGCACTTTTCGATGTCTCTCGATACTTATTGAGAATGTCGAAAAGAACGTGGGTCGGAATATCCTTGAGCAAACGAATACTCGGACCGCCCTTGATTTTGACGGTCACTGAGATTGTGGTAATCTCGGCGATGATTTCCGCTTCGGTTGACATAACACCGCCATCCGTGAAGTCCAATATCAAGCCGTGATGATTAAACTTACTGCCGATTTCCATCGTGCAGAGAGCATCCGTAGCAACGCCCGCAAGGTCGGCTTCTTTTACAACATAGGTTTTCATTGTTTACCTCAAAAAAAAAGTTTCGAGTTTCACATTGGAGCAAAAAAATCAAGCAAGCAAATCAAGGAGTGACGGTCCCCGCTCCAATAGCTTTTCGGACAAACGCTTTGGCTTTACCCAAAGTTGGTCCCACAACTGGCAGCCGGTCGGAATAATTCCAGACAGCCAGAACACCCAAAGCCAGGAACGAAAAACGGAGAACGTCCTGAGTCTGTATCCGACCAACTTTGGGGACATTGATGTTGATTAGTGGCTTACCCATAACAAAAATCCTTTCTGCAAAATTGTTGATGTTCGTTCTTGAATCAGAATAAGGATTCGTTACAGATAAAATCAATAGGCTTGTGTTACACTTTGCAAGTTTTTTTTGAGAGTCTTTTCGGTACGATAAACCTTTTGCCTACAAGCATTTGAGCAAGTTTCCGCTCTATCGGTTACGGGCTTTCCGCAATTTTTACAGGTATTCGTCCTTGCAGATTTCGTATTTCTGAACGCCATCGGCATAAATCCATTTGATGTATTGGTATTGCTCAAGAGTGCAAATTGCCAGGGCCGCTTCACTTCCCAGGCTTTGCTTAAAGAAACGAACGTCACCTGGCTCCCTGCTATAAAAAACGTAAAACTCTTTCGCCTGGCTCGTAAACTTTCGGCCAAAACCGAACGGACGCTGAGCAACACCTATCAAATCAATTCCGGCTTTTCGACCGGCCAACAGCATCCGGTTAAATTCAGTCGGCGGTCTATTATCGTCAAAGATTAAATTAAGCTCCTCGATAACGAGAGTCAAATTCTGGCAGGCTTCGCAGAGTTTACAAATCGCTCCAACATCTTCTCTGATTTCGTATTCGTTCCCAGGCGGTTTGTATATGAGCCGAAAGTCTCCGGAGTAAACTGTCAGCCAGAATTTTTTGAGTTCGGCTAAAGAGTGAAACGAGACTCCATCAAAATAATCTTCTCCGATTGTGTCAATTACTATAAGTCGGCGAACATCTTTGATAAGGTTCCGGACCTTGACGGTCTTGCCGCAACCTCGAATCCCAAAGACAAGCCGGATGATTGCTTCTTTGTCCATTATGTTTTTTGTTCGTCTCCTGGCTCAACTGGTTTCGGTTCGGGTTCCTTTTTCGATTCGGCTGCTCTGGTTTCTCGAATCAAAACAATCCGGCTCTGAGTAACGGCCTTGATACCGATAGCCAGGCCAATCCACAATTCCAAAGCCGGACTGATATTAAGGCCAGGGAAATAATACTCTTTCAGGTTCGTTGTCGGGACGGCAATTAAAGTCACTTCGTCTTTTGAAAGAGCAATTCCTTTTACACCGACCGCCGATTCCCAACCGTCAAAAAAACACTCGAAAGCAAATTTGATTGTCGGGTCGGGGACCTCGTTTCCTAAGACTCTCTGAACCCTGGCCTTTTCGTCTGTCAGCCCTGGGGTTCGTCCGGCCCCTTCCCTATACCCACCAGGCCCAGGTTCTTCCACCTGGGACGAATCTGGGACGTTCTCAGGGGATTCTGTGGCAAGGTCCTCAAATTCCGGCTTGATTTTGGATTCCGGCTCCTGTTCCGATTCCGGTGACGGCTCAGGTTCCTCAAGCTCACTCAGCTTTTGTTTTTTCAAAATTCTCGTAGCAAGCTGAGTTTTGTTCAAACCTGCGTGTGTTTTACAGCCTAACTTTTTGGCCATTCTATCCAGGACGGGCCTGGAGTTTTTTTTGAGTTCGTTCAATCCTTTCATTCGTCAACCTCTGTAATGGTAATCAAACCGCCGAGATATTTTTTGACACTACGATTCGGGTCCGGCTCCTGTGCAGCAGGGTCCGGCCCGAGCGCTGCAGGGTCCGGCTCGAGCGCTGCAGGGTCCGGCTCGAGCGCTGCAGGGTCCGGCTCCGGTTCCGGCTTCGGTTTCGGTTCCGGTTCCGGTGTTCGTACCGGTTCCGGTTCCGGAGCCTCGCAACCCTGCCATTCCTTATCGACTTTTTCAAACCAGCCACAAGTCGAACAAAAAATCTTTTCGGCTTTTTCTTCGACAATAGGCAACTGACAATTTGGACAGTTCATCTGTGTTCACTCCAAAGCCTTGAATATTCTTTTGCGAAAATGACTTTTTTCTCATCAGGCATATTCAAGTGAGTAACCATCAATTCATATTTCAGCCTGGCAAGTTTCATCGGGTCAACGTCAATATGCTTGTCAAGTTTGGATTCCGGTGTTGGCTCCGGTGTTTCCATCATTGCTCCGACTCCGAGTTTTTCCGATTCCGATTTCGATTCCGGTTCCGGTTCCGGTTCCGGCAAAATTACATATTCACCGTCCTCAGCTAACCAAGAAATAATCACAACATCATCGCCGACTTTGGCCGAAAATTTTTGCGGAAATTCAAGAGGCGAAACTTCAATCTCCGTGTCACACCCTTTTTGCATTTTACCAAGAAGCTCAGACAACTTTTCCTCAAGGTCACGTTCTAACTGTGCTTTGTTAAATTTGAAAATCATTGTTACTCCCTTCAAAAATATTTTAATTTTTGCAATCATTAAAGAGCAGGTGACACTAAGCCACCAAAACCCCATCACTATCAAAAACTCTACCGTCATCGTAACGTAGATTTCTTTTTTCTTTTTTAGCCAGGTTCTTTTGCCGCTGGCTCATATTAAGTTCGCCCTCTGCAAGAACATCGAAAAGCCAGTTCATAAAATCAATCTCGTCAACGAACGTATCACGCAGGCAGGCCAGAGTCGGGCTGACTTGCCGGTAAACCCAATGATACATCCCACCAATATCAGCTTTCTTTATGGACACTCGAATCACAACCGTTCCCAAAATCTCCTGAATTTTTTTCCACCAACCATAGACCTCAAGACGGCCAATATTTTTGTCACCGTTACGATGAACGAATGTAATCGAACCGGCGACAAGGGAACCGCACAACGTAGCAAAAGCATCAACAGAGCCGCACTCACTCAATTTGTCGAAAACCTTATGCGCACGCTCTTTACTAAATTCACACTCCCAACGAATACAATTTTTTTCTCCGTCCGATTCCAGGGCCTTGTCGTAAATACGCAGATATTTACCAGAGCTGTTGTCACCCCGTGTTCCAAAATCAACTTCATCGTGAATCATTTCGCCATTATCAAAACGCTGTTTGAGCTGGCCCTTGCGAAAACCAGAGTAATCACGGGACTTGATGATTTCGTGGATTCCGGTCGGTGTGTTCGTCCGACTGTAATCGTCAAAAAAGACATCAATCCGAGTACAAGACGGGCGGAATTGACGCAAGCTGAGAAGGAACAAATGCAAATCCAACTCTGCGATTGCGTCTAACGCTTTGCCAGGAACGTCAAGAGTAATCTTGCCCTGATGGACCGAATCGGACCTGGTAGTGTCGGAGTCGTAATTCAGGGACGCTCCGTTTGACCAACTGTATCGGGTATCATAAGACCATAATCCGTAGCCGTCCTGGACGGCCTCACCAAAATAAAAGCTGCAATACGCTCTCATTTTCGCTAAGTATTGTCTGGGGATTGAGATACGCAACCAATGAATACCGACTTCGTTGTGGGTTTGTGAATTTACCCCCCGTATTACATCACGGGGGGGATTCCCCGTTTTTAGGTCCTTCTGTTCAAGCATTTGCTTGACTCCTTTCTTGCAAATTGCAGCAAATAGCGTTACTCTGCAGCGCTCGAGGATTCGTCCGGCCCTGTTTTCGCCGGTTGCTTGACAACTTCCTTTTTATCATCCGGCTTTTTGAATCCGAAAGCCAATACCTGCATTTTCGGCCTGGACCGGCAAGCCTCGATAAGCGTTGCTATTGCCCAGAGCATCATCCCCGAACACATAATCCCGTAAAATATCTGGTCTGTTTTAGTCCACCTATTTTCCATTCGATGTCCCCTGCTTACTGCCGATAAACTCAAAATTCTCCACTACAACCCGAATCCGGCTATGCTGTTTGCCGTCCGATTCCCACTGTTCGAGCTTGAGCCTGCCCTGGACAAAAATCGACCTGCCTTTCTCGAAATGTTTATTGATAACCTCTGCCCGCTTGCCATAACACTGGCACTCAATAAAAAGAACTTCCTCACCTTGAGAGCCATCCTGCTTTTTCCACTTGCGATTGACAGCCAGGCCAAACTCCGAAACAGCCGTCTGGCCAGGCGTGTACGATAGATTCGGGTCCCTGGTAAGATTCCCCATCAAAGTAACCTGATTAAAATTCGACATCGTGACATCCTTTCGATTAACGATTAACCTTTTTTCTTGAGAACCACGTCCAACCGTGGCTCATTCATAATCGCCCTTGTCGCTATGTTCGCCAAAGTACTTAACAACGGCATATCAAAACGACCGACAGCCGTTCCCTTCAAAACTTCATCGCCCTGGGCCACTCTAAACCCTCCGAAAATCGACTCGCTTACAGTTGCACGAATCCGATAAGCATTTCGCTTTTGTGCCGTTGTTTTCTCTGTTGACATTGCACGTTTCCTTTAATGAGTTTATCGCTTTGATGGTTAAGGCAGGCAGGGTTTCCGTTGCTTCTTTTTGCCCTTGTTAGCGTTACCCTTGCGTCTGGCCACTGGCTGAGTAGATTTCTGTACCTTTTTCCTTGATAACTTCCACTCGATATATTTCTTGTAGGCTCGATGATGAGCCTGTTTGCAGGCCGGACCACAGAAACCGTCTCGGTCGGTATCTTTCTCCGGTCTGTAAGTGTGTCCACACCAACGGCAATACCAGGTATCTTTGTAGATTCCAAAGTGCATTTTGTCTCTTTTCTGCGTTATCGCCTGGCTTTGATATCGCCGGCCAGGTAAAAAGCCGGCTGCTCCGGACCTCCACGTTGGAGTAACGCTATTTCTTGCGGCGTTTCGGCTTGCGGTAAATCTTATAACCACCCCGCACTTTCCGGACCGGACGGCCTTTTGCAAAATTCACAGCCCACTTTTTCAAGCGATACACTTTGCCGAGATTGCTTTTGATTTTCTTTTTTCTTTTAGCCATAGCCGCACACTGTTGGACTCGGATTGACTTTTATCTTAACCCACTTGATTTTCTTTTTTGATTTCTTCCGCTTTTTCGTTGTTCTCCGGCGCTTTGATTTCCTGCGTTTCAACGCACGTCCCCGAGCGCCCCGCACCTTTGCCCCTCGGCTGATTCGATAGCCCCCAATAACTTTGTAAACTTCCTTGCCGTATGCTGCTGCCAGGGCCGCTCTTTTCGTTCGATAAGTTTTCCGTGCCATCTCGATTCCTTTCTCGATTCAAAAATTCCCGCTCATCTTGTTTCAATCGCCAGGCGTTGAAAAAGTCAAAAAGAACATCTTGACGGAGCCGCATTTTTTCATTGTCCGTCAATGGTTCTTTCTGTTGTATAGGTTGACAGCCTGCAAAGAAAAACAGCAGAGCAAGAATCAAGATTATAAAGGAGCGCAGGGGGCGGCTACCACACCCCCTGCCCTGCCTCAACCTCACTGTGCCGCTCCGGTTGCTCTCCAGCAGAGCCGTACCCTGCACAGCGATATGAACAAAAAAAAGCGGGTAGGCAAAAGCCACACCCGCTCTAAAAATTAGGGCATCCGTGCCGGATACAATGTTATGTGGACATTGTTTGAATTGCCTTGATATGGCGTAAAGAGGCCAGAAAAAAAACTTCATCGAAGCGAATTTTCTTCTGATTGCTTTCTTTTTCTGATAGACTTTACGTTTGTTGGGCATTTCGTATCCTTATTACGAATGTCCCTGGCTCTCAGTTGAAACGGTCAACTGGGAGCCACTTTTTTGGGCCGATATACTAAAGACAAAGAACGATTTGGTCGATAATCCGAAGCGCCAAGGAATTACTATAAACCCCTTTACAACAAGAGCTTATAATAATGGTTGTTATGTTTCATTCAG
>SDBT01019938.1_pt1 | contig 10495 bp, 8 predicted proteins | sample 2277101 | NCBI WGS metagenome assembly SDBT01 (sample SAMN10404973, study PRJNA504765) | marine sediment metagenome | isolation source: marine sediment core GS10_PC15, 103 cmbsf | place: Arctic Ocean: Southern Knipovich Ridge | collected 2010
TATATCCACCGCCTGCGCCCGGGAAACTGCTTGAGGGTCGAGGGCTCTTACGGCGAGTTCGTCCTTCAGGAAGACTCGGGCAAGGATATCCTGATGGTTGCCACCGGCACGGGGATGTCACCCATCAAATCCATGCTCATGCACCTGATGGACATCAGGAGCAGCCGGAAAGTCACCCTTTTCTTCGGCGTTCGCAACGAATCGGACTTGTTTTACACCGACCTCTATCGCGGCCTGGCCGCCAAGTATCCGGCGTTCAATTACAACATCATCCTCTCCTCGCCCGACCCTGATTCCTGGGCCGGGCTCCGGGGACGAGTCACCGATCTCATCGATAAAAAGGTTTTATCGACTCACGCCGAGACCACCGAGGCTTATATTTGCGGTGGGCGGCGGATGATCGAGGATTGCAAGGCGCGGCTTGTGGAGAAAGGACTCCCGGAGACCGCCATTCACCACGAGAACTTCTACTAAACGGAAAAGCTCTTCGCACAGAGGAAGGTCGCATGCAGGTATCAATCGGGGCGTTACTGCTTGCGCTTGCTCTGCAAACCCCCGGCAGATCTCCTCGAATCGATGGAGTGGGAGACTGGAGCATACTCATTGATGTCCAGCCCACATCCGGACGAACGACGCTTTCGGTGACTTCGTCCGGCACGATAGTCCAACTAACCAAGAGCGGCGATCCGATCTTGATCGCCGCAACCGCCCACAGTTGTACCGGAAAGGCCCTCCTCATTCGGGTGGATCAACAAGAGGCGATGATGCTGGGTGAACAGGGGCGGCGGAATGTGGATCGTGCTTTCAAGCAGATGCTTACCGGGAGAGAAGCCGTCATTGCATACCACCAGAGCCCCTGTGACTCGGTCCAAACGGTCGAGGTCGAGTTGGAAGGTTTTGCGGAAACGGTCGAAAAACTCAAGAACCTTCCCCCTGAAGAGATTGACGCACTGGCCGCCTCCATCGTCGAGGAAAGGGAAAAATCCAAACGGGCAACCGAGGAAGGGACGACGCGTGGCAGCCTGGGCAGAGCGCTCACCGGCGCGGCGCGGGACGGGGACCTGGTGAGAGTCATCGCGCTACTGGCCCAAGGCGCAGACGTCGACACCAGGACCGAAAGTAACGGCTATACCCCTCTCATTTGGGCGGCATCGAGAGGTCACGCAGAGACGGTTCGCATCCTGCTCGGTTCGAGCGCCGACGTGAATGTACAAGCCAAAGACGGCCAGACCGCCTTGATGAGAGCCTGTGACAACGGCCACATAGAAATTGCAGCCGTACTCGTGGGAGCCGGAGCCGATGTGAACCTGGCAACCGAAAACGGGGTGACCGCCTTGAAGTTGGCAACGCTAATGGATCACCCAGAGATCATCGAGCTCCTGCGTCAAACCGGAGCTAAATAAAATCGGTAAACAAAAGGAAAGGAACTCCTGATGCCATCGACGTTTCGTTGCGCTCTCATGGCGTTGCTGCTCGGTATGGCTTACGCGCAGCAAGCAAGCGGTACACCCCGACAAGAAGCGGAGCCCATAGGCTACAGGCTGAGCTTCGATGCGGCTCAAAACCATTACCTCGAGGTTGAAGCAACCTACCCCACTGGAGGGCGGGCCTCCGTTGAGCTGATGATGGCGGTGTGGACTCCGGGGTCCTACCTGGTGCGGGAGTACGCGCGGCATGTCGAAGCAGTCGAGGCTGAAGGACCAGACGGTCCTCTGCCGGTAACCAAGACACGCAAGAACCGCTGGCGGGTCGAGACCGGCGGCGGGGCGGAAGTTCGAGTCCGCTACCGGGTCTACGGTCGCGAGATGACGGTGCGTACGAACTGGGTGGAAGCGGACTTCGCCATGCTGAACGGAGCACCCACCTTCATCACCCTGGTGGGTGAGCTCTACCGGCCCCACGACATTGAGCTCCGACTGCCCGAGGGTTGGAAAACAACCATGACCGGACTCCCCGAGCATCCGGATGGAAGGCCGCATCACTATCTCGCTCCCGACTTCGACATCGTGGTGGACTCGCCGATCGTGGCCGGGAATCCCGCCGTTTACGAGTTCATGGTGCAAGGAGTGCCGCACTACCTCGTCAATGTAGGCGAGACCGACGTCTGGGACGGCCCGAAATCGGCTCGAGACGCCCAGACGATCGTGGAGGCGACTTACGACCTCTGGGGCGTCATCCCTTACGAGAAATATGTTTTCCTCAATATGATCACCGAGGCCGGCGGAGGGCTCGAGCACCTGAACTCCACGCTCTTGATGACCAGCCGCTGGCGCAGCCGGATACCCAAAGACCACCGGAGGTGGCTGGGACTCGTATCCCACGAGTTCTTCCACGCTTGGAACGTCAAGCGGCTCCGCCCGGTCGAGCTCGGCCCTTTCGACTACGAGAACGAGGTCTATACCCGCAGCCTTTGGGTCGGCGAGGGCATCACCTCCTACTATGGGCCTCTCATCTTGCGCCGGGCCGGTCTCTCTACCCAAAAACAGTATCTCGAGTCTTTGAGCGATCAGATCGAGTCGCTCCAAACCACCCCGGGACGCCTCGTCCGTCCGGTGGAGCTCTCCTCTTACGACGCCTGGATCAAGCAGTACCGCCGGGACGAGAACTCCCCCAACACCACCATCAGCTATTACACCAAAGGAGCGGTGCTTGGCTTCCTGCTCGACGCGAAGATCCGAAAACTCACCGGTAACGAGAAGAGCCTGGATGACATGATGCAGCTCGCCTACCAACGCTACTCCGATGAAAGGGGCTTTACCCCCCAGGAGTTCAGGAAGACGGCTTCCGAGGTGGCCGGCACCGATCTTTCGGACTGGTTCCGCCATGCGCTCGCGACCACCGAAGAGCTGAGCTATGACGAAGCACTTGGGTTTTTCGGACTTCGATTCAAAGACCCCGACGAAAAGAAGAAAGATGACGAGGACCAAGAGGATGAAGAGAAAGACCGGCCCAAAGCCTGGCTGGGGCTTGGCACGCGCAACGACCAAGGCCGGCTGGTGGTGACCGGGGTTCGGCGGGAAACGCCCGGCTACCACCACGGATTCAACGTGGGAGACGAGATCCTCGCCGTCGAAGACTATCGGGTTTCGGCGGACGGGTGGAAAGAGCGACTCGAACAGTACAAGCCGAGCGATCGAGCCTCTATCCTCATTGCGCGCCGAGAAAAGCTCCGCCGCATCGATGTGGTGTTTGGAACCGAACCTAAAAAAGTCTGGCAGCTGGAAGTCGACCCCGACGCTACCGAGGAGCAAAAGGAGCGGCTCAAAACCTGGCTGGATGGAAGTTAATCTTGAGCCGCGATCGATCTCTCGATAAACGCTTTGATATCCCTGCCGGCGGGATCCTCCGGATGGCGGTCGACCAGTCTTTCCGCAAAGGCAAGTGCTTTTCCGAGCTCCCCTCGCTTGGCGTAGTGGTCTGCAAGCGCGTAGAGGTGGTCCGGGTTTTCCGGTTCGACATCGATCGCTTTCATGAGGGCGGTTTCCGCTTCGCCGACCCTCTGCAAGTGCTGTAAGACCAGTCCGAGGTTGTAATGGATCCGGGCCCTCTGCGGAAGTCCGTCGGACGCTCGCTCGAGATACACGGCCGCCTCTTCATAGCGGCCCATCTCCGCCAGCAGAAGGCCCAAGGAGTAGGCGGTGTCAACCATCTCTGGATACTGGGTGACCACTTCCCCGAGGAGTGCTTCGGCTTCCTCGTTTCTGCCCATGGAGTTGTAGAGCATGGCGAGGTTCACCTTGGCCGGATAGAACAGATCGTCGATCTCGATCGCGGATAGGTAGTAGCCCGCAGCCTTTTCCGACTGCCCTAAATTGACGTAGAGATTCCCCAGGTTCATTCCCGCAAAGGAGAAATCGAGGGAGTACTCCATGGCCTGCTGGTATTCCTGCAAAGCTTCCCGGAAAGCGGTTTCCTGATATGGCTTCAACATCTCCCGGGGTATCCCCGCCAACTTGGCTGCGGCTTCGAGGCGAACCGCTTTGATCGGGTCGAAGAGCAGCGGCGCCAGCCGCTCCGCCAACTCCTCGGGGGCAAGGTGGGTCAAGCTGCTCATCCCGGTATAGCGGAGCAGCCCTTCCTCGTCCGTCAAGGACCGCTTCAAAGCATCGGTGCTTCGCTCGTCCGGGTATCCCTCCAGCAGGGACAAGGCGGTGGCGCGAACGATGGTGGGGTACAAGGGATCGCCCGCCAGCCTTATCAACTCCGGCTGGGCCTCCGGCAGCCCCTTGCGTCCCGCGGACAGAGTCATCCCGTAATGGTGTTTCTCAGCCTGCCCGTACCATTTCTTGAAAGACTCGACCAACCACTGTACCGGCCGATCCATATGGCAGCCGCTCTGACTGCAAGCGTTGGGAGATCCGATCTCCAGGCTGAGATCGGGACGCGGCACCCGAATACTGTGATCCGCCCTATAATCGACGACCATGTACAGTTGCTCCGGCATATGACACTTGACGCAACGCGCCCCGTCGCTGGGTCTCCCCTCGTAGGTCTTGTGATGAAAATGGTGCTCATAGGTGTCGTAGGCTGCCGCCTGATGACACTGTAGGCAGAGCTCGTTACCGTCCCGGACCAGGGTCAGTTTGTGAACGTCGTGACAGTCACTGCAGCGGACATCGTTCTTGAACATCTTGCTTTGAACGAACGAGCCATAGACATACACTTCGTCCAAGATTTGACCGTCGGCATGGTACAACCCTTCCCGCAACAGTGTCGGCAACAGGTGGTCCATGAGATTGGACCCGGCGTGATCGTAATCGCCCAGCTCGGTCCGCCGTGAGTGACAGGGAGCACAAAGCTCCACTTGCTGCCGGGAGGTCATCCCACGGGTTCGAATGACGAGCCCGAAGCTCTCGCTTTCCGGCCGAGCCATGGGAGGAAGCTCCGCCCACTCCAGGTGACGCGAGCCCGGTCCGTGACAGGCTTCACAGCTCACGTTGATCTCGGACCAGGTGGTCTGGTAGGTCCTGGAGTCGGGGTCGAAACCCTTCCTGAGATTTGTCGAGTGGCACTCGGCGCACATCCCGTTCCAGTTCTGAGCGTTCCTCGTCCAGTGCAGCCAATCGTCCGGAGGGATGTTCTCACCCGGATACAAGTCGAACCACTGCTCTCGCTCGGTATCCCAGGCAATGGTGAGACATTGGAGACGGCCGCCGGGGAACGGGATGAGATACTGCTGGAGGGGCTCGACGCCGAATGTGTAAGCGATCTCGAAATCGCTCAGCTCACCGTCCGGGCCCGCGGTGTTGACGAAGTACTTGTCGTCCCTGCGGAAAAACCGGGCGGTGAATCCTCCCGCATCGAAGACGGCGTCGTCGAAATCACCGCGCACCGTCTCCGGGCCGGCGGGCGCCATCGCGTGATCGTGATCGGAGCCCTGCCAATTCTCATAAGCCTCCGGGTGACAGGAGATACACTTGTCGCGTCCCACAAAAGTCGGCTCGGATTCTTCGCCGGTCCCATCCCCCGATCCGGTGAGGCTCTCCTTGACCAGGTATACCGGGAGCGACAAGACGATCACCGCTGTCGCAAGAACTCCGGCCATCTTCCAGTTGCGCAGCGGATCGCGGTTCATCGTGAGCTTGGGCATTCTAGGGTCGGGTTACCTGTCGAACGTCAAATGACCGGCGACTTATCGTTGTCCCGGTGTCGATTTTCACAATCCCGTTCTCGATTCTCACCGCAAAGTAATCCAAGGCCCGGGGGGCCGGCGGGCTCACCACCTCCCCGGTGATGTCGAAAGTCGAGGAATGGCAGGGACAGACGAATTGATTTTCCTCCGCCGACCACGGAACGGTGCAACCGAGGTGGGTGCATTCCCGAAACAAAGCCAGGAAACCACCGTCCTCGAGCCTCGCCAGGTAAAACCTACCTTTTTGAAACGCGGTCACCGACCTTATGGGGAACTGTTCGACCGGCCCGGCCACAACCATGTCACCCCCGTTCCCTTCCGCAGCGCCGCCTTGCCTGGGCTTCAAGAAAGAAACGAGCGTCCACAAAGCCTCCACCAGCACCAGGCCACCCAGTCCCAGCCAGGTTTTGTAGAGGAAGCTTCTTCGAGGAGGGGCTGCCGGAGCCTCCGCCACTTTGGTCTTGACCGCCTTGGATTTCCTTTTCATTTCAAATCTAACACCAGAGGCGCAGAGAACGCAGAGGTATAACGCTCCGCGACCTCCGCGCCTCTGCGGTTCATTCTTAGCAAAAAATCCTCTAGGGCCAGGTCAAAGCCATGCCGCTTCCTCGAAACCAAACGCAAGTTGCAGTCAAGATGACCAACGACACCGCCAGCAAAATGAACATCGACTGAACCGCCTCGTTGTTCGAAGCGGAGAATTTCTTCTTCAAGAACAGGGTAAAGCCTGCCATGGCCCCCAGAATGACGGCGGCGGGCAGTAGGCCGTTGCTCACCGCGGGAGGCACGCCGGGCAGCCAAGAGGCGAAGTCGATTAAAAACTCATCGGCCAAGATCCAAACCGGGGCCACGGCGAGCGCCGCCGCCGCCGCAACGGCTCCCATTCGCCGCCCTTTCCGGGACTGGAACCAAACGCCCGAGGTATCCACATCATATTTAATGTAGGGAACACTCGCGAGACCCAGCGCCGCCAGGCCGGGAATCACAACCACCGCAAACAGGGGATGGAAATGAAGCAGTAGCTCTTGCACTCCCGCAAAGTACCAGGGAGCCTTGGCCGGGTTGGTGCTCATGCCCGGGTTGGCGGCATCGCCCAGTGGGGCGTCGAACACAATGGAGAACACCAGGATGAAGGCGACGAGGATGGAGGCGACGACGAGCTCACGGAGCAACAAGTTAGGAAGAAACAAAACGTACTGCGGCTTTTCTTCCCGCTCCTCACCCGGCCGTCGCGGAATGACCACTCCACCCGCTTTCCGAACCCGCCAGAAGTGAAATGCCATGAGAACGATGAGGCAAACCGGAACTACTGTGGTATGCAGCGTGTAGAAGATGATGAGCGTTGCCCGTCCGATCTCCGGCCCGCCCCGGATCACCTCTTTGAGCCAGCTCCCCACACCAGGGATGTACTCGATCATCGCGGTGGAAATCGTGATCGCCCAATAGGACAGCTGATCCCACGGCAGCAAGTAGCCGGTGAAATTCGAGATAAGGATTGAGGTAAGAAGGCCGAGACCGAGAATCCAGTTGAACTGACGGGCCCCAAGAAAACCGCCGCTGAAAAAAACTCGCAGCAGGTGAAAGGCCGCGACCACTACCAGGAAATTTGCGCTCCAATGATGAACGTTGCGTATCAGTTTTCCGAACAGAACTTCATCCTGGAGGCCGACGATCGATTGGTAGGCTCGTTCCGGTGACGGTTCATAAACGAACATCAGCAAGACGCCGGTGGCGGCAACCAGCAACACCAGCACCATCGACATGCCACCAAGTCCAAAGGTGTGGGTGTATCTCAATGTTTTTTCGGCAACCCGCCCCGGGCGAAAATGAAGGATCAAGTGGCTGAAAACAACCCAACGCCGTTCGCGGTCGGTCTTGGGAAAGATGGGGCCCTTGAATAGCGATCGCCAGATACGATGGATGGCACTCACCCGAGCCTTGGCTTCGTCGGCATCTCGCATCTTGTGTTCCGGCAGAGTACCACAAACACCACCGCTTTCGATTTTTTGGCTCTCAGTAGGGGATTCCCTACAGGGGTCGGGCAGGCAATAAAAGGGTGCCCTCTTAATTCATAGCAATATAAGGGATTATCATAACTGCAGGAGCTCATATTAAAGGCTTCCCGGTGGCACGGAGGTTGCTTTACATCATCTTTCAAGAGAGGACTGCGAAAATGGCTTGCGCCCAAATCCCGGACCTTCCCCTCGAGGAGTTCGGGCGGGATCTCATCCAAAAGTGGATCGCCAGCAGGGTGCCGCTCAGCGGGACGATGGAGCTGGATCTGCGCTGCAACCTCAAATGCCATCACTGCTATCGGGACGGAGAGTGGCCCCCGGGAGTCCTCAATACCGAGGAAGTGATCGGCGTCCTGGACCAGATCGCCGCCGCCGGCACGATGTGGCTGCTTTTTACCGGAGGCGAGGTCTTTCTGCGAAAAGATTTCTTCGATATCTATCGCCACGCCCGTCAAAAAGGACTGCTGGTCACCCTGTTCACCAACGGGACGGTGTTGACCGAGAGGATTGCCGATCAGTTGGCCGAGCTTCCCCCTTACTCGATCGAGATAACCCTTTACGGGTATAGCGAGGAAACCTACGAGAGGGTCACCGGAGTGCCCGGGTCACGGCAAAAGTGCTACCGGGGGGTGGAGCTGTTGCTCGAGCGAAAGCTTCCCCTCAAGCTCAAAACGATGGTGTTGAGAACCAATCAACACGAGTTCATGGACATGTTTGCCTTCGCCGAAAGCCGAGGAGTCCCCTTCAAGTGGGACACCCAGATCAATCCCAACTTCGACGGCTCGCTGATGCCATGTAACGTCCGCCTGTCTCCAAAAGAAGCGGTGGATCTCGAGTTCTCCGTTCCCAAGCGGGTTCAGGAATATCAGCAGTACTTCGAAGAGCGAAAGGATTTCCGAACCCAGAGAGTCTTTGCCTGCGGTGCGGGCAGCCGCACGTTCCACATCGATCCCTACGGCATGATGAAAATGTGCTTGCTGCTACGTGAGCCGGAGTTCAGCTTGCGGGACATGTCGTTTCAGCGGATCTGGGACGAGATGTTTCCGCCGGTTTACAAACGGTTGCGCAACGCCGAGCATCAGTGCAACAGCTGCAACCTGGTTTCCTTGTGCGGTAAGTGCCCCGGTTGGTCCCAGATGGAGAAAGGCGACATGGAAGCCCGGGTGGAATACTCCTGTGAGGTGGGTCACCGGCGCGCCCATGTGCTCGGCTACTGGGATGGTGCCCTCGATCAATACACGAGCTCAATCAATGGAGCCGGAAGCGAGACACGGCTTCCCGTGCTCCAGGCAACGGGAGAATGCAGTCGATGAATATAAAAGAGCAAAAGCGCCCCGAGCGCCAACGCAAACCTTACACGAAGCCCGACCTCCGGCGGGTTCAATTAAAGCCCGAGGAAAGTCTGGTGGGAGGATGCAAGGTGAGCACCGAGTCCGCGTCCAACAGCTCGATCTGCGCGCTGGACTTTTGTCAAGGCGCCGGAAGTTAACAATCCCCCGGCTTACGTTGGGACGTTGGCTGTGAGCATCTGTAGCCACAACCGGACTCGACAGCGGTACTCGGTGGCCGGGCTGGGTATCGAGGTCAACTCTTGCCTCAACGAAGCGTTTTATTTCGAGCTACCGCCATCTTTCGAATCGTTCCGATCACCGGCCGGAGCTTCCGACCTTCGGTTAAAAATCACCTCACAGGATGCCGTCCACCCGCAAGGTGAGCTGGTTTATGAGTCCGGATTGAACTGGCGCATTCGCCAAGACCAGGATGGACCGCTCTACGAATCCTACCACCCCGGGTCCGGTCGAGTGGTGGCAACGGCCGCCGCACGGGAGAATTTCCAGTCCTATGAGGTGGTCTTTGACGAAACCACCTTACACTGGCTCTGGGAATCGGCGGCATCACCCATGCCCCGGCCGCTCCCGGTCGGCCTACCCTATCCCCTGGAACAGCTTCTCCTGTTGCCGGCACTGGCCAGGGCGGATGGGTTCATGGTCCATGCCTGCGGAGCGGTCCTCAACGGCAGGGCGTTCGTCTTTGCCGGCCACTCCGGTGACGGAAAGACCAGCCTTGCTCGTTTGCTGGCCGATGAAGGAGTGGAGCTCCTCAGCGACGAGCGGATCGTTCTGCGCAAGCAAGAAGGGGTTTTTGTGGCTCACGGGACCCCGTGGCCCGGTGAGGGTAATGTGGTCTCCTCTGCCGCCTACCCGCTGGGAGGGATTTTTGTACTCCGCAAGGGAGAAAGCCACCGCTTGATTCGGCAACGTCGCTCGACACTGGCCGCCGAGCTCCTCTCCCGGTCCATTGTTCCTTATTACTTCCCCAGCGAGACGGCACAGATTCTCGACCTGCATCATGAGATCGCCGGCTCGGTGCCGCTACACGTCTTGGAGTTTTCTCTCTCGCCGGGTCTGGTGCCGGTCCTGTCTCAAGCGCTCTAGCCGGCTATTCCAAGCTGGGAGTGGTGCCGGGCACCGGGCAGGCAATTTCTGCTCCACTCGGATCGACGAAAATCCGACCCGCCGCGATGCCGGAAAAGGAGCGGACCCCGGTTCTGCCCAGGCTCAGCGGAATCGTGCTGTAGCAATAGTTCAGCGCCGACATATCGTCGCAGACGGCCCCCATGCCCAGCATTGCCTCACCGTTTCTTATGTAGTTACGCGTGTAGCCGCTCTTGGAGTAAGGCGTTTTCCGGGCCAGATCTTCGCCGAGAAAATCAGGGGCATTTGATGGGTAGTTCTTGATGCAGATCGCGCCCATCATGCCACCATTGCGGACCAAGCACTCGAGCGTTTCGGCGAAATAGCCGCAGTTGGCGGAAGCATAGGCCTGGTTAGCGGAGAGGAGCGTCCGA
>SDBT01019939.1_pt1 | contig 10495 bp, 21 predicted proteins | sample 2277101 | NCBI WGS metagenome assembly SDBT01 (sample SAMN10404973, study PRJNA504765) | marine sediment metagenome | isolation source: marine sediment core GS10_PC15, 103 cmbsf | place: Arctic Ocean: Southern Knipovich Ridge | collected 2010
ATCGCCGACGCTGTCCGCAGACTCAAAGGGAAGTGGCTTCTCAGCTACAACGACCACCCTGACGTCAGGGCCGCCTTCAAAGGCCACAAAATAGAGAAAGTTGAAACTCAGTACAGCATGGATGAAAACAGCACTAAACAGGTTGTCGAAGTGCTCATAAGGAACTACTGAGACACTGAGAGGCGGTGAAGATGGCTAAAGGATTCAAGCTGGACTCTACGGGTTCGCGCTGCCGGAGCATGAAGAATGGTAAATACGCCAAGTTCATGCTGTGTCAGGTTAGTGGGGCGAAGCGCGACGGGTGAGGAACCCGACCCCTGTAACGATCCGATGGCGGATCTGGGGGATATCCTCCATCGCTGCAGCGTCACTATTCCGGTGCGTTTTGAGGAGGGCAGGGGCGTGCTGGGGTTGTCGCATAATCCCTTTGAGACCAATACGATCATGACCACCCGGGTGCTCTGCTGCGTTTTCGCCGAGAGGGAGGATGGCAAGTATGACTCGGTGGCCCGCATGGCTTTGAGCTACGAGGGTGCGCAGCAGATAAGGGCATTCATTAAGAAGCTTCCTGAACAAGTATTCAGTCTCTAACTCGGGCGCGTGAGGTGGGAGCTGGTTGAGTGAAAGAGGATTAGAGTCCCACGGCAGGTTTGTTGTCCTTAATGGTAAGCTAGTGAGTGTTGATGGTGTACCATTACACGATCACCTGGAAAAGAATCCACATGCCGTCCTGGGGAGGATGGATGTTGCTGAGCAGGTAATTATAGTCCTGCAGGAGGCTGTTGAGCACGCGCGCGCAAGAGTTAGCCGGGTAGCCGAGGCGACCCTGGCCACGGCCGGGGCAGTCCTCTCCGTAGAGGATCTCAACCTCGACGCCGAGGGACCATACCGCCTGATCATGACCCTAGTGAACCCCACGGAGGATTTCGTGGGGTATTATCTCTTCTTCAACGGCGACCGCGAGGAGGCCCATTACTGGCGCCAGTTCGTCGCCGACGCCGACGAGGTGAGGACCTCCGGGCGTCGGAACGACCCGCGGCTCATCGGCCTGGACCCCGGGGAGACGGCGCTCGTCGAGGGCACCCTGGCCCGGGGCCCCGACGGCCTCGTGAGGTGTAGTGTATCCGTGAACCGGGGCGCCCCAGCTGAGATCATATCAATCACCCATAAAATCGCATGGGCGGTCTCGAAGAACGTCACTAAGGTCGAGGCGGTCGCCGACGTGGAGGCCGGGATAGGTCCCGGGAGCACCCTCATTATCCACGATACGGGCGCCACTGTGTAGACTTTTCAATATTCAGTCCCTGATGCCTCAGAACGGGTCCTCATCGGCCTGTATCTTGACGACGTTTTCTATAAACGGGTATCATTATCACCCCCTTGGACACCTCATAAGGCCTAATCCCTCAGCCCACGTCTGTGCTGAACACCCGCTCCTCAGGGTCTACGTGGAGCGTGAGGAGCTTGTCGAAGTTTCTGAAGTGGTGGTGTACCTGGAGGGAGAACCACCTTCGGGCGAGAGATAGGAGTATGAAAAACGCTCCCCTCTTCAAGTAGATCTGCCTCACTTTCACCTACCTCTCTGGAGCTGTGGTTGCGGGGGGAGGAATTGAACCTCCGTTAACGGGTTATCCCGCCTCCAGGTTTCTCAGGGCGTTGAGGAGAGTCTCCTCGTCGGTTCCCAAGCCGACTATTATATGGGAGTGCCCCGACACTGTCGAGACACTATCACCTTTCCCTTATGAGCCTGGCGAGCTCCCGGACTGCTCTACCCCGCATCAATCACCTGAGGCCGCAGACCACTCTTTTCAGGTACTTCTGCACCGAGCCATACCCTGTGTAGCCAGCGGCCATGGCCAGGAGGCTGAGCCTATTCATTACACGATCAGAGAGAGTAACCACCTGATAGCCCGGCTTCGGCAAGAATATCACCATGGATCAGATGGTCCTCGGGCCCATATAAGTACTGTACTGGGTACTGTAGTCTCACGTGGGTGCTGTTGAGCTGAAGGGGGCCTAGTAAAGGAGGGCTATTTAGCCCTTATTCCCTTTAAAGGAGGGCGTTTAGGGGTGCTTAGGGGGGCCTCAAGGGACCTGAAAAGGGCTTCGTAATAGCACATAAAGCGAAATTCCTTATATAAAGGGGGCTTAAAGTACTGTAATTGAAGTGACCTGAATGACGAACCGCTGGTGGAGTGTCGATGAGAACAGGCGGAAGATCGGACCTGCCATGTGTTCTATGACGGATAAGGCCTGCATCGATTGGACGCGATTGTGTTCAAGCTGCCCAGTGGAATACGAAGAGGCCTCGTATGAAGAGGCAGTCGAGTGGCTGAGGAACCAACCGGGTGGGCTGAAATGAGCGACTTTATCGGCTCCCCGATGGCCGACACGCAAGGCTACATGAGACCCGAGGAGATCGGGATCGTCATAAGTCACACCAAGAACCTCAGGGACAAGACGATACTCTGGCTGCTGTGGGCCACGGGCTGCAGGCTCACGGAGCTGCTCCTGCTCACGGTCAAGGACGTCTCCTGGAGGGATAAGGTCCTCCATATGTGGACCCTGAAGAGGCGAGAGAAGAGGCGCTACCAGAGGATCGTGATCGTCGACGACGCCACCATAGCCCTGATCAAGGAGTACATGAAGGCCTACGACGTCGCTGAGGGGCCACTCTTCAAGATTACGGGTAGGCGTATCCAGCAGATCGTCTACGCGGCCGGGGAGACTGCAGGGATCCCCCAGGTGGGGTCCAAGAAGATCCACCCCCACCACTTTAGGCACTCCCACTGCGTGGCCTGGGTGCGGGCGAATCCCACGATGGAGGGGCTCAGGAAGCTACAGACAAGGATGGGCCACGCCAGCATAACGACGACCGCCCACTATCTGCAGTACGCTTTCGAAGAGCAGAGAGAGGATGTGGAGAAGGTTTTAGGAGAAGTAAATGAATTAACGCAGACCACCCTACTACCCGAGCCCGGGGAGACCAGATATGACTAACAAGTTTATGCGGAAAATACGCGAGCTCTCCGAGGAGGAGCTCGACCTCTGGGAGTCCTCGATGAGGACGGACCTCTCTAAACTTCGCACCCAGGTGAAGCAGGGCGGAAGTTTACGGAATAACGCCAGGATCGGGAACCTCCGGAGGAACATCGCGAGGATCCTGACTCTCAGGAACGAGAGACGGAATTCATGATCGCTTTGACTCCCGAGGAGCACGATGAGTGGGTGCATCTGTGCGGTAAGACAGGTAGGCAGACATACCCTAGTGAATGCCGAGGCTGTGATATGGGCCCATATTGCGTGAATGAGCACGCTATCAGGGGGAGGGACTTTATCCCCTGGCGCCTGTGATGACCGTCCCCTGTGCGAAACGCGCGCAACCTTTCTTCTCTTATTTACTTCTCTTATCTTCTCATTCCTCATAAATTATGAGAACTGTAACCAGGTTACCATTATCGATGCTTGCGCTGTTAGCGGCTTTACAGTAGATATACACGCTGTTGGTGTCAATAAAGAATTCAAACTCGTGGTTATTTACACTTGTGAAGTTGGGTGGAATTTGATTGCCACTGTTATTTTCAATTAGAACTTGGGCGCTGATTATCTTCGCTTTGTCTAACCCATGTGCTATAGTATTGTTAGCTCCTCCAGCGGGAGAGGTGCCAGTGAGTTTCACCATTCTTATTCCGGGAGCACCTATTCCAATCATTACTTTGTTGTTAATGGTGTCAACAACAAAAACGTCTCCGCCGTCGCCATCCTTGCGAACGAGAAGCGCCTCCGCGCTGTCCACGTCAATGATGGCCTGCTGTTCGCGTTCCCCAGGGAACACAATTTGCCCGCTGTGAACTTCAAGCCCTCTTGCACTCAACGGCTCTCACTTTCTTCATAACCGACGATAATTATAAGAATACGCCGATAAATCTGCGCGTGCGCGCGTCACACGTGCGACATGGGGGTCAGGTGGGGAGCCCCCATTATGAAGTGCACACGACGGAGCGGGAGCTCCCCATGATCACAGGACGGGTAGAATATATTATATTTCTGTGATCCCTGGGTCTAAATGATCTATATGACTGAACTATCGGAGAAGGAGAAGGTCTACAAGCGCCTGGCGGAAGAGGAGGCCGCGGAACGCGCGGCCGCTGCCGAGGCTCCCGAGGAGGCTGAGGCCCCCGCGGAAGCGGAGGAAGAGGCCGAAGAGGAACCCGCGGCCGAGCCTGAGAGTGAACCCGAGGCGGAAGAAAAGGCTGACCCAGAGGCAGAGAAAAAGGACCCCGAGTGAGGCTGATCTACCCCCCTTTTTTAGATTTCTGCGGATAGCGCCCTATACCCATTGTAGGGAATATGGATCCTTCGTGGTGAGCACCATGAAGGTCTTGAAATGAATTGGAAAAAAGGGGTTATGGGCTTCTAGGGCTTGTATTCTCTCAGGATCTCCGCCTGCGCTGTGGGGGGTCTTGTGCTGTCGAATAGCCAGTCCTCCTCATCTTCGTCGACGTCGAGCTCGCTCTCCGGCTTCTCGAATTCACCGGCATAACTCACAGTATCCAGCTCTATGCCCTTCATGGTGGCTTCGTATGTTTCTTTGAGATCGTCAATTTTATGCTTCTCTTTTATCTCGTCTATTCTGGCTGTGAGTTTTTTCAGTTCATCCAGTATGCCTGCTTCTTCTATGGCTTCATTCAGCTCGTCGACTGCCGTCGACAGGGCTTCATGGGCGTCTTCCCAGGGATCCCTCAGGTGTTCCAAATCCTTTGTAACGCTGTCGAGGATGTCACCGCACCAGCTCGAATATTGCTCTTCCATTTCATCCTTGAGGTCCCTGTCGATGTAGGGGGATATGGCCTCTACGATGATCTTCTCGAGTTCTCCTGGATGGAGCCCCATCAGCGAGTCTATTTCGATGATCTTGCCGTGCTCTCGGAGCCATCTATCCTGTAGCGTTTTTGAGCCGAGAGACTTGGCGGCCACGGGGCCGGGGGGTAGGTTGAACGCTTCAACCTGTTCCGTCGTTAGGGCAAGTGGTTTTATCTTCACATCCATGCCTGTTTTATTCATAGTCAGTAGTAGATAGTAGAGTTTCCAGATGAATGCGGGTACCATGATTTGCCCGGCATAGTCATAGTCCCTTAGATAGAATATGCGGATCTTCTTCTCGTTTATTGGGTGTTCACTGGGTCCTCCATGAGCGATCCATGTTGCGAATCTTCGTATCTCCGTCGTCGAGGCCTGTCCCGTGAACCCCAGGAAGTCAAAGCCATGACCAAGTTCCGATAGTGTCCGTTCAGCCACCGTCTTTAATCCTTCTTTCTCGGAGACCACAGCCACGTAGTATGGCTGGTATCTTGAGGCCTTCAGCTGTTGGGTATGGTTATTTATCAAGTCATCAAAAAGAGCCTCGACTTCGTAGTCAAAGTTGTCTTCGTAGATAGATGCGATCTCAAGTTCATTGAGTTCTGGGATTGTTACAGAGAGATAGTGATCTATTTTTCCGTCATAGCCTTCAAAGGGCAGTTTATCCTTGTTCGCCAACGAGCCCCCGTAGTTGATCCACTGCGCCAAGCCTTCTGTTCGCATGGATCTGATAGCGTCCCAGGGAATGAGCCCCCAATTACGGGCGTCCCTTATCGCCCGGGTCAAGGCGCTCCAATCGCTCAGAACGTTCATGTATAGTGGGGAAGGGTGCTTCTTGCGATTCTGTCCCCAGGGGCACTCGATGTTGAGGCTGACAAGGAGGTAATGGATCCCCCGGTCATAGCCGGGCCAAACGGTTGTCCCTTCATATTTCTTCCAGAGCTCCGTTATCCACCTTGCATTTCTCTCCCGGGCACCACTCACCCAGAAAGGATCATTCTTGGTATCCAGCACACGGAAGGCCTTGGCCGTGCCATCCAGTTTCAGGTCCTTCAGTGTATTGATGAAGACCTCTGCTCCACTCTGATTCGGGTCGTTAGCCACCAGCTTTACGTCACCGAGCTAGGATTCCGCCTAAGTTATTTAAAATTAATGGAGTTGGGTCCCTTAATTGACTGCTTGACCCGGGTCAAGGTTAGTTATCTCAAGTTATGATACCCGTTCTCAGAAATTTATCCAGGCGTTCGAGGGCGTCCTCGCCGAACTCCTTTATGACGCTCTCCCTGTAGCATGAAGAGGCTCTCATGCACATACCCGTCCATCCGGCTTGGCACTTCCACCAGTTCTCATTACAGCCCATCTTTGTTAACTCGCGCGCGTGCTCTCTGCGGTCGGCCTCTTCTCCGCCATTCCCGGTAGCAGGACTCGTCGCAGAAGGGCCGACTCTCAGCCCAGAATGGAGGCCGCCCTTTACGGCAGTTAGCGCATTTCATCCAGCTGCCTTCTTCACATGGACCCCATGTCTCACGTGTGACCGAGGGCGTTTATCTCCTGGATCACCTTCTCGAGGAGCTCGTCCCCCTCCATGAAGCACACGGGGCAGCCGTCGCCTAGTTCTTTCTGCATCTCGTGGACGTCACGGCCCAGCTTGTCTAGGACCTTCTGTATGATCAGGAGGTTTCCCGTGAGCCAGGTGCCCTCAGGGGTCTTGGCCTTGAGGTGCTCCCAATGCTTCATGCAGAGCCTCATTCTTCATCCCTCATCAGCACTGTAACCGGCTTCAATCCTTCTTTAGCCCAAGCTCTCTTCTGGCGCCATGCCATTATTGTGGCGAAGACAGAGACTATCCCCATAATGAAAAAATATCCGATTAAGAGCCGCTCAGGCCAGGTCATTTACTTTCTCCTCCAGAAAATAAAGACCCTCATTTTGAGGAACCCTCCGAACTCTGATTAATCCCAAACATCAACTCCAAATTTACCTCCGCATTTCCTACAAGTCCAATGGGCATAATGATCGGCATCTTTAGTTTTCTCCCACTCACAATCACAATCTGGGTTAGGATCTTTGTGCCATCCAAAAGTGAGAGAGCAATAAATGTCGGCATCCAAGACGAAGTTTTTAGGAGCTCGATTCAGCACTTTACGTTATCACCTCAAACTAACTCGGCCATGAATCTAAAACTCATCTCGGTTCCATCGGTGAATGTCATAATCCAATAATCAACCCCCTTATCATATCTGAGCCGAATAATCTTTTTTCCAATAGATTGTTTGATGATGGATTCTCTCTGCTCTTTCGTGTATTTTATACCCACTTTACTTTCTCTCCTTGAAGTCGAGGGTACAAGGCCTTGTAGAGTCAGGGTTCAAATCACAGTCGACGTCCATAAAGACGGGGCACTTCGAGCCACATTCAGCCATTTACTTTTCCTCCTTTCTCGGAAAAGTCCATATTTCGTCGAATGGCGCTGTTTTCTCGGGGAGTTTGGCATCCTCGAAACAGACCAAAACGAAGGCAAACTCGAATAACCCGCCTCTGCGCATTTTCCGATAGCACTCGACTTTCAGGAGGTTCTTAAACAGGTTGTTTCTCGGGTCCGTCTCCGCCTCGAAGAAGACCCTGTGAGCCTGCCAGATCTTCCGTTTCTCAGGATCAACTTCGTGGTCAAGTTTAAATTTAGTTGTCGTTACGGCAATGTCAGGCCTAAAGTTAAAGTTGACACTAGTACGCCCGAAGCGACTGTCAAAATCAGGTTTAATATTAACATTAATATCCTGCTCATAGTTGATGACGATCTCGTTAATCTCCTCGAACTCGTCAATGATCCTCTTCGTGGCCAGCTTCACGAGCTCCACGTGGTCGGAGCCCCCGCTGCTCTTAATCGAGCGCTGATACACTGGCCCTCTCAGCCTCCCGCAAATCGCGCAAGCAAATAGGCGACGCCGACTGCTATGGCAATGGCGATGAATGTCAGGATCCCGGTGTTCCGAGCAGCCCGCCTATACTCTTCGTCAGTCACAGGTATCCCTCCGCCTCCAGGTACTTTCTAATGAGTGCCACAATGAAACCGGACTCAGCCGTGAACCCCTTGTCCTCCATGGCATCATGCAGCTTGCCAAGAAGGGACCTCGGGAGGTAGACTGAGATGGTCTTGGTATTGTCACTCAATGCGTAAACACATTGAAAAAAGGGTGGACGTGGTTTAATAACTCTTTCACGATGCCCCTCGTGGTGAGCACCACGGGGTGGAGCTCGGGGACGCCGTCCTCCTCCACGTGGGGGTCCACGTCGTGGAGCTCGAGGTCCTGGACCCAGTCGACGACGTCGTAGAGGGCTGCCCTCGCCCAGGCGGGGCCCCTCCTCATCGCCGATGTGGCCCCGGGGGTCACACGTGCGACAGGGTGGGGCTGAGCCCGGGCTCCTCAAAGGATACTAGATTCACATAGGCCTCGAGGTAGTCCCTCCCCTTTTTGGTCGGGTAGTATCTAGGGTGGTCATGTAGAAGCATCTTGTTCCCGATCAGCCTCTCGAGGTAGCCCTTCACGATCTTGAAGTTCAGATTCGCTCCGTACACGATCTGGGTCTTCTTAGCTCCTCCCCGGTCCCGGGCCACACAGAGTATATCAGCCACGATATCCAGGTCGTTTCTTCTCCTTACATTTTTCATGGTGAATGATGGATGTACGTTGCTTCATTAACTAAATTGTGGAGCTATAATACGTGTTAATTAACCATAAATTTATAGAGAAGCTTTCACCCTTTCATGCAGGGAACGGGGGCCGCCCTCCTCCTCGAGAGAAGGTCCCGATAAGCAGCCTGGCGGCCCCCAAAAATTTTTAATGAATAGAGCGGTCTTGATCATCTGCTTATCGGGAACCGTGAAATTATGAAACGCAAGCATGACCCCTTCCAGGGTAAGTGGACTTTAAAGCGCCTCTTGAAACGCGAAATAAACCACCACGGCGGAGAAATGCCCCTCGAGACCCTCCTCCACCGCATGAGCCTACAGGGCTACCTCAAAAAACCCCTTCTAGAAAAACTGGATCTCCTCGACGTCGAGGTCACACACGGGAAGGCGAGGCTCAGATATGGCTGAGGGGGTAAACGTATTCCCCGCCTTCACACGAGCCGACGGACTCAGAGTCTGCCAATGCAGCGCAACATACGCCTCAATCCTCGGAGTCTGCCCAAGCTGCCAAAAAATACCAGTACAACCCACGAAAACAGTAATCTACAGAAAATACATGTGCGGAAAAAGCTACCTCTGCAACCAAGGCGGCCTAGACGGAATCTGCTGCTTCAGCTGCCACAGATTCGGCGTATGCCAAGAACCGTGCAACACGGCTGAAATCATCAAGAGGAATCGAGAGCAAGATTTCAGGCCCGACCGCTGCGAACACATGATAGGCGGCGAACAGGAGGAGGAGGAAGAGGAGGCACAGGAGGAGAAGGAGGAGGTATGACCACCGAAAATCAGTTACTCTCAAACATTGAGAGTAACCCCGTATACTATACTATACTAAAAATCAAGTTACTTACATTACTTGGTGGTACCAACTATGATTATGATGCTCTGGCGCCCGCAGAGTTAGTTTCAATTTCTGAGAGTAACCTAAGAGACGTTGGAAGGATCCTGACCTCGGATTCCCTCAGAAGGGTTGCCTGGCACTTTCTTGATTATGGAGCGGCGACCTCTTTGATCCTTCAGTTCAGGGCTGACATTCCCGAGGCTACATCCTTCAGGCACATCAAGACACTTCAAAAAATGGGGGTAGTAATACCTGCTGTCAAGTCCAAGCATTCTGTAGATTCCAAAGGAGGTCCAAGGCCGACCATTTGGATGACTCCAGATGCTACGTTAGATCAGATGAATGAATCACAGAAGCTCCACAGAAAACTTCTGAGCCCCAAGTACGTCGCCGGGGAGAAGCTGGGCCAGCTAGTCCTCGAGGAATACATAGAGCCGAGGAATGTGAAAGAGATCACGGGGCAGGAAGTATGGACTGTGGCCCGCAAGCATAGGATCAGAGGAGAACTTTCAGACATTGTGACTTTTGCTATGAACTATCTGAGCGAACAGGGCATCAAGGTCTGGAGGTGAAACCCGTCGGGAGACCTGGAGTTTATTTGGTCCCTGATTCTGGTTATTGTCCTGGCGGGGAGCTCCCTGGGGCTCTGGATCATTAAACTCGCGCGCGATCGTGCAGAGCTGGACTAGCGTGCGCAGTCTTAAACTCCATCTCTCAGTTTCACGCCTCCATATATTTCCGACTTGCATTTACCGCAATAAAACTTATTCCTCCTTTTTCCAGTTGTTTTAGTGTATACTGCTTTTCCCTTACGGAATAGTTCTTTTATATTTGCTCCACATGCACGGCATATCGGGTTGCCTCTCATGCCTTGAATTGATTTAATTCTTTTTACCGGCATTTTAATTCCTCACTTTATTCTCGTTAGCCCGACCGGGTGAGAGATTTTCGTTAGGGGTCGACCCCGTGGGCCCCACGGGGATGGCGGCCCTGGTGATCCTACTATACGTGCCCCGGCGTCCTCCCTTAATTTGGACCACGTAGACCACGGGGCACTCCAGGTTATCACAGAAATACCTCCCGTTCACACTCCTCTTCACGAG
>SDBT01019940.1_pt1 | contig 10495 bp, 11 predicted proteins | sample 2277101 | NCBI WGS metagenome assembly SDBT01 (sample SAMN10404973, study PRJNA504765) | marine sediment metagenome | isolation source: marine sediment core GS10_PC15, 103 cmbsf | place: Arctic Ocean: Southern Knipovich Ridge | collected 2010
ATTAGATCAATCTGTCATTAAGGATGAAACACCATATGGTATTATTAAAGCATTTACATTGAAAAATTTAATTTCCAATAGATTTTCCTATAAATATTATAGTATGAAATTATTGTCAAATGTTGGTCCATTTTTAGAAAAAAAGTTCAATTTGATAAATATAGATTACCATTCACCAGATGAAGTTTCTATGTATGGTGGTAGAGTAACTTTATGTTACAACAATATCGTACATTCTATAACATTCTGTGGTAGTAAAATATCACATAAAATTACAACACCAGATGATACAATTAATTTGGCAATAGAATCTAACATAATCACAGCCTCAATGAATGAATATGAGCATCTAGGATTTTCCTCTAAACAACACTTTTTTATAAATGGACATGAATTACCTATCTTAGAATACCTCAAATTAAAATATCATATTGAATACGAAGAACCAATCTATATAAATGGTAATATTCTTCAATATCATGATTGTATCCATTATATATTAGTTCGCCAGAGTAGTGATACAGTTCAAGTTTTTATCAAAAATATAGAATCCATTAAAGAAGTGAAATCATTTGATTGTCTAATATATGACGAGGCTCTCCACGACACTGATATAATTTTATATAAACATGGATCCATCTGCACTAGTTTACAAGGAAGCATTTTAGTTGTAACGCAAAACGATTATAGAAATGAAGGAAATGTATGCACTGCATTAAAATATGCAAATGAAGCTTTATCATTAGAATTCAGTACTATTTATAATATAAAAAAGAAAGTCTGGGATTATGTCAAAGTTATAGGAACTCTTTATAATCGTACTTATCAATATACTGATAAAATTACTGTACATAAGCTAGACAGTGATATTAATAATTTTAATATTAATTCAGTCAAGCGTTTTTCTAAGAAAGATTATCTTCCACTCACATTGGTATATGATACTCACTCAATTTTGCTATGTAGAATTGGGAATAAATTACTAGAGACAAGAACAGAAATGGATATAATAATTAATATAATAACACCAAGAGGTTATATGAAGAAATATATTTCCCCTGTGGCAGACGATTATATGGGAATAGATGATTATTCGAAAACAGATAATTACATCAATAACGCTAATAATGAATTATCATTACAATTCAGTAATTTTTATAGTATGGAAATACCAATATGGCAATTTGTTCAGGATATCGGAACAAAGTATCATCGCGATTATCAACGCGCAAATAAAATTATTATACAAAAGTTGAATAGAATTATTAACTATAATGATATGGATGCTATCAAGAACTTTTCTAAGGAAGATTATCTCCCACTTATATTGGTATATAATACTCACACCATCAAACTATCGTATAATAATGACCAATTTATGGAGGTAAGAACTGAAGGTAATATTATTATAAAAACTGTAGTATTTCCCGATATAACTAGGATCATCACATTGATAAATAATGTAGTAGAAACTGTCATACATATAAGAGATGGTATCAAATCGTCCATCTATGCAAAAGAGATGAGTATTACTGAAATTCAAGAAGGAATACGAGAAACACTTTCCTTAGTTCAGGATAAATATTCTGTCGCATATGATGAAGGATGGACCGGTAAATGGGTATCATTGAGAGACAATAAATATGAGATACAATTAAAGTATCCTAATTATGATCACTATATTAAAGAGAAAAATAATATTAATTACAAGGGTAGTGAAGAGAAAAATAATATGTTGACAGAGAAAATTATATATAAGGATCACAGTGATCACATTATACGCTATGGTAATGAAACTAGTACTATAAAAAAGATTAAGGTTGACGGGGTTGATGAAATTACAGAGGTTGAATATAAGAGAACACCATCCTTAAATGGAGATGGTGAAATGGATATGAAAATCAATGAAAAGAATCAATTGAAACTAAAAACAAAATACTCACAATTATGGGAAGGTGGTTCCTATGGATATAAAGCAGTGGTGTCCATAGATGGAGTAGAATGTATTGCTAAATTATTCATTCCTGAAGGTGTTCGTGTTGCTAGTAATCCTTCCATTAAAGATGGGAGTATTAAGATGAGATCGGAATGTGCTGTTGTTGTTGCCATTTGGAAATTACAAACAAATACTGAATCGAAGACCCCGGAACCACCCTCTGATGATTCTAAAAATACACAAGTCAAGTATGTTTTGGATGAACTGGTCACTGAGGGATATTCTTGCGTACATCAAACGGATGGTGGGTTCACTTATACGGTCGGATCTGTGGCCATCGCAAAGGACTTTGATCCTAATTTATCTAGTATATGTGTTCCTGGTATTCATTTTGTCGCAACTTCACAAGAAGCTTTATTTTATCATGGCATCAACGATGTAAAAATAGAAAATATTGAGGGTTATGCAGAGGCCGAAAATATATTAATAGATGACAATATTACTAACAAATTATTTAAAAAATATGAGGATTATATAGAGGATAAATCAATATTAGTGGATACAGATAATATTAAGAAATTATTTGAAATAGATAATATATTGGCATATATATTGGAACAACAAAACGAATTAGATAGAAGCAAGATCTCCTCGTATGCGCTAAATGGAAATATCAATTCTTATAACTCAACCACGGTTCGCATGTCTTTTAGTAGTTCTGACTCTGAATCTGGGTCCGATTCAGACGAAAATAATGAAATTTATAGAATACCTGAAGATAAAACGGATGAAGAACTTGGAATATCGTCCGATGTAGACCTATATATGGGGGGAGACTCTGACTCTGAATCTGAATCAAACCAAGAATGGAGATTCATAGATGAACCAAAAGATCCTATAGCCCCAGTTCTCCGAAAAAGAAAATAATTATATGGAGTGTGTGGTGCGGATTAGCATCATATACAGCACTAAAAAAACGATGAAATAATTCAAAATGCACGCGATCTTATGATTCTGATAAATATCAAGATGAGCGCTAACAAAACTAGTACTGATGCTCGCATTTATGCCCATCGTACTGATGAGAATAAAGCTAATGTTTACTTTTACATTGTCACTGGATATGAGGGAGATTACAGTAAAAGTTTCCGTAGAGAATCCGACTATCTCTCTTTCTGTGAGAGAGTAGAAGAACAAATGGAGGAAGAAACCCTGTTGCATGTAGATGGTAAAATTCAAGAGGGGATGGAAGAACTAGTTGAAAGCATATATGAGCAAACCGGGAGAATAAAGAGTCTGTATTCTGAAAAACTAGATAAGTTATATACTAATCCCCTCTATGTTGCACCCGGTGATGGAATAAATGAGTACATGAGTGTAATTTCTGATGCTAGAGAATTAAAATATTGTAGCATATGGGGGTGTGAGACTGTAAGATCAGCAAAAGAAATTAAACTAAAAAATGGAGAGTTATTTATCATTCTTGAGTTAGACGCAGAAGGTGGTTAATATTGTTCGTGTACTCATACAAATAGAAATTATATTCAACTTATAACATAATATACTAAATAAATAAATTGTACATAATATAAAATTAGGATATTTTCCTAATTTTATATTATGTACAATTTATTTATTTAGTATATTATGTTATAATCATTTACCAATTTTATTTACTTAGCTTCGGTAACAACCTTGGCCTCAGCCGCAATTTTAGCGTCAGCAACGATCTTAGCATCAGCCTCAATCTTAGCCTCCTCCTCCTTCTTCTTCATTTCCTTGTATTTGACCACAAGTTCATTGACAGAATCTTCTACTTTAGACACAGTTTCCTTTCCTTCCTCATCAACAGTCTTTTCTTCTTTCATAGTTTTCTCAACAAAATAATAGTGAGAGATGATCTTATGGCAGATATCAGTGTGACCAAGAGTATCCATCTGTTTCAACAATTTATTATTGTCATAGGAGGGTTTGGCATATCCATTATCAAGGAAACTAGAAATGATGACAGTGCTAATCTCCTTTTCTCCTCCCAAAGACGCATCAAAGGCAAGATCATTAATCTTTGACATGTCAAATCGACGATAATAATCATCCAAAAAGATTTTAACGATCTCCTCCTGACGCGCAGAAATTGCTGTACGAAGCAAAAGCTGCTTATTAAATCCAATGTTATTTCTCTTGTTTTTGATCAATTCTTTAATAAGAGGGATAGATCCACGATTTATTGCTTCAATAAACTTTGATGCCTTCAGTTCCACAGCAAAAAATACTTCCTCTGGAGCAACATCCTTTGCACTTCCGAAAATAGAGAACATATTTATTATTTATTTATAGTTTTTTATATAGATATATAATTTTTTATTGTAAAAATATAAAATAATATATAATATATAATATATAATATAATAATACTTTCTGGATACCCATATTACGTTCATATTACCACAATCTCTATATGCAATATACATAGAGATTGTGGTAATATGAACGTAATATGGGTATTACAAGTTTTTAGTTTGACGAGATAATGTGACTAGATAACACAGAGATTTCAACCGGATATGTTGCACCCAAGGCATCTGTATATCCAGGCATGTCTTGGATCATCATAGAGTCTGAAAATGCAAGATTGTTGTCACCAACCAAACTACGGATCAAACTTAAAAAAGGTTTATCGTATTTATAACCAGATCGTGTGGAAATACCATAATAAGTATGCACTTTATTCGGAGTATTTAGCTGGAACTTACGAGAGACGTCTCTATAAAATACTTTACTATCTTTTATATCTACCTTGTTTCCACAAATAACAATAGGAATATTATTATTATTTAAAACACTGTTAATCCAATAATCAACATTTAAAAAACTGTTTTTGTTGCATGTGTCAAACATTACGATGCATCCATCGCAGCGTGGCATATTATAAATACCGATGGGTACCTCCCTAACTATAATATCTATAGGACCAGATGTAGTAGTAAAGGTTAATCGAGTACTTACAATAGCATCAGTTGCTACATGATCTTTCAAAAACTCTCCAGTATTATGTCGGTGGATAAATGTAGACTTTCCCACCTTGGCATCACCAACAACGATAATAGTAAATTTGGGATTAGTGTTCATTATGTAATGTTGATATTACAAGAGGCATACTATGCCTATAATTATATTTATTTAATCGTTTTGTATAAAAGTCATTCACATGGTTGGTTTTATATATCATGGCAAATATAATTATAAATAAAAACGATGAAATAAATAAAGTGTATGCTATATATGCATCGTGTGTGAACTATAACTAAATATGTCAGTACAAAAGCTTCGTCATATCCTCCCTGGACTCATCGAGTATCTCAATGTGCTTCCTATTGGTGAAGACGTAGATTCAACTGAAATTATGATTCAACCATCAGATGAGAACAACACCGGTGAGAATAACAAGAGAGTTATGTTGGAAAGAGTAGTGAGCGAGGATGGGGTTGATAGTTTGGATTTAACTGGTTGGGGGTGGGATCCCAAACCGTTTAAAGATGATACACTACTTGATACACTTTTGGAACTTGTGGAGACTATGGAGAAGGATTTGGGTGTACCTGCTGCAGTTTTATATGTAGTGTCAAACGCAGATACGGTGATGACCATTACCTTCTAAATATTCTTCTCCTATATAACTTAATTAAAAAAGAAAGTCAGGCAAATCCAAAAATAAGAAAACAAATATATATCCAAGAGTAAGATGGTTGGCTACTCAAAGACAATACTAATATAAAAAAATAAATATATAAATTGCCATATGGCAATTTATATATTATGTGAACGAACTATAATAAAATTGATCAAATATATATAATTTATAGTACATCACGCTACCACATCAATAGCACCAAGATGAATAACTATTATACTGATTTATTTAAGAACAACTATGTAAAATATTATGTAGCAAAGGGGGACCATAATTATGTAACGTATGTACTAAATTTACTGCAAAACAAAAAAGAATCTAATTTATATGATATTGCTATATATAATAATGACATAAAAATGGTTCATGCACTAATTCTGTGTAATGTAGTATTGAACGAATATATATTTAAAATAGCAATAGACACAAATAACATGGATATACTAAAGTTGTTGTTAGATAATAACTGCCCAATACACGAGAATGACCATTATATGGTTAATATGTTAATTGAAATATATAATGTCAATTAAATAAATAATATAATAATAATAATATAAATAATATATTGAATATATTATTTATATTATTATTATTATATATGCTCAAATATATATTATTATTATAAGTATTTAATTAATATAATTGTATTATTATATATTTTTATTAATAATTGTAATAATTTATATCTTTTTCTAAACATATATAAATATATAAAAGATAATAAATAATAATAAAGTAAACATTAGAACAATAATGTCATATTTAGATGAGCTACCCCCAGAATTGATATGTGTCGTATGTGATCACTTGGTATATTTATATGATATTGATACTTTATTAGATGTTTATGGTAGAACAAACGAATGGTGTCGAAACGTTATATCATCTACAAAATTAAAAAAGAACTATAGTGAATATTGGAATTTATATTTAGTATATAAAGATGCATGGAATAATAATCATTCAGTTGGGCCTAGATATTTTGACATTCCTGTAAGTAGATATAGACTGTGGAGTCAATTATATAGAAATAATAACGAATGGAAACTATGGGCACTGTACACACCGCACACCCTTGCATATTATAATCATTTATTTCATAATTCTTTAAGTTGTGGATGTACTGAAATTATCAAATTACTATGGTATTATCCAAATATTGAAAAATCTTTTTCTTTATCAATTGATACAAAATATGTTTATGAATCTATGAAAATGTTATTATCACTTGAAGGATTATCATCGTTTGAATATGCTATTACATCAAAGGATATATCAAAAGATACAGAAGAAACACCGCTAATGAAAACTGATACTGATACAAACAATGTAATTAAAATAGATAAAATAGAAAATCTTATATCATGCGATAAGATTATGAAATATGGTAGTACTACCTGTCTAAAATTGATGTTGGATGATCCGCGCCTCCCAACATCATATATAATAAAAGTATTTAATATGTCAGTAATATCAGGAAAACATACATTTATAGATATTCTTTCAAATAAATATATAATTTTGAAAAAAAATAGTCCTTCAACTATTAATTCTATGATGAAATTGGTAATAAAATTAACCAATAGATGCCCACAACAATATAATCTTTATTTTCTTAATAAATATATATATTGTATACAAATGTTATTAAGAAAATCAAACATGAAATATTCGGAACTACCAAGACAAATAAGACACAAAATAATAAAATGGATAAAAAAATATAAATATGTAAACCCATTACTTAAAGAAATTATTAAGGATAAATGCCAGCAGGAGTGATAAATAATAATAAATATAAAAACAATATTTTAATTATATTAATTACATGCAAGTACCACTATAATTGAGGTATATATAATCACTATAATTGAGGTATATATAATCTAAAGTAATAAATAATAAAATAATATAAATTATATACCTTCATTGGTATATAATTTATATTATTTTATTATTTATTACTTTAGTTATATATTAGCAAAAGCAACATTTAAGACAATAATCACATTCGATGCATTCTTTTTTTGTTTCGAATTTAAATTTCTTAAAACATCTTGGGCAATTTAGTTTGTTATTAATACCGTAATATACAATCTCTGATAGATATTTCACAGGATATTTCGCAGGATATTCATAATTTTCATCTTTTTGTAGATCACAATCAGTTTTATTGGCATCACCTTTCTCATATTTACTTTTATCATATTCAACTCCAAAAAAATCAAGTTCTGATAGATATTTTTTGGGATACTCATAATTTTCGTCAATCAGTAGAGCAAGCACATGCTTGAAAACATGAGCCATCCGCGGAATAAAGTTTTCATCACTCGAAGTTTTAGTATAATTACTTCGTTGAATTACTTCATGGAAATATTTGTGGTATCTCAGTGTATTTGCTGTTGTTTCAAAAATAGTACCACCAACGTTGAGTTTAATTTTTTTATCGGTACGAGTATCCATTGTTTTGTTTGTTTGTTTGTCTGTTTGTTTGTCTATCTGACAAGGCACTATTTAGTATATATTGCTATATTTGATCGTTTTTATATTTCCATATGTTGGCATAATATCATAGTATAGTATGTTCTTTCTATAATTTATATATACTTATTGTTTAAATAACACTGGTGCCACCCCATTAGTGCATGCAATGCACCTCAATAAATCACCCGCATCTCCCTGTAGGCCATCATCAACTCTATTATCACCATATTTAATCCCATAATATACAAGCTCTGATAGATATTTCTCAGGATATTCATAATTTTCATCAATTAGCAGAGCGAGCACATGCTTGAAGATGTGTGGTGCTCTATTTATAATTAAAGTATTTTGAGAAATATCACAATCAAAACAAGTGTTATAATCTATAAGAGATCGTAAATATTTAGATTTATTAATTGTGGAAATTGTTGTTTTGAATATGGTACCACCAACCTCGAGGATTAGACTCGTACTGTCCATTTGTTCACTATAATAAATAGATTATGAATTAAATATTATTTATTTATATGGATCATTTTATATTAATTATTTATATCATATGATATAAATAAATAAAAAATATAGTATCCATAGAAATATTTTATTTATATTATTATTAATTCAGTGATAGATATTATAGTTAATATATATAGAGAATACATCAATTAATTGAAAATAATATAAGTAAATATAATATCCTATCACTGAATTAATAATTAATATTTATTAATTATTAATTCAGTGATAGGATATTATATTTACTTATATTATTTTCAATTAATTTAAATTGAAATTAGTACTATTAAGCAGTACATTCAAGCCCTCATCCGTTATCTTATGATTTGTAATCCATTGTACGTCCGAAGACGTAAAATTATTGATGAACTGAGTAGACTTACGTATATTAGTTAAAGTATAATATAAATCATTATGATATTTACTTATTTTAGACATTTCTAAAAGGAATTTGCATATTTCCAAAAATTGTGGAATTTTGACGATTTCGAGTTTTTTTTCAAAATTTAATAGTAATTTTCCATTCAAATATATATCATCAAATACTAATACTTCGTATATATTATCTTGAATCAATGAAGAAGAAGAACATAGAACATTTGGATACAAGCTCAATATGTCTAATACAAGTTCTTTATTTTGCATTTTTTTAATAATAACTCCATCAATAATATCCCCTCCTAAACTTTTAGTCAATACCGAATCCTTTATGTTGTATAAACACATTGGAGGGATATATGTAAGCTCTCCGTCAAAGTCTAATGCAAATAAGATAGATTTATTATCTTGGTACCACGTGAAAAAATCCGTCATTATAGGTAGTTGTTTGTGATTACTAGTAGTGATCATAATATGCTTATATACTTAATTCTTCCATCGTTTTTATTTTGAGCTATCGACTTCACTATCATAGACCTCAGATTTTGACAATAAATATATCATTACCTAACCAGCGATGTAGTCAAATTATATTTTCTTTCTTGTTTTTGAAATCTTGGTCAAAAAGAGGACATTTTAATATTCTTGTGGATACATTTTGTATATAGTGGGTATATTTAGTACAAATATGTCAAAACATAATATATACAAAATTGCCACAAAATTGAATACTACTATTAACAAAGTTATACTAAATAACTATGATGGAGTTGACATAAAGGAAATTAGAAACAATTCAATGAAATAAATGCTCAAATTCATATTTATATAATTTATACATAATAACATAAATGATAATTTAATTATATTATTATTAATTCAGTGATAGGATATTATATTTACTAATATTATTTATAGTTAATGTATAATGGGAAATACATCCAGTAATAAAAAATGCAAGAGATGCACTAGATTTTATAAGGGAAGTGGTGAATATTGCAAATTGAACGATTGTTATAATAAGGCTGGTTATTCAAAGAAGGCCATCCAATGGCTAGATTCTGTATCACACAAAATACAACATGCAGAAAGGGGCGGTGAAAAAGAGATAGACATCACTACAAAAATGCGTAATGGAAGAATTAAAACATATACATTTAAAGTAGATGGGTATTATAAGGGTACTGTATATGAATTTTATGGAGACTATTTTCATGGTAATCCAACAAAATATAATGCTGATGATATTGGTCCCGGTGGTGACACCTTTGGTTCCTTGTATATAAAAACTAAATGGAGAGAAAATCTACTTAAGGGAAAATATAAAGTTATTACTATGTGGGAGTCAACATATGATAATAAATAATAATAATAATAATAAATAATAAATAATAAATAATAAATAAATAATAATAAATAAATAATAAAAAAATAATATATATTATATAATATATATTATTTTTTTATTATTTATTTATTATTATTTA
>SDBT01019941.1_pt1 | contig 10495 bp, 11 predicted proteins | sample 2277101 | NCBI WGS metagenome assembly SDBT01 (sample SAMN10404973, study PRJNA504765) | marine sediment metagenome | isolation source: marine sediment core GS10_PC15, 103 cmbsf | place: Arctic Ocean: Southern Knipovich Ridge | collected 2010
AGTTGTTAATTCTTTAGCTAGGTGCATATATGCTACAGCTCCTATAGCATTTGCCCACGGTGGCCGTACACCAGCAAACAAGAACTTCCTAGTTGGAGAAGAAGGTCCGGAAGTCCTTAGTTTCAACCGGAGTGGAATGGTGACGCCCAACGATCAGCTTGGTGGTGGAACAGTAACCCAGACTATAATAATCAACGCAGGGGTGCCAGAAGCGGTACGCCAGGAGGTTGAGGCAATGAGACCGAAACTCAAGAAGGACGCCGTAGATGCGGTGATCGAGGCTCGAAATAGAGGCGGCGGCCGAGGAAAGAGGTTAGGTACTGGATAATGGCAACTTTAATGCTACCATCCTCACCGAATTTTAAAAGTGCCCGATTTGGTCTGGTTGCTAACACCAGGACTTTCAGAGCGCCAGTCACTAAGAGTGTTCAGACTCTAGAGCTTGCCGGTGCCTTGTGGTCAGCTCAATATGAACTTCCTATCATGGTTGGGACTGGGGTGAATGCTGCAAACTGGACAACCTTTCTATCGGAACTAATGGGAGAAGCTGGAAGATTCAGCGGGTACGACCCTCGGCGGCGGACTCCTCGTGGAAGCATCCCAGGGACGCCGCTTGTGATGGGTGCGAGTCAGACTGGAAAGTCGATCACGACCGATGGTTGGGGAACTAACGAAACTGGAGTTCTTCTTAAAGGAGACTACTTTTCAGTGAATGGAGAGTATAAGAAAGTAACCGACACTTCTGTTAACAGTGATGGTGTTGGAAGCGGAGAAGCTACTATCAACTTTGTCCCACCACTGCGGGCTAGTCCTGCTAATGATGCTCCTCTCACAGTAACCGGCGCGCTGGTTACAATGAAGCTAACTAGCGACGCTCAAAGCATGTGGGATGAAGATATTATAATGCATGGGTTTAGCTTCTCAGCTGAGGAGGCTTTCATATGACCAGGATAGCAACCGCTGGGATTCTTGATGCTATTGATGACGAGATTGTTCGTCCGGTGTTGTTTGTTGAGTTGGACTTTCCGAGTGGGTTTGTTAGATTAAACTCCACCAACTCGAATCTAGTAAACCCAGCAGACTCCAACTCCTACACAGGAATTGGCAACCTAGGTAGTGTTTCTAGTATCTCGGAGTCCTCTAATCTTCAGGCTGATGGTATTCAATTGACTCTCTCTGGTATTGCCACTGGAGTTATCAGTGCAGCATTCGAGAAAGCCCAAGGTCGAGATGCAACAATCTGGCTCGGGCTCTTTGACTCTGACTATGTTGTGATTGCTGATCCGTCGATTATCTTTAAGGGTTTGATCGACAATGCCTCGATTGCGATCGGAGAGACTGGCACGATTCAATTGAATGTTGAAAATCGAATGATTGAATGGCAGAGGCCGAAGATCAAACGATATACTAATGAAGAGCAGCAGGCTGGATTCTCTGGTGATAAGTTTTTCGAGTTTGTTAATCAGACTGTGGATAAGGAACTTTTCTGGGGAGCAAAGGCGGAGGCATTCAAATGAGAAAGAAAGAATGGCTTGCATGTACGATTGAAACTGTTGAGGAGAGGCGGTTCGTTCCATTCAAGTGGGGCTTTAATGACTGTGCCACTTTCGCGTGTGATGTTATGCTGGCACAGACAGGAGTGGACTACGCGGAATCTTTTCGCCATAAGTACAAAACTGGGTTAGGTGCTGCCAGAGAGCTTCTACGTTTTGCTGGTGGTGGATTGAAGGAGACTGCGGAGAAGATATGCTCCGAAAATAACTTCTTGACAATTAAACCTGCACGAGCTAAGATTGGTGATCTTATTTATTTTAGGACTTGTCTATTGGGAAATACTCCACGAGACGTACTAGGAGTCTATTACGAGGATAATATAGTGGCGACTGGCATTGAAGGATTAGCTTTTCTAGACCCTCGTGGCGTTATTAAAGCTTGGAGGTCTGTTTGAATATGTCTTTTCTTGAATACTTCATGGTAGCTGAACCTGTATCAATTTTTCTTGCAACTACTTTTGGCCAGATTATATTTTCTATTGCGATTTCTGTTGCGCTTACTCTTATCTCTCAAGCTCTAGCACCAAAGCCAAAGCGACAAAAAGAAAAACAAGGCAGAAAACAAGTTGTTCGCTCCAGCATCGAACCTCATCAAGTTACCTATGGAGAGGATGTGATCTCTGGACTTCTTTCTTTTGCTGAAACTAGCGGAGACAATAACGAGTTTGTTCATTTAATTATTACCACTAATGGACATGAAATCTCAGCAATGAATGATGTTTACTTTAATAATAATATTATTCCCGCTACCTCTATTGATGGCTCTGGAGACGTACAAGTAGGACCATATACGGGCCACTCTAGGATCAAGAAGCATCTTGGACAGTCTGGTCAAGTTGCGGATGCTGATTTGGTTTCTGAATTATCAAATTGGACTTCTGCTCATGTTGGAAACTCAAGAGCTTATCTCTATCTCCGAATGAAATGGAACAACGATATATTTCCTACAGGCTTGCCTAATATTAGAGTTGGTACTAAGGGAAAGAAGGTTTGGGACCCAAGACTTGATCCAGGAGCGCCAGCTACAAAAGCATTTTCTAATAACGCTGCGCTCTGTCAGCTCGATTATATAATGAGTAGCTTTGGATTCAATATTCCTGTTGGAGAAATCCACGAGGCTTCTTGGATAGCAGCAGCGAATACTTGTGACCAGCAAGTACCAACGCTAGCTACTGCTGCTGGTATGGTTAATATTAATCTTAGTGCTGATACCGTAACTGTAGATGATACTGAGCTTTGGTTGTCTGGCGATGTTATTCGACTTACCACAACTGGAACTCTTCCAGCTGGTCTTTCTCTTGCTACTGATTATTATTTGATAATAGATTCCAAAGGATCTTATGGATTTGCATTAACTCTAGCTAACGCAAGAGCTGGAACAAAAGTTAATATCACTGACATTGGTAGTGGTAATCATACACTGACTCGAAACTCAGAGTTGAGATATACTATCAACGGCTCCTTCCAGGTTGATACTTCTCCTGCGGATATTCTTCAAGATTTGCTTAGTGCATCTTTCGGGACTATGACGTTTCAGCAAGGGCAGTTTAAGGGCTATACTGCTGGTATTACGGCTGTTTCTAAGTCTATTGCAGACGACGATTTCATGGATACTATTCAAGTTATTACTAGGCCATCTAGAAGTGAACTCTTTAACAAGGTCAGGGGGACGTATAATAAAGCTGATGATAATAATGTTACTTCTGATTTTGCTCCAATCTCTGTAGCCTTGGCTCTTTCTGAGGATAATGATGTTGAATTAACAACTGATTTGCCATTGCCATATACTAACAGCAATTCCATGGCGCAGCGAATTGCTCTTATTCATATTCTTAAGCACAGACAGGGGATGGTGGTACAGCTACCACTTAAGATCTCAGCGTTTGGTACAGCGGTTTGGGATGTCGTTGATGTCACGAATTCTATTTTGGGTTGGACGAATAAGAAGTTTAGAACTCTTGAATGGGAACTTCGAGATGACTCTAGTATCCTATTAACTTGTCAGGAAGAGGATGACGCGTCGTACACTTGGGTCGCCGCTACTGATGAGATACTTGTTGATACCGCTCCGGACACCAACCTACCTGATCCATTCGACGTTAATGCTCCAACAAATCTAGTTGTGACTTCTGGAGCCGATGAGTTATTTTTGAAACTTGACGGAACTGTGGTTAGTCGTATTCACGCAGCATGGACACTTCCTGCTACGGAGTTTGTTATCGCTGGTGGTAGAATTGAATTAGAATATAAAAAGAGTGTTGACTCTGCTTGGAGAAAGGTTCCTCCACTTCAAGGAAATTCTACAGAAGAATTTATTTGGGACGTGGAGGACGGAGTTTTATATGATATACGAGTCAGGTCTGTTAATAGTCTAGGAGTTGCTTCAGATACATCCGATCCCTGGGCTCAAACCGTCTCTAATCATTTTGTAGAAGGTAAATCCGCTCTGCCAGCTAATGTTACTGGTTTCAGTGCTCAACAAAATGGTAATGTGATAGTGTTGAGGTGGAGTCAAGTTGCAGATATAGACTTAGCTGGTTATGAAATCCGCTTTACGCAGATATAAAGGAGTTTGCTATGACTACCATTCCAGAAATCGAAAATGCCGATATCGATAATAGCTCAAAGGATCTCTTCAAGAGCCTTTTAGCGCAGATTACGGCATTGGAAGAAGCGGTCTTGGAGCTGCAAAATTCTCCTGGGAACGCAGAACGGGCTTGGAAGCTCACTAGCGAGTATCCTAGTGGTCAAATTGATACATATGTAAAGGAGTTGTAAGGTAATGGTTCTACCTATCCTTGGCAGCTTGCCGGGCGGGGGCAGTGCGCCTCCAGCTGAAATGCCATCTGTATCAAGTTGGTCCACACTTCTTTGGAAAGAGGGTGGTACTGGTTTAACTGTTTCAGGAACAGGTTTCGGAGCAACACAGGGTTCCGGTAATATTAAGCTCACTACTCAAGGTCGGGATCAAACTGACAGAATTACCGCTACCATGGCTGTTACAGATTGGACCCCGACGCTTATCACATTCACTGTGGTTTTGCCTCAGCATAGTGGAGTTGATTGGCCTGGATACTTCAACGCGACAGTTATTCATAGTAGTCAGAATGAGTCAGGTGTGACGCTCATCTTGGTTGGACCTGATCAGAGTACCGTTGCATCGCAAACTTCTACTGGCTTTGTTGAGTTAACTAATAGCAGTCCACAAACCGTCATCAACGCTGAGTCCGCTGGTGTCTCATATTGGTGCGATACGCTCCTAACCGAGAAGACCCTGACTATGCAGGCAGGGGACACCTTTATCGGCAGTCCAAATGGAGGTATGCGTGGAGCGAAGGATATTTCTTCCTCCAATGTTACTTGGAACGTGGATGGTTCATCCTGGCGACTGGATAACCAGACACAAGACGATACCGGCGCCGGAGACCCTGCAATCACTGATGGCTGGCACGATGACAATGACAAGGTTGGATCGATCTTCATCGGTGCCCGTAACTGTCAGGTGCGCCGAGCCGGATCAAAGGCGACTATTGAGTCGTCTATAGGTAGTGGAACTCTAGGCTCGAACCCATTCACTACTATTTCTGGTGAGCGATGGGTCAAGGTGTCCCATAACGCACATAACCAAAACTTCGGACAGGTGGTTAAGCTGTCTGGAGCTAGCGCAGTTGGTGGACTTACCATCGATGGTTTCTACACAGTCATTCGACATGCGCCCAACTACTTCATAATCGAGCATGATAGCGCCGCATCAAGTGGTGCTACTGGTGGAGGTTCCTCCGTTGCATACGTCTATGATATTCAGACGTACTTTAACAGCAGTTCTAATCAGATGTGGCTCAACATTGATCCAACAACAGACTTCGATATCTGGGCTACAACAACTACTGAAGCATTCAATGGATCAGCGGATAATGTAAAGATACGTGGTCCACGAGCTACAGCGTTCACTGGTGCTAACGACCAGACGGGCTTCTTCCCAATTTACTGCTACAATGAGCAGGTGCAAAACGCAGTAATCCAACCTACCTCTGGTGCTGATGGATGGATGGTACAGTTTCTAGATGTTCACCATAATAATTTTAACATCCGACTGCGTGGTGATAATGGTGAGATTTGGGACTGTAAACAAAACTGGGCTTGTCAACTTGGAGGAGGTTCAGGGGGCGACTACCTCCGGCGGCTCGAATTCGCCTACAACAACACATGCCATTATAGTGTCGGTTTTGAAGCCGGCGCCTGTAAGTATGCCTTAAATACCTTCCTTGATGTTGACCAGGTTACGACACATCATAACTTGGGTGATAGTTTCTGGTGCGATGTTAACAATGATGACATTACGATTGCGCGTATTCACGGCTTTGAGAATGCGAGGTATGGTATTCACTTCGAGCTGGCCAGCACGGTCAATGGAGTTAGCATTTCGAATTGTCTGTTACAGACTGGTTTCCATAGGTCGCATTCCTATTTCCGACTTCTTCCTGGTGCCTTCTTTATCTCGGCGGCGGGCGGTTCAGCGGCTGAGCCTATCGTCATTGACGGAAATCAGGTCGAGATTCCAGGCCCAATCGATAAAGACCCAAGCTCTGGGCCACAGAATGACGGCGTGAACGCCCTTTCGATCTACACGGATCAACGCGGCAATGCGTCGGACTACGTAACTTTCTCTAACAACGTGGTTGTGTATGAGGGCACGCAAACTGGAATGCCTCAGTCCGGCATGATGTGGAATGGTGGTACGCAGGCGAACGTCGATCTTATGACCAGCACAGCGATCTTCTCAGCCAACGTCTATTATCATACTGGTGGAAGTGGAGATACGATCTTCCACTATGTAGATAACGGCCCGACGAATACGAATAAAACTAAGGCCCAATGGCAAGCCCTCGGCTTCGATACGGATTCCGTATGTAATTTCAATCAGTCTGCTGGGCAAATTACCGCAGCGAAGTCATCTTGGGTCCGTGGTGACATGCCAACTTGGTCAGATGTAAAGGACACCTAATGGCTATTGACCTCACGGATGGTAATACTTCAAGACACTATACCATTGTAGATCATGCTGATCTGGACTTTCCAGATGGTGATTGGTCCTTTGGTATCTGGACGCGAGTGGACGACAACACTGGATCGCAGCATCAATACATCGCGTCAAATAATAATTATCAAGTGACGAACTCTTTCAATCTGACTCTTAGAGAAGCTTCTTTATCTAGTCCAAATGCTTGGTTCCTCCAGGTTCAAGATAGCAATGGTTCTCCTAATCAGCATGAATTCGTTGGCACCTCAACACCAGGAGCCGATAGTGTTAACAGGTTAGTTGTTGTAGTCCGTACTGGTGGTGGGTCAGGTGCATGTACTATCACTCTTTGGATTTGTGATGAGTTTGGTTCAGCCTCTAATGAAGGTAGTTTCACTGACAATACGTTTAATGACATAGCTGGTGGAACATTCTACATTGGTCAGCGCGCAGATGGAGATGACGACCGTTCTTATGAAGAGCATCTAGGCGGAGTCTTCAAAGGAAATTTCGCATTAGCACAAGCAGATATCGAAGCCATTGCAGCAGGACAAATGCCTTGGGCCTTCGGCACGCTTGATTTCTATCTACCGTTTTTCGCGCCTGACGCAACGGTTTTCGACGTTATCGGATCACATGACGCAACCCAAGTCGGCTCTTCCTGGGCAGCAGCCTCAGCGCACTTCCCAGTTCAAAGTGGGCCAGCAGATGGTAGTGGTCGTGGTGTAGGACGCGGTGTAATGAGAGGAGTTGGTTAATGGAAATCCTGAGAAAATATGGGGAAGCAACAACTGTTGTTTTTCCGTTGATAGATCGTGGTACTCTGGACCTCGTTGCGAGTGTTACCATTGCGTCCGGCGACATCAAGATAATGAAGGACGAGGGTGCGTTCGCGAACACAGACACGGCTTCATTCGTGGATGAAACTCTCGGAATGTACTCCATTCCATTAACCGACGCAGAAATGACAGCCGCCCGTATTGTTATTCGCATAGTAGATACTGCTACTAAAGAATGGGAAGACCAGACAGTTATAATTACAACTTATGGAAACGCTTCAGCCCAACATACAGACACTGTATGGGACGAGGCCAGAGCGGACCATACGACAGCTGGCTCCTTTGGTGAGGGTGTTATTGTCGAGGACTTCAGTACAACTGGTAAAGCCTCTCTTAAAACCCAAATACACGATGACGTGACAGAGGGCTCGTTGACGTTCCGGCAGGTTACTAGGATTATTCTTTCCTCAGCTGCTGGACTTCTTTCCGGGTCAGATAATAGTAACCCGCGCTTCCGGGATCAGGCTAATACAAAGGATAGGATTGTTGCAAGTACGAGTACCGATGGTAGATCTGCAGTTAACGTGGATGGTACATAAATGTTTCCTGTAAAATATTTCCCATTTAAATACTACCCTGGGAAATACTTTCCACCGGATAATGCTGGTCCGGGCGGGGGAGGCGGTGGAGGATCGCCTGATCCCATTTGGGAAGACGCAACTATTATAACAAGAGTTACCAGAGGCACGCAACTTACCACCGCAGTAGTTCCATCAGGAACTTGGAGACTCTTTATAAAGGCTTTCGATACTACTGGAAATGAAAGTGCCGTTGCTGCTATTTTTGATATAGAAGTTAAAAGTGGAAATGATGTAGTCATTGACCAGATAAGCCATCCTCGTTGGCCGGGAATATTGACTGACTTTATTAAACATGATGTAAGTGGTTTTCTCGTTCCCGACTCCTTAAACCTAGCCTCTGATGATGGTTTTGAGACATTTGATGAGTTCGTAGTCAATCCTGTACTTCTCGCGACTTATGAAACTGTCGAGATTGATATGGGTTTCGACAGTACTGTTAGAATTTTTTCAGATCTTGCTGCTGTACTTGGACCGGGGGAAACGGGAGCAGCTGATCCACTTCTAACTATAGATTACCATGTTGGTTTGGGATCTTATGATGGCTTTGAAGATTGGACAGTTGGGACAGTCGAAGCAAGGTTCATCAAAGCACGAGTTAAAATTGATACAACAACAGGTGTAGCGTCACTTAAACAAGTCAGAATCATAGCTGATGTTCCAGAACGCATAGAAGGGGATAAGTCTGTCGCAATTGCTGGATCGGGTGGTACAGCAATTAACTTCGCTACACCTTTTCACATTATACCAAGAGTAGATGTTACAGCTGATGCGTCAACAGCCTTGATAGCTACAAAGAGAGACGTTACCACAACTGGCTTTACAGCACAAGTCTGGAATACAAGTGGTGGAGACGTTGGCGGAAACATCGACTGGTCGGCAATAGGAGCCTAAGTAAATGGTTAGCAAATTCGTTCAACCGAATTTTCCCGCGCAGTCTGCAACAGTTTACAAGACTAGCATAGATGATTCTGTGTCAGTCATGGCAGAACAAGCTGCCATCTTTGCTGTACATGAACAACCAACTCCTGATATGACAGTAGCAATTGATGCGGGGAGGAGGTTTTCTGGCAGGTCTCTTGTTTTATTCGATGCAACATCATCTGGGACCATCACAGCACCTTCATCAAACCCAAGAATTGATAGAATTGTAGCTGATCGAGTTAGTGGTGCAATTTCTACAGTTACTGGGGCAGAGGGCGCTTCTCCAATCGCACCAGCTATTGCTGCGGGAACTGTGCCCCTCGCTCAAATTGACCTTGTTGTTAGTCAGTCGAGTATTATAAACGCCGACATAACTGATGAACGGGACTTTAATCTCTTTGGTATGGCAACGGGAGAGCATGAAAGAAAAACGAATAACTATACGGCAGTTGCTGGGGATAGCCAAAGATTCATCGAGATGGATAAGGCTACAGCTCATAGTCTTAGCTTACCTGATGCAGCGAGTGTTGTTTTTGAGGGGTGGTTCATTTACGTTAAGAACACTGGTGTTGGGTTAGTAACAGTTGATACGGTCACTTCAGATTTGATTGACGACGCTGCTAGTATTACTCTTAGAACAGGTCAGTCTACTATCATCTTCTGTGATGGGGGTGGCTTTTGGACTGTTGGCAAGGGCTCGAACAGCATTCCGTCCACCACTGTTATGATCTTCCACCAGAGTGCCGCGCCGACTGGCTGGACGAAGGACACGGCGAGCACGCTTAACAATTCAGCCTTGCGCCTTGTGACCAACACCGCCTGGTCAAGCGGCAAGAAAGGGGCGACAGCGTTTACCTCGGTGTTCGGATCTGGCAAGAACAGCGGAAACTACACGCTGCTTGAGGCGGACATTCCGTCGCACACACATACAAGCGACATTGCGCCTTCGGATTCTGGGTTTAATAACGACCTGGGAACTGATGAACCCTCTGTCGGTGCCACCCATGAGTCAAACGCCACTGGTGGGGACGGTGCGCATCAACACTCCCTGTCTCTCGATCTCCACTACGTCAACATGATTATCGCGAGCAAAAACTGATGGAAATCAAAATCGCTGATTGCCCTCTCGGCGCAACGTGCGAGAAGGTCGAGGAGGAGAACGGCAAACAGGTTCTCTACCGTTGTCCTTGGTACAAAAAGATAGTCGGTAAAGACCCGCAGACGGCGGAGCATGTCGAGCAATGGGATTGCGCTATTTCCTGGCTGCCAATGCTTCTGATTGAGAACTCCAAGATGGCACTCGAAAGCACAGCTTCAATCGACGAGCTTCGAAAAGAAGTCACCGAGCAACGGCCAGAAGTTTTGGTCAGGAACCTTGTGAAACAACGCATGGAGCAGTTGCCAGCTTCTAATGGGATAAAGGAGATAGCCGATGAAAGTGGCAATCATAAAGAGTGGGAATAGAGTCAACGTCGGTGGTGTTTCCAGGACTGTTGATCTTTCCACTCTCTCAGCAACAATCCGTGCTGTTCATTGGGATGGGACGATTGGACACGTTGAATACAACGACGGAACGGAGGA
>SDBT01019942.1_pt1 | contig 10495 bp, 13 predicted proteins | sample 2277101 | NCBI WGS metagenome assembly SDBT01 (sample SAMN10404973, study PRJNA504765) | marine sediment metagenome | isolation source: marine sediment core GS10_PC15, 103 cmbsf | place: Arctic Ocean: Southern Knipovich Ridge | collected 2010
CCCTACTTTCCTGAACCCTCTACCCTGTACCCTCTTTCCGCCCTGCACATTGCACCGATTCTTCCGGATGCACAGCGAATGGCGAAAGCGCGCGACACTTAAAGAAGTGCGGCCATTCCGAATGCCCTGTTCCGCCGGCGCGGGGTATAACGGCTGTTCGTGACGTCTTGCCCGAGGGGGGCCTTCTGAGAGTGAATTCGCTCATTGCCATCGGCTGCCGCTGTCGATGCACACGGGCGTCACCCTCGGCTGGATCATCGCCGAGATGGTCTGCGACGACGGCGGCGGCATCTCCAACTACACCCGGCACTCGGCCTTCGTGTTCGGATCAAGCGTCGCCAACTCTGCCATTCACGACCTCGTCCAGGACAACGGCGTGTGGAGCTCGGGTGCGCCCACGCTAACGTTCACGAAGAGCGGGAACGATCTCGAGCTGAGCATCGCGGAGCAAAGCGGCGCCGACGTCACCGGGACCGTGTGGTTCCGCTTCATCGCGCACAAGCATTGAGATGGCTGACTTCGACGTCATCATCGATGCCGGTGCTGGGTCCGCGGTGTGGATCGATCCTGCAAATCTAGGGAAGCCCTCGAGGCTCAACCCGATCGCGGGACTGCCGCATCGTAACTCCACGGTGCCGAACGGTGGCGCGCTGACACTGCACGCGCTCGTGGGCGGCGCTCTGCTCGCCGACGGGGCCCTGGGCGGGCGCCTCTTCTTGTGGTCGTGGGTCGACCTGCCGGGTGCACCACCGACGATTGTCCCGACCGCAGGCACGACGGCTGAGGTCATCTTCCCGGCGGGCGCGCTCAGCGTCAAAGGCCACTACACGATTTTGGCGATGCGCGAGGACGGCGGCAACGTCGGGATCTCATGGGAGGTACTCCCGTGACGACGCGCATCGACGAGATCTCCCCGCTCTTCATTAAGACGAAGCGCCTGGTGCTGAAGCTGAACGACCCGCTCACGCCGGTGCGCGCCTTCAACACGGTCGTGATCGATGTCGACTACAGCGCGGCCGACGAGATCGGGGGCATCCAGATGCCGATCGAGCTGATGGTGGGCGGCCCGAGCGACACCAGCTTCGTGCGCGAGGTGTTCGGCGACGAGCCCGGCGGGATCTCGCAGCGGGATCCGCCGACCTCGGTCGCCTTCACCCCGAAGGAGGGCGGGAGCTTCCTGGTGATGATCCGCGAGGTCGGCCACAACAAACTCTTCGGAACGCTCCGGGTAGACGTGCAAGGCACAATCAACGATCCTTCAGTGGCGCAAGGACAGGACGCGTAATGGCCAGCAACGCAGACTTCACAATCGACGCAGACCCATTCGCCAACCTCGGATTCGATGCGGCCGCCTTACAGGTCCTCGCGCTGAAGCTCGAGGACTCGCCCGCCCTCGATGTGCGCTCGACCAACTACCGCGTCATCGCCAAGTCGCTAAACGCCGGAACGATCGTGGAGCTCGGCGATCCGGGAAGCGCTGGCGCGAGCCCGAGCCCGAACCCGCAGGACGAGCTCGACATCACGATGCCCGCAGGCAAGGGCTCGTGGCTCATCCAATGCCAGATCAACGGCGGGAAGGGGTTCGTCGGCGGCAAGGCCGTGCCCGTCGCCGAATTCACCAAGCTCCGCATCATTGCGGTCCGCTCCACCGAAGGGCTGCGCGAGATCGTCCCCAGCGAGAACACGGAATATGACGGGACCTTTGGTTGGACCGAAGCGCTGACCGACCTTATCGACGCCATCGAGAGCGCCGTCGACGGCCCGGTAAGCTCTACAGATCGGGCGATCGCAACCTGGAACGGCACTGACGGGGCCGCACTATTCGACAACGCGCTGGCAACGATCAACGCGCTCGGAAACCTTGCGCTGGGGACAAGCCCGGCGGGGAGCGGCGTCCTTCGGCTCCCCAACCTCGCGATCGTTACCGGGCGCAATGCTGCCGCCGACGCCGACATTCCAGGCCTTGAATTTACGGCGGCCGACGAGGTCGCGGTCGGTGGAACGAACGCCGCGGGCGTCCGGTTGCGAGTGGGGGCCGAGACCGTCCTGCAGGCTCTTGCCACGCTCTTGACGAGCTCGCGCCCGTTAGCCGTCGACAACATTTCGGGGCCGACGGCTGCGGCCGGCAGCCTGCGCGTGCGCAATAACGTCGACATCAACGCCCGCAACGCCGCCAACGACGACAACCTTCGGCTCATCGGCAGCAACGCGTCCGACGACGTCCTTGTCGGCGCCAGCACGGGCGTTAGCGACGTCATCATCGACGCTGCCGTCCAGATCGACATCATGCGGGCGGGCGGCCTGGTTGTACGCATCAATTCTGCGGGCCTCAATCTCAGCTTCGACCTCCTGTTTGATAGGACGAACGCGACGCCCGATATTGCTCAGACTACAGAGACGGTCTCGGGCGTCTCCGGCCGCCCGATGGCCCACCACGCACAGGACACGTCGGGCACGGGCGTGAAGACGGGCGGCTCCTGGAGCACTCGCGGCGGCAACGCCAGCGGTGGCACCGATACCGGCGGTCCGTGGGATGCGCAAGCCGGATCAGGCGCAGCCCTAAATGGCGTTCTCGCGCTGAGGGATGCCGCCGCCGTGATCGTCGCGTCCATCACGGCGCTGGGCGAATGGGCGCTCAGCCCGGCCACGCAGATCGTCACGACGTCACAGGCAGCCCGAGCGCCGGTCGTTACGGACATCCCGGACGGCGCCCAGACGACCGACGCGACGATCACGACGGCGGCCAGCAAGACGATCGCAAACGGCACAGCCGCTAAATTCACGGCCGACGTGAGCTGGCGAAGCGCCACGGACGGCGACAGCGGTGGCACTACCATCCACGGCGTTGTCGAGGGAACCGTCGGGCTCACGATCGTCGGCACCAACACCGTCGCGCACGCGAGCGCTGAGGACGCGGGCTGGGGCACCGTCCAGGGCGCGCCCGTCGTCGTAGATACGAGCGGTAGCGATCTCCGCGTGCGCGTCGAAGGCCAGGCCGCGGACACGATCAACTGGTCTGTTCACCTGCGCGTCGTGGAGCACCAGACCACATAGGAAATCCAAATGACTAAGTACAAGCGCAACGCCCCCGTTCCCGATGACGTCGACCCAGCCACCGACCCGATCGACTGCCGGTTCTACTTCAGCGACGCCGCCGCCGAGCCGCCGAACGCCCTCCGCGTGGCATTCCGCGCACCGGGCGACAAGCCAGGCGAGACGGTTCAGCTGTCAGTTCTGGCCTCCGACGTTTTCACAGACGCGGGCGCAGTGGAGGCAGACATCAGGGCAGCCTTCGCGATCGTCCTCGCCACCGATCAGAAATACACCACCGCGTAGGGCCGTGACCGACGAGGAGCAACAGAACCAGCGCCACTCGGAGATTAAGGCGCTGCTCACGAGCACGCTGAACGCGACCACCGTCACGAGCCAGAAGGTTGATCGCGTGCACGACGCGGTCGGTGAGCTGTCCACCCGCTTTCTGCTGCACGAGAAGGACGACGACCACGTCCACGAGTCGCACGGCCGGCGCTTAAAAAAGCTGGAGAAGAGCGCCGACGCATCTGGGGCCCACAACATCGAGCGCACGCAGCAGCAGCTGATCGAGCGCAGGGATAGCGAGCGGCGCTGGAGGGACCGTGGCTGGGGCCTGTTGGCCGCGCTGGTCGTCACCGCCGCTATAGCGCTCGTGACCTTTTGGGTCGGCTCGCTGTAGTATCGCGCTCCATGAGACATGTAATTATCCCGCCCGATGTTCCGTTGATCCCACCCGCCCGAGAAGAGGGAGGCGCCCGATGCAGCCAGCGCGCCTAGCGAACAACCCGCGGTTCTGGGACGGCGTCTGGTCCGACAAGGACGCCTCCGACTGGCGCGCGATCGCGCTCGAGGAAGTCTACTCTCGGATCGTTGAGCTGTGCCCCGACGAGTCGATGGTCGTCGACGTCGGCGGCGGGCGCGGCGACCTCAGCGTCCTACTCGCCGAGCACGATGCCGCCCACGTAACCGTCGTGGACCACAGCGCTGCCGCGCTCTCGTTCGCGCTCAACAGGGGCCTGTCGACGCTGCGTGCAGATCTCGAGGCCTTCGAGCCACTGCCGCACGGATCGGTGATCATCGCGACGGAGGTCCTCGAGCACTTGAGTGACCAGGCTGTCGACCGGATCCTCGCCCATGCCGTCGCGGGTGGCGTAGGGTTCTTCAGCGTCCCGAACGACCGGCTCGGCCCCGAGGAGTGCGCAGAGCACGCCCGAAAGTGGACGGCGAAGTCGTTCCTCGACCGCCTACGACAGCACTTCGGCGCGGACTGCCGCGTTGAGGTGCTCGGCCCCTACCTGCTAGGCGTCTGCGGCTCCGTGGCGGTGAAGGACTTCACGCTCTCGATGTGCCTGCCGGTCCGCGACGAGGAGGAATGCCTCGCCGAGACGCTGGCGAGCTTCCGCGGCGTGGCCGACGAGATCGTCGTCGGCATCGACCCGCGAACCGTCGACAGCACGCGCGAGATCGCCGCGAAGTACGCCGACGTGGTCTTCGAGCTCGTCAACCCCACCGGCCCACCGGAGGACGGGGTGCCGCCAGAGGGCGTGCACTTCGCGCACATCCGTAACCAATGCATCGACCGATGTACGAGCAGCTGGATCTTCATGACTGAGGGGCACGAGCGGCTCAAGGAGGGGGTAGACGTGCTCCTGAACCTGACGGCGGTGATGCCCGAGAAGGCGCGCGTCGGTTACGTGTACCGCGAGGGCAACCGGCAGCGCTGGGGCTTCCCGTGGCTGTTTCAGAATTCGCGCGATATCCGGTTCAAACGCGCGACCCACAATATGCTCGACTACCCGAGCAGCGCTTATGTCGTGAAGCTCCCGCAAATCAGCACGCTCCACGAGCGCGGCCCAGAGAAGGAAGTCGTGCGCGCCGAGCAGCGCAAGTCGCAGAACCGGCTGACGCTGATGCGCGACTGGGTTCGGTACGGCAACGAGAACAGCCTCGGCTATCTCGGCGCAGAGTGGCGCGGCATCAACCGCGACAAGGCCATCGAGTGGCTCCGGCGGTTCATCATTGAGTCCCGCCGAAACGGGCCGCGCCGCTACCACACGCGACTGATCCTGGCCAAGGAGCTGCTCCTGCGCCACGGGCCCGACGACCCGGCCGAGGCGCGCGCGGTCCTGCTCGGCTGCGTCGGCGACGACTGGGCGCGCACCGAACATTGGCTATGGCTTGGCGATATGGCGTTCGACTGCGGCGACTTCGAGGAGGCCATCCAGTTCTTCCGCTACTCCGCCTCGACCATCGGCCAGCCGCCGTTCACGATGTGGTGGATCGATCTCGGCTACTACGCCTGGATCCCCGCGCAGCGGCTCGCCATGACCTATGGCGCTTTGGGGAACGGCCCCGAGGCGCTACACTGGGCGCTGAAGGTCGTGGAGCTACTGCCCGACGATCAAGAGGACGCCCTAGAAGAGGCGCGCCGCAACGCAGAACAGATCCGGGAGGCCATCGAGGATGCAACCAAATTACGCACCGCATGACGAGCTCAAGCGCTTCGGCGGATGGGTCGACGTCGAGGTCCTTCGCGACACGCCGCGCGGCCCAAAGGTGATCCAGCGTCGCCGCGTCCACAACCTCGTCGTCAACACCGGTAAGCGGCAGATCTGGCGGATCGCCTCGGGCCTGTCGACGACCGTTTTCGACCAGGGACGGATCGGGACCAGCGGCGCGGCGGTGAACAGCGGCCAGACTAACCTCCTGTCGCCGGTGACGGGTACGCTCCAGACCGTCGACAACCGGACGCTGCTCGCGGCCACACGCACCCACCAGTGGGTGTGGAGCTACCCGAGCGGCGGCGGCAGCAAGAGCGCCACCGGGATCGACGAGTGCGTGCTCCTGAACCAGAACACCTCGCCGGGCGGCTCGGCGATGATGCGCTCGATCTTCACCTCCGTCGACAAGACGACCAACGACAAGCTGCGGATCACCTATTCCGCGCGGATCACCTGATGCGCGACGCGGCCGAGACGACCGACCTCGTCGAGGCGCGGCTCGTCGCGCCAGTCGCGGCTCGGTTTCCGTGCCCGACTTGCGGCAAGGAGACGAAGCGTCATCACGAGAACACGCGGATTTGCTCGGCCCGTACGTGTCGGACGATCATCGCAGAGACGAGGCGCTAGCAGCCCGCGCGATCCTCACGGCGCTACCCTCGTGGTAGCTTCGGTTGATGAGCGATTGCGCCGACTGCGAGACACCCGTGAAGACGCCTCGTCGGCTCATGGGGTGGCGTGCGTGGTTCGACAATGGGCTGACCTACGATTCCCGCTCGACTTCGTGGGCGGACGTGCCCGACGACGGCTGCCAAGTCCGGATGCTGTTTTTTGCCGATGGCTCGAAGCAGGTTCAGCACGGCGCGGATTACTACTACGACGCTCCGCACCCAGCAGGCACGATTCACGGCTCCACTAGCGATCTCCTTCACGAGTTGCAGGCCCGCTATCCGGGCGCGATCGTTAAACGTGGCAGGTGGGCTCCGGACGATTGGTATCATGACATCATGGCTGAGGCGCACGCCTCTACCTGGTGACACATGGCGCAGACTTACGCACAGACCGGGACCGCGAACAGCTGTTCTGCGGCGGCGTTCTGCAGCGGTGCCAGCGTAAACGGCGACACCGACTTTGACCAACAGGCGTCGGTGGGCGGCAGCTCGGGAACAGAGCTAATTGTTACGGTTGACTCTAGCGCCGCAGACCTCGCGTGCGCTTGGTGCGAGTGCGTCATCCCCGCCAGCTCTACGTGGGCCGCGGGCGACTGGACCGTGCGGCTGAACGTCACGACGTCCAATCACCAACTCACCCTCGACGCCGTCTTTATCTGCCGAGTCAACTCGAGCTGCACCAGCCAGGCCACGATCGGATCAGCCACGGGTCTTGCGCGCAACCTGGGATCGACGGGCGTGCAGTCGGTAACCGTGAGCGGCGCGGCTCAGAGCCCGACCGCCGGAGACAAAGTCATGGTCGTGTGGCTCTTCGATAACGCCCAATCGATGACCCAGGACATCGGCTTCACACCCGATCAGGACATCGACTCACCGTTCACGACTGCTAGCTCCACGATCGACCGGTCGGCGTCTGACGCGGTGGTGATCACCGAGAGCCTGCTCGTCGAGACCGTGTTCCCGAGCGACGCCATCGTCGTCACCGACGCGGTGGAGCGCGAGATGTTCTTCGAGCGCGACCCTGCCGACGCGGTGGTGATCACCGAGAGCCTGCTCATCGAAACCGTATTTCTATCCGACGCGATCGTGGTCACCGACACGACTCTGCGCGAGGTCTTCTTCGGGCGCGACCTCGCCGACGCGGTGGTGATCACCGAGAGCCTGCTTATCGAGACCATCTTCCCGTCCGACGCAGTCGCCGTTTCGGACGCTGTCCTCGCGGAAATGTTCTTCGAGCGTAGCGCGAGCGACGCGGTGTCTGTCGCCGACAGCTTGCTCGTCGAGACCGTGTTCCCGAGCGACGCGATCGTGGTCGTCGACGCGCTCGAGCTCGAGGTGAGCTACGCGCGGATCCTCAGCGACGCCGTGCTCGTCACAGATCAGACGCTCGCCGAGGTCTGCTTCGAGCGGGCAGCCAGCGACGCAGTCGTCGTAGCGGACACGGTCGCGCGCGAGCTCATCAGGCAGACCGAGGTCTCGATCTCTGATGCGATCGTGGTGACCGACGCGGCGGAGACGGCGCTTAACTACGCCCGGTTCCCCGCCGACGCGATCGTCGCCCTTGACACGGCAATCGCCGAGCTGACGATCGAGGTATCTGCCTCGGATGCGGTGGTGGTCGCCGATGCGGTGCTCGCCGAGGTGACGCTCGAGCGAACTGTGGCCGACGCGATCGTTGTGGCCGATGCGGTCGCCGCAGACATGTCCTTCGAGCGCATCCTGGCCGACTCTGTCGCTATGGCCGACGCGGCTCTCGCCGAGGTCTGCTTCGAACGCGCGGCGAGTGACAGCGTCGCGACTACCGACGCGGCATCCGGAGAGCTGATCGTCGTCGCCATCGACCGTTCAGCAGCAGACGCCGTTGTCTTGGTCGATCAGGCGGCCGCTGCGATGTTCTTCGAGCGCGCTCCGTCGGACGCGATCGTCGCCACCGACGCCGTTTCGGCGGTGCTCGACATCTTCCTGACCTTCGATGTTTCGGTGAACGACGTGGTGTCTGTCGCCGACGCGGTGGCGGCCGAGTTGTTCGGTCCCGCGGGCCTGATCGTACTCGGCGACGCGCCTGAGACTATAATCAGGATGGGCGACGCTCCCGAAACGGTAATCAAGATCGGAGTCTAAGCATGGCGTACACGATAGGCGACGTAGTCAGGGTCTCGGTCGGGTTCCTCGTGCAGGCCACGAGTCTGCCGGTTGATCCGGGAGCCTGGGAGGTACGAATCAAGCCCCCCAATGCGGCCGAGAGGATCCTCGTGTTCGGGTTCGATGCTGAGCTGACGCAGATCGGCGTTGGCGACTTCCTCTACCGCCAGCCCACGAGCGCCGACGAGGAGGACGATGCTGGCCGATGGGACGGCTGGGTCGTCAGCACCGGACCCGGGCAGGCGTCGCTACCGTTCCACTTCGTTGTAGACCCGAGACCGCTACCTCCGTAGCCTCGCGGCATGTCCCTCACCGCTCTGAAGACGCTCGCTAACTCGAGCAAGTTCCTCGTCCTGGTCCTCGTCGTCGCGCTCTACATCTACGCGCTTCGCTACCTGACGCCCGAGCAGGTCGAGTCGCTGAAGGAGTTCCTTACCGTCGTGGTTCCAGGCTGGATGATTGCGCACGCCGGCGAGCGTGGCGCGAAGCACATCGCCAACGGGAGAGCGATCCCGGCGGTGCTCGACACGGCCGACGAGAAGGCGTCGGGGTGAAGCGCCGAGTCTTCATCCAGGCGCCGCTCTGCATCCTGGTGATCACGTTCGTCGACGGCTGCAAACACATCCTCCCGTGGATCGCCAAGGCCGGCGATATCGCCGAGATGGTCCGGAAGGCCATCAAGCTGCTCGAGGGCGGCGCGGCGATGTGGTTCGAGGACAAGCCCGACGACGATCTGCAGAAGGACGTGACCGCGGCGATCTCGGCGGCGAAGGATGCCCTCGAGGCGTTCGAGGCCGTAGGCAAGGCGGCCGACAGCTACAGCCGAGGCGACCAGGAGGAGGTCGAGCGCAACCTGCTGGCGGCGTATCGGAACCTCTACAAGCTCACCGAGATGATCCCCGACTTCATGGAGGCCGGGTCGCTGAGCGCGCCGCCCGAAGGCGCCGAGAGCCCGACGCCGGTGACCCCCGACGAGCTCGAGGTCGCGCTCGCCGGTGGATAAGACATGCGCGAAGTGCGGATCAGTAAAGCCACTGGCCGCGTTTTCTCCGCGCGCGGGCGGTCGCCTCGGCGTGCACGCCTGGTGCAAACGATGCCGCAACGCGGCACGGAAGACGAAGTTTCGTGCCGACCCGTTGTGGCGCGAGACTGAGCGCGCTCGGTGCCGGGCCAAGTTGAGTCAGCGCACCGCCGAATATCACCGCGCCGAACAGACCGCCTATCGCGCAAAGCCTGAACACCAACACAAAATCAAGGCTCGCAAGCAGCTGCAATATGCGGTCAAGATCGGCCGCGTCGAGCGTAAGCCGTGTGAGTCGTGCGGTTCGCCGAGCGCACAGGGGCACCACGATGACTATGGGCGCCCGCTCGATGTCCGGTGGCTTTGTGCCCAATGTCACGGCAAGGAGCACCAGGCGTGTTAGAGGCTCCTCGCTTGGGTTGGCTTCCGGATCCTGCTGAAGAGAATCACCGCGACTGGTCGGCGCGGGACTACCTCGCCGCTTCCGCGCCCCAGGACGGCCTCACGCTGCTCGATCAGATGCCGGCCGTCCAGAACCAGGGCAGCGGCGGCTCCTGCGTTCTGTGGGCGCTGGCGACCGGCATGTACCAAGCGCACCGCCGCCAGGGCCACCGCGTGCCCGAGCTCATGGGCATCAACCGTCCGTGGTGGCTCTCGAGGCGCGAGGCCGGGCTTCAAGACTGGAACGCCGGCACCTACATCCGCCGCGCGTGCCGCATCGTCCGCGCGAAAGGGTTCAGCCGACAGACCCACGATCCCTACGACGCGAAGGCATTCGCCGACGCACCGAGCTCGATCGCCGATCGGTTCAGCACCGACCAGACCAAGACGAACGCGACGCGACGCGGCCGAAAGGCCCTCGAGTTCCGCCGCCTGCCGGCGCGGTCGCGCTCACGAGCTCAGGACGTGCGCCTCGCGAACGCCGCCGGCTTCGCTGTCATCATGGGCTGGCAGCTGCCCAAGCGCTTCAAGTCGGACGAGGTCGACTGGGACAAGCCGTTCGAGACTCTCGAGGGCGAGCCGATGGGCGGCGGGCATGCGATGACGATCTACGGCTACGACGAGCGCGGCAACGCCCTGGTGCAGAACCAGTGGGGCAAGGGCGCCCACAAGGGCGGCCTGCTCGTGAT
>SDBT01019943.1_pt1 | contig 10495 bp, 23 predicted proteins | sample 2277101 | NCBI WGS metagenome assembly SDBT01 (sample SAMN10404973, study PRJNA504765) | marine sediment metagenome | isolation source: marine sediment core GS10_PC15, 103 cmbsf | place: Arctic Ocean: Southern Knipovich Ridge | collected 2010
GAAATAATCTATTCCAGGATAAATTCATATTAGATGGTGTATTAGTTCTTAACGCTAATATCTCTCTTACAACAGCAGGGAGCAAGATTATTTTTATTAATTACTCGAATCAAGGAAATATTTTATCTAGAATAGGTTATTTAAACTTTACAATTACTGCATTTGATTTAGATCAAGGAAACAAGTTTGATTTTACAGATAATTTTACTAATGATTTTAATATAAATGTTACTGCATTGAATAACATAACAGCCCCTATGTCTGTCTTAGATGATTTTGAAAACAATGCTACAGCTAGTAGATATACTTTTGGTGGAACTGAACCACCTGAATTTACTTTGGGATTTTTAGATATGTCTTCTCAAAATACCGATTCAGAAATTACTTTTGATTACGTTTCTTTAGATAACGTTTCTAGATTTAATTTCTCATCTAGATATTGTGATGGTCATACTTGCGGGGCTGATTGTGGTGGAAGTGTATCTCAATCTATTTTCCTTACAGACTTGACTACAGACGTAACTCTTTTTAGCCGAAGTGATGGTTTTTCACAACCTTCTCAACCTTGTAACTTTGAGAATCAAAATATCACTGGTGAACGAGTCGGAGACAGATGGACTATTTTTAGAAACGGAGTAGAAGTAGGTACTAGAAGCATAGGTAGTTTAAACAGTCCCCATTATTTAAAACTTAGAACAAGTTCAAGTGGTACAGGTGGAAGTTCTGGACAAACAAAATGGCATATATTTGATTTAAAAACATCTGGAATAAGACTCCAAAGAATCAATGGTACTTATGACCACGATGTTAAGACTAATGCTACTTTTGAATCTAATAATTTAACTGATACTACAAATCCAATTTCAAGAGTTTTCTTAACTGTATCTGAATTTAAGCCAAGTGAAACAACTATTAATTATTTTGCAAGTAACGATGGTGGAAAGACTTACGAAACAGTTACTCCAGGAACATTCCATACATTTACTTCAACAGGTTCTAAACTTAAGATTAAATTTTTATTTAATTCAACTAGTAACATTACTACACCATATATCTCAAATTATAGAGTTCAGATAATTCCATCTTCTCCAAATGAATTAACTATAGACGTAGGAAATGATGGAATAATTGATATGAAAGTCTTTGGAGAATTAAACTCAACAAACACACCAATTAATTATAATGGTACAGATAATGGGATAAGAGATTATATAAATAGATCTTGTAGAACAGGAAGTTTTTGTGTTATACCTGTCTTAGTAGTCTTAGGAAGTGGAGGTACTACACAGTTAAGTGAGTTTAATTTAACTCAAAATATAAATCCAATTAGATTAAACATAAGCAGAATACAAAAATTAAATGTAATTCCTATTGAATTGACTTATTTAGATGGAAAAGTTCAATTAAATGATGTTGAATTTGACTTTAGAGGAAGTAAAAACATTACTGTAGTAGCGCATATAGGAGATTATTCTACTTCTTTAAACAGGACTATTTTTGTTAAGTATTCTCCGTTTAATGTAACTTATTGGAGTTCTTGGCATCACTGGTATATCAGGCCAAAATCAGCTAATGAATCCGGACTAGAACCTGCAGGTCAAAACAGTTCTCATGGTATTTGGAAAGTTGTAAGTTTTGCTTATGATGGAAATATAAGTGTCTGGGCTAGATATAATGAAAGCATAGATACTTGTGTTACTCAAATGGAATTAAGGGGTCAGAATTTTTCAGTTAGTACAAATAATTCATTATCTACCTTAAATATAACAAATCTAACAACTTTTAACCAACAGATAATATCGGATCAGAACTCTACTTTAGAGGGAAGTATAAGAACAATTACTATGATAAACTGTTCTGCGGATACCGGAAGGTTTATTCTAAGAGATACTTGTTTTAATTCACGATGTAGTGAGTGTACAGAAACTCAGGATTTTCAAGATTCGTGTGATGTGATAATATAATGCCTACCATGTTTTCTACAATAAGTAGGGAAATGTTCATCCCTATCCCTAGAATAAAGAATACTCACATAAGCATTACAATAAATGACGAAGAAGTAAAATCACTTGTAGATTCCAGTACTTGGATAAGGCCGCTTATGTCTATTAGTTTGGGGGCATTTACATTAAAGTTAAAAAACGCAAGTGGAAAATTAAGAAACAAATACAAAAAAGGAGATATAGTTAAGTTTTTTGCAGACAATGTTGATGGAACTACTTTAAAGTTTCATGGAAGAATAGATTACCCTAGGGATATTTTAACAGAAACTGGACATTTTCTTGAAATACACGGAAGACATAGATCGTTTATTTTAAATGAAACTTTAGTCAATCATAGCACAAACGGAGTTCCTACAGACACAGGTCAGATTCTAAGAGATATAATGGATAAATACGCGCCTAATTTCACACAAAATAATATAGAAGATTCTGGAATACTTATAGAGATTGAATGGAATTATATCCCTTTTCCGGATTGTGTTCAAACTCTTACTAGCAGAGGAAATGCAGACGCTTATGTAGACAATGATTTAGATATGAATTATTTTAAGAAAAACAGTAAAACTACTAATGACTGGGTAGTAGAAGGGATAAATCAGATAAGAACAGATGAAATAGGTGTTGATGATTTTTACGAAAAAACAAGGGTAATAGCAACAGGCTTCGATGATGAAGGGATTCCTATTGTTTTTACTGCTATAAGTCCGGGAGAAGGAGAGATAAGAGAAGTAAAAATAGCAGATTCTAGCGCAAGTACACTAGCAGAAGTTCAAGCACTTGCAGAAGGAGAACTTGCAAATTTACTAGATAGACAGGAACAGTCTGTTATAAAAAGCCAGGGATTAGATACCATTAATCAAGGAGATAGGATGTGGGTAGTTATAAAAAGACAGGATGTTTATGGAAGAAAAAGAATAGTTCAGATAACGGATAAATTCGGTAAAGCAAGCTGGATATCAGAATGCATGGTAGAAATAGATACAAGGGGAACTGAAGAATTAATTAATGACAGGATAAAGAACGAAAACCGGACAAATACAGTAGATAACATAAACAAATTTGACTTTACATATAATTTTAGATATGATAATGACGACCTTACTTTAACACATTCGGATACCTTAATAAATGATGGAAACTTAGAACTTAAAAGTGGTTCTTCTGAGGGAAGATGGGAAAGTAGAATAAAAGAAATCCCTTCTGATGTTACTGAAGTTGAACTCAGATATAAAGGAAAAGACCTAGGAATATCTAAGTTCTTTTTCAGACTAGATGGAGATAAGTGGCAGCAGTTTACAAGGAGAATACTAGTTACTCCATCTGAGACTACTGGAAGAAGTTTGCAGCTTAGAGTAGATTTAAAATCAGATACTTTAAATTCGGGACCTTCTGTAGGATCTGCAGCAATAGGGTATTCTTTTTAAACAAAGGAGGTGAAAAAATGGATATAAATATGGTGAATTTGGGCCTTACATTAGGTGGAGTAGTACTTGCTAATTGGGGGGTTAAATTAGGAAGGGCGCTTCCTCTTGTCAAAAAGGCCTATAATTTGATAAAAAACCAAGAAGAAGCTAGAAGAGATGGCAAGCTTACAAAAGACGAAAAGGTAAGGCTCTATGACGATATAGAGGGCACTCTGAAAGAAGTATACTCTATAGTTAAAGGTTGGACCTTTTTCAAGTCAAAAGTTTAATTGCCTGTCTGGTATTTTTTTCTTTTTCAAATAGTATTACTAGTAGGAAAAATATGAATAGTATGACTTAATTATTTTCAATATGGAAAAGAAAGGTGGGAATAAGGCCTATTTTATCCGCGCCAACGGTAGACCTGTCCCTTACCTATATAACCTATATTTTCTAGTATATATAAATCTTACTAATTTGTAGTCTAGAGTATATAAAAACTTATAAATGAGTTAAGTCTTAATAAAAAATAAGAAGAAAAAAAGAGATGATGAATCACCCACAATGGGTTCTAAGTCTCAAGTATATATAAAGGTTTTGTTTTTTATATAGTCTAGAGTATATACTTTTTCTTCTGCCAATGATGGGAGATGGTATTTTTACCGATGGCATAAAAGCTTCATATCAAAATGGATATGTGGGACCTTTCCAATTTGAGGGGCTAGCCATAAACCTAGCGTCTATGTGCGTCTGTCAATGCGACGGGGATAACCAATACCGACCAAAATCGCAATACCCTAAGGCTAAGCTGTGAATCAGGAACAAGGGGCTTACAAGCATTTGAAAAAAAGCATTCGAGTTGGGTTTTGTCTCTTGTATGTTTCCAACAAAAAACACAAGAGGGTTTCTCTGTGCGCAAGGTCATGGGAAGTTTAAAGTTATGGTGTGCAGGGTGTCTTAACTTGCCTCTGGGGCCAAAGAGGCTTAGAGAACAGTCTAAAAAAAACATTAAATTTAAAAAAAAAGAAGGAAGGAAAAAGGGGTCGATATAAAATGATGAGGGTACTTTCAAAAGAAACAAAGGTATACGTAACAAAAGATATATGGTGGTACATTTATATTATTGATGTGGATAATAGGGGGCAAAATAATAGGAGATTTTGGAATCGTGATAGAATTTATTATCCAGGAATTTCTGATAGTATTGGAAGAAGGTTAGGAGATTATTTATTTAAACGAGGAAATGGATTCATAAACACCAAATGGAGAAATGCAAGAATAATTCCAGTATATATAGGTTATTTCTATGGAAATGAATTTGCAGCCATGAAATTAGAGAAGAAAATAAAAAAATATAGTAGAGAAAGAAAAGAAAAATTAATCAATTCAGATCAGAATAAGTTGGTAGGATACAAACCATGCAAACATATTATCGTAAAGAAAGTAGATGGAGAGGAAGTTTTAAATATATACTAGAGAATATAAAACTATATAAATAACCCTTACTCATAAGTTTACCCATAGGGAAGAAATAAAATGTCAGCAACAAAAATTAAACTAGGGGAAATACAAAAATGTTTAAGATGTAATCATGAATGGTTACCTAGACAAGAAGAGATAGTCCAATGTCCTAAATGTAAAAGTGCATATTGGAATGTACCAAAAAAAGAGAACAAAAATGGCAATAAAGTCAATAAGTGAACTCAAACAAATAGAAGAAAGAAAGAGAAAAAGAAAAAATTCTTCTAAAGTTAAAGTAAAAAATCAAGGTAATAATCATAGTCTTAAGAGGTTTAAATGATAACCTCAGAAAAACTAACAATAGAAGAACAGAAAAAGTCAACAATAAGTCAGTTAGAAGATCTTATAGAAAGAATAAAACATGAGGATTTTGAGGGCATTATCATAACGATTAACAGAAAGATGAAAAAAACCAATTCTTTTGGATATAAAAACATACTTGAAGATCACATTACAGCGATAAACTTCAATAAGAATATGTTAAGAGATTTTATGATGAGGAATAATTTAATATGAAAATAAAAGGCATATATTTAATAGGAGATTATCCTAATCCTGAATCCATGATTAAAGGAGTTAAAGGAAAACCTATATTATTAGAAAACAAAAAAGTAGGAGAAATGATTTCTGCAAAAATAAATAGAGAAGGGAATTTAGAATGGGAAGGGATAATTACAGACGAATCAATAACACAAGATATGTCTAAAGGATCATCTATTGGAATTAAAATATTAGGAGAAGAAAATGAAACAAATAAAAAATAATTGTGTTGAAGTCTTGCCTTCACTTTTAGATAAGAGTAAAACTCAGATAATTCGTCCAGCATTTAATATAGTTAAAAAACCATTAGCAGTAGGAATAAAACATAATAAAGAAGGTATACCTACAGAATTAGTAAACAAATATTATGATGTTATGTTTTGGAAACCATCCAAATATAAAGTAGGAGAAAAATGTGTTTTAGTTTGGAATGGAGATATGGAACTTTACCATAAATTAACTAAATGTAAAGTAGTCCATAAACTAGGATACCCTATAAGATTAGGTGAAGTAGAAATAACAGAAGTTTTTGAGATTTATATGGCAATAGGAAAAATAACAAATGAACTTATGATTAATGGAAGAGACGCTCAAGAGATATGGAAGAAAGACGGATTCAAAAGCGGAAAAGAATTTATTATCTCCTCCATTAATCATGAATACTTCAATGATAATTATGATTTAAGCAGCCCTAAGAAATTCTATATTTATAGATGGAAGTGGTTAAAGTGACTGGAGATTTCTTTTTACAATCACTTAAAGATGATATTAATAAATCTCTATTCCAAGAAAGTATAGGGATTTATAATGAAGTTCTTTACGGCACAGAAATACTTAATCAATTAGATCCAGAAAGAATGTATCCTAGATGGGAAACAAGATGGAGTGGCTATCATTACGAAAAATCAGAGTGTGACTGTGAATGTAAAGCTTGTTGTGAAGACGACCATATAGAAAAGGTTCCGGATAAAGACGCAGTAGAATATGACGTATGGGTTTCTCATGCACCTACATTATGGGAATTATTACCTAAACAACCATGGACAAATAGCGGATGGAGAAAGAAATGAATGGGATAATAAAAGGAACAAAAATAGTAAATTCTATAATTATATTTACAGATAACAAAGGGAACATTTTACCATTAAACCCAACTAAAATTAAAAAATGGACTAGTATAGATTCGGTAAATCCTATAGATATTGATAAAGCAATTAAAGAATTTTCTCCATCTACTAAGTTACTACTAATGGAATTAGAAAAATGAAAACTAAAAAAGAAATTATGGAACAAAAAGACCTAATGAGTTTACAAATAATGGGATTATTAGATAATATTAATATATTTGCTGAAAAAAAAGACATAATTGTTCCAGGGGCAATATTACCTTTTGATACAAAACTTTTACAAAAGCTTGTAGAACAAAGAAATCTATTAGAATGGGTATTGAAATGAATGAAGCTAGATGTAATAAATGTGGTAATAAAATAACAGATTGTTATTGTAAAAAATCTATATGGAATTTTCCAGAAACCAAGACTAAAAGACCTTTAATAGAGTTACCAGAATGAATCTACAATTCAACATATCAATAAAAAAACTGAAATCAATAAATCTGTCAATTTCTAATCTTTGTGAAGCAAAATGTGTTTACTGTCCAGAAAGAGGAAACGGTTCTTTAACTCATATGCCACTAGAAACAGCAAAGAAGATAATAGACGAGATTTCTAGCGAAGAATTCCAAAGAAAACACAATATAGAAATGATAGAATTCTCAGAAAACGGAGATTGTTTTTTGAATCCAGACTGTCTGGAAATAATGAGATATACTAGAAGAAAGCTTCCAAACGTAAAAAAGCAAATATTCACTAACTTCAACAAATTAATAAAATCTAAGTCAGAAACCATTATTAATGAAAAACTAGTAGATTACATTACATTTAATCTTGACGGCAATGAAGAAAACTATTTTAAGATAAAAGGAATAAAAAGAGAAAAAGTAATTGAAAACCTAAAGGTATTCATAGAACTAAGAAAACAATACAAAAGCAATATAAAACTTACTGCGCTTATTCTAACCCTTCATAACTATGTAAATACTATATCAAAAAACTTTCATTTTTATCCCAGGAAACTAAAAGATTACAATAATATAGAGGTTAAGAACGATCTAATAGAAACATCTAATGAACTCAAACAGATACTAGATCCAGAACTAGACAGAATAAACAAAAGTGGAGTTTTTGCATGGGCAGAAAGATCTTGGATAAAAACAGAAGAGATTAATTATAAAGACTTTGTTTGCCCTTTTTTAAACAGGGTAGAAACAGAATGTTTTATAGCACCAAATGGAGATTGGTATATCTGCTGCTTAGATTCAAGAAACGAGATAGTGTTTGGAAACGTCTTAGAGAATCCCATTGATGAGATATTTGAGAGTGAGTTAAGAAAAGAGATTATAAAGAAACTCAAAAACAAAGAGTTTGAGAAAATAGGTGGGCCTTGCAGGACAGTTAATTGCTGCAGGGTTCTAGGAGGTTAAGATGTATAAAACTAATTTAAGAAAAATGAAGTCATTTCAAATAATTAATATGTTTAAGGAAGTTGTAGAAGTAATTGAAGAAAGATATATGAAAGAAGGAATATCAATAAATTATAATATTAATCATAGACCGAGGTGAAAAATGGCAGGTAAAATTAACAGAATAACAGCAACAGGAGTTAAAGGTATTTACAAAGACAAAGAGATTGAGGTACATATTGGAAGTACAAGTAATGATACTTTTGTATTTGTTAATGGAAAAGAACTACCACCAAGTGCAATGATACAAAGTATTCATATATCAATAGTAACTGGAAAACCAACAAGAATGACTATTGAGAAATTTAAGGGAGCTGATTGAAATGCCATACAACGCAAAAGATGAAACAGTTAAACATTTCGTAGTTAAATGTTTGTTCTATAAAGTTATAGCTGAATTGGGACATAAAAGTGCCTTAGAACATCAGGCTAGTGAACATTGTACTTTTGATGTGATAGACTTAACAACAGGTTTAGTTTATGAAGTTCAAGGAGACACAAACCCCAAGATAGTCAAAGCAAAGATAGAAAAGTATATGAAAATCTCTGGAGTAAGAGATGTTATAATAGTTCCTTTAGAAAGGTTTAATATAAATTCTCCTGTAAAGAAATGGTACGAAATGGTTAAAGCTATGGTGGTTTGATGTTAATTCTGTCACTAATTAGTGAAAAAGGAGAATTCTATAAAGTGTCTAAAAACACCCAAATAAACGAAACATTTATATACTAGTACGTCTTAAAGGTTAGTAAAGGGAAGAAAACCCTTGGAGGAGAGAACAAATGAAAAGAATAAAAGGGAAAAAAAGTTTAACACTAACCACAAACGCAACACTATTTTTAAGAACACGAAATGGGGTTTTTAAAATAGAAGACATTAGAGATACAAAATCAGTTAAGACAACTAAAATAACAAAGGAACAATATTTAAAGGAAAAAAAAGAGGTGAGAGAACAATGAGTGAACAATACGGACAATGTAAAACTTTCGGAAAAAGTGTATGGAGAACAATAGGTAAATATTTCTCAAAACTAAATCCGAGAAAAGGATGGGTTTTAGCTGGCTTTTCAGCAAGTCAATCTATTCTAACAAATTGGAAAAATATGGGGTTGATTTAAATGGAAAAAATAGAATTGAACCAAAAAAATCTAGAAGCATACCAACTAGGTCTAAACGACCTAATTATGTTTCAACAACAAATAGCAGAAAAGAAGAGACTTTTTGAAGAAGAAAACAGAGAACTAAGAGAAAGAATCAATAAACTATCAGAGGAACTAGATTTAGATCAGTCTCAGTTTAAAGAACAGGCCTTTGATATATACTCAAAAACAGGAGAAAAGAAGTTAATAGGTGGTTTAGGTATCAGAGTAGGAGTTTCTCTTGAATATGAAGATAAACAAGCATTTCAGTGGGCTGTTAATCATGCCCTTTGTTTACAACTTAATAAAAGAGAATTTGAGAAGATAGCAAAAACACAGGATATAGAGTTTGTAACAAAAAAGGAAAAAGTGACTGTAACATTTCCAAAGGAGATTAAGTTTTAAAATGGAAAGAAATTATCTACAACTTGAAGATTTTGTCGAAATAAAACCTATAATGAGAGAAGTTACAAATGCTATAAGAAAGAAGATTGACGATAAGATGTTTAAGGACAATAACATAGCTAATATAGAAATAAGAAAGTTTATCTTAGCAACATTAATAGAAAGTCTTGCAACATGGAACAAAACAGGCGATTGTTTACCTATTGGTATTCCACTTAATGATGATAAAGTAATCAATGTTGTTATTGTAAAAAAGGAGGGGATGTAAATGTTATGTGAAAAAGATGTAAGTAAGAAAGTAAAAAACAAAAATACAGAAGAGATTGCCTATGTTATGAGTTATGCAGATAGACCAAGTGTTCGGTTAAGTAATGGCATTGGTTTCTGTGTGGATTCTCCAATAGCTAAAGACTGGGAAAGAGTAGAAGAGAAAAAGACTTTGAGTGATAAGATAGTAATAACAGATATTAGTGGAGGATTTACTGGGGAAAGAATATTCTATGAACATGATGTCAAAGAAGCAATTAAAAAATATCTTGAATCTCCCCAAGGAGATAAAGAAAGAAAAGAAATATTCGGAGAACGATTACTATGATAACATTCTACGATCTAAACGAATTAATAGAAGAACTAAAGAAAGAGAAAGTAAATATAGTAAGAACAGAAAAAGTAACAAAAAAGATACATAACCTAAACGGATTCGAGATTATAATAACAGCAAAAAAGAAAGAGATATACAAATACATGGAAGAAATAGGCATAGTAGGAGACAACGAGACAAGGAGACTTAACAAGATGAATGGTAATTCTGCTGTTAGAGAAATAGAACTCAAAAAGATCCTAGAAAAAGAAGGATTTGAAGTAAGAAAAGGGGTGTACGAAAATGTGGAGTAATACAGAAAAGAT
>SDBT01019945.1_pt1 | contig 10494 bp, 5 predicted proteins | sample 2277101 | NCBI WGS metagenome assembly SDBT01 (sample SAMN10404973, study PRJNA504765) | marine sediment metagenome | isolation source: marine sediment core GS10_PC15, 103 cmbsf | place: Arctic Ocean: Southern Knipovich Ridge | collected 2010
GCAAGCGAGATCATGGATTCTAAGTTTACACCCGGACAGTTTATTAAAGAACTCCTAGAGGCAAGAAGAACAGAAAATGATAATTTGGATAAAACAGTTTTAAGATTTCTTCCCCCTTATTCTGGTCTGAACTATTTCCTAAAGATAGATGATAATTTATTCGGGTTAAGAATTTGGCCCAAAGATAAGTTTTTCGAGACGTATATTCAGTTGGCATCCAAATACAGAAACAGCAACCCATACAAAAAGGGACTCTACAAAGAGGAGGCTATGCAACTCTTAGAATCCAATAAAATAGATATACCAGATAAACTTAAATTAATAAAAACCCTAAGGAGATTATAGAAATGGTTAAAATAATCACTATAAGTAATCTCGATTCAGGGCTAAAAGAGATTGACGATTTCGAGAGCCTTATGAAGGTAAGAGGGGTCTTAGCCATTGTGGGCGAGTCCCCCAGTGGGAAAACCACCCTAGTGAAGGAATACCTCAAGAGGCAGGGGTTATCGGAATCTGAATACTATCTAAACGTAAATGATTTCATAATGAAGACTCTTGAACATATGAAAGACTACAAAGCCCTAGAGCTGGATGATCGTCGCGGGTTCCCCGATAGTAACCGAAAGCTGATAGAGGAGATTCTATCCCAGAAGCTCTCTGATCACTTCAAGAGCAAGAAGCTCTTGGTTCTTGATTCAATTGAACTCCTCTACAAGTATGAAGTTAACCTCGCCAACCTAGCCTACGATCCAGCCAGTGGTGGCATAACATGTATCCTCTGTATTCCAGGCTCTGTCTCGGGCAAGAAGATCTACTTCATGGGAAAGCCTGGAATCATAAGCTACCATCATTGTGATAGGATAATACAAATCGAAAGGAGAAAGTGAAAATGGTTGAGAAAAACATTGGTATAACCGATCTAGTAGAGATATCTGAGAAGCCTGAAAAAGTCATAATCTTGACGAGGGCTGTGAACGAAAAAGCTGAGAGTACCCTTTACAACTATGTTGTGACCGATGGCATAAGGGAGCATGTATCAAGCATTCTGAGCCAAATTCAGACTGGTATAGGGAAGGGATTCGTTGTACAAGGCTACCCGGGCTCTGGTAAGTCCCACTTCTTGTCCTTCATAACCCTTCTCTTAAAGGATAAGAAGGCTTGGGACAACCCCAATGAGGACATTAAAGCTTTGAGGAAGGATTTTTTCCAGGAGCTTAGAGACAAGAACTTTCTGATATTGTACTTCTCCATGACAGAAGGAGGAGACCTAAAAGTAAACATATACGAGGAAGCAGAGAAACTAGGCATCGAAATAGTTCGATCCAGAGCCATATATGAGAACTTCTTCGTAAGCCGGGTTAAATCCATAAACTGGGATGATTTCTACCAGTTTGTCAAGGAAGATCAGGAATTAAGCAGGGAAGACATTAAGACTCTGGCCTTACAGCAGAATAAAAAATCCATCGCCCAAATCATAGTGAAATATGATCAGTCCAGAGGGATTAAACACAAGGAACGTAGCTTTAGAGAGGTTCTCTACCCACCCATAGTAGAAGGAATTAATTCCATAATAGACTATTCCCTAGAGAACGGTTTTGATGGTGTTGTTTTAGTTGTAGATGAACTGTCCCAATATCTACAGGAACGCCGTGATAAAGGGAAATGGCAGATAGACAGATCCTTACTAAGAAGTCTTGAAGAAATCTTCCTATCTGGTAAGCCATTCTGGATGATTTCAGCAGCTCACCAAGATATTAGTAAACTAATGGGTTACACCCTCGATAGATTTGAAACCCTCATTCAGTCAATTTTCGACATTAAATATATACTAGCAAGACGAATCGCTAAGAAGAAACCCGATAGTATGGATTATATCAACGACCTTTACCAAGAGTTTTCCCTACTATTCCCCGAGTTTTCAGAGAGCATAACCCTAAACGAGTTTAGAGACCTCTACCCATTCCACAAAGCCTTCGTTGAGAACGCAACCATCCTAGCAGAAGAAGCTGCCCGAATGAGATCCATAGTTTCGATATGCTGGGAGTGCCTATACGATGTCAAAAGTTTTGAGGAAAATAATCCTCAGGAAAAAGACGCCCGTAAACTAATAACTATTGATGTTCTTTACGACAAATTCATCAGCGACCCCCGAATAGAGGATAGGTACAGAAAATACTTCAAGATCTACGAGACGTTCTTTGAGACAGACATAATACCAAAGCTTGAGACTGAGAAAACCCGTAATCTTGCCCACAGGCTCATAAAGACCCTGATAATTCTTGCTATCATTGGAAAGGAAAAGGCGACAGTAAAAGATCTGACCCATATGCTACTCGAAAGGATTTGGGATATGGAGGAAACCGCCATCAACTATCAGGGCATTAAGGACATACTGGACGATTTGAGAGCACAAAGGGGTGACAAACACTTGAAGATAACTCCTGCGGTCAGAGATCCCTTTGATTCTGTTTACTATATCGACCCTACAGGGGTTGAAAGACCTCTCGAGGAGGAAATAACTCAAGAAATGGTAAACATTAGAGGAAGAGGAGATGATGCTCTCAAGCCAGCCCTGAAAACCATTCTGAACTCTATGGACTCCCTATTCAAGAAAATCCCGATAGAAGAGATGGAAACTTTCATATCAAAAGAAGTTACCTGGAATAACACTCCTAGGAAGGGGAAGTTCAAGCTTGCCCTCCCAAGGGAAATTTTAAGCACCCCCGAAATTAACCCAGCTAAGGACGATATAGACTTTTCTTTCATAGTTAGCATGCCATTCCATACGACCCAGAAAGAGGATACCCAGAAATCCCAAGAGATCCTGAGAGAAACCAATGACCCTAGAATATTCTTCTGGCTCCCGAAAGAAATGGCTGAGGAGGACAAGGAATACCTCAGGAGATACCAAGCCATTATAAACCTACAAGAAAAATATAAGGATCCCAAAACCACAGATGAACGGGATAAGGCCGCTGAGATACCCATAAGCCTCTCGCGAAGCCGACAAGTAGTCGAGCCAAAAGTTGAAAGGCTTTACCGGGGTGATTCACTTATTTTAAATGCCTCAGGCAAAGTTCAAATACGTCTCGATGATTATACAGATGCCCTTCAGATAGTCGAAAAAAGCGTAGGGGACGCCCTCACCCTTTGTTATAGTGAACATCCAAACTACAAGGCAACCATTAAAAGAACACAAACAAACAGGCTAATTAAAACCTTCATAAAGGATGGGGGCGCCAACCATCAAACAAACGAGATGACGAACTATGCCCATCCCTTAGAACTCGTTGGACAGAGATTTGAGCTGTATACTGAAGGATCCAAATATGTGAAGGCCATACTAGAAAAAGTGCCCGAAGAGAAAGCTATAGAGGTAACAACACTTTACGATGCTTTTCGGAATGGAAAATATGGGCTACAAGACTTTTCCTTAGAGGTTCTGCTCGCCGCCATGATAAAACATGGTCTGATAACAGGTTACAAAAAGGATGAAAGCTTTAACCCAGAAGAACTCGAAAACGTGGGATCTGGCAGAAAAGCTCTAATAAAGATCCTTCAAACTGTGGAGAAGGGTAAGATCATCAGTTATCCAGAGCCATGGCTGAGCGTCATCAGAATCCTCAGAACCATTTACCCAGAGATAAACACAATACAAAACACATCAAATCAGCGGGATCTTTGGGGAACCGCGAAGAGGAGAATTGGAGAGGAAAAAGAAAAACTGAACCAAATCACTCAACAATCAAATACACTTTTGGAGTCAATGGGAAACCAGGAAACTACTGAAGTTTTGAGGCCAATGGAATCATTGTTAAAAGTCTATGACAACGTTGACCTAAATCTAGATCCGAAGAAGGGTCTTGAAGACCTATATGAAAAGGTACTTGAAGAATACTCTGACATTGACAAGTTCAAAAAAGGCTATGAAGATGTAAACCTATTAAAGAGGTTCTTCGATAGAAGGAAGGATGCCGTCATCGCAGATGCCTATAATCACTTAAATAAATTGATCGAAGGATATGGGGGGCTTGAGGACATTGAGGCTTTAGAACAGTTCATAGACATTACCCTCCTCTCGGATGTTTGGCAGAGATTCAAAGAACTTAGGGACCTAATATACAACGAAGAACTCTACAACAAATTTTTCAATGACACGGAAGAACTAATCGAAAACTATGCTAAAGCCTACGCAGGAAAGCACATGAACTACTATACTAGACGACAAAAATTCAACAACAAACTCAGAGAAATAAGAGACTCAGAAAGGTATAGCACCTTAAGACTACTAAGCGAAATAAGAAAGGTAAGAACTTTCCCATCCCTTGATGAAGTGAATGAGAAATTAGATAGACAGCGATTAACCTGTGAAGTAAGGGGACTTACTGAGAAGACGAAGAGGACTCCCTTCTGTGAATGCAAGTACAAAATCGGTTTGACCGAGATCTTGTCAACCGAAGACGTAAAAGAAGCAATCATTGAAGCCATCTTAACATATATGAAAAGACTTCAGCAAGAAGCGACTAAGAACAGAATACTATCATACATTGATGAGGAGCCAATCCCCATCCTTAGAAAACAAAGTATGAAGAACCTATTGGGAATAACGACTTCCCCTGAAAAAATCGATGATATTTGTAAACTAATAGGTGAAGAGACTGTTGAAATCATCAACAGCGCATTGAAAGACGCCATCCCAATATCTGCAGAGGAGATAGTAGACAGAATCGTCGGTTCCTACTCCCTAGATGAACTAGTTGAAAAAACCCAGGATGAGGTAATGTCCTTGGCGAAGAGGAGGATAAAAGAAGAAGGTAAGTCGCTTGACGACGATATTCTAATTGTTGTAACCAAGGAGAGAGAGGCCTGAAAAGGGTGGATAAACGAAGACTCGCTCACTTCATAGAAGAAGAGATAAAGACCTCAGAGGACAACATCCTGAAACACATAATCTTTCTCCATGACCCACACAAGTTTACGGAAGGATGGGAAGATGACTCACTTAGCATATTCGGTGCAGATTATCAAATAGCTAGGTACAACAGCGATTTCGATCTGAGAAGAAAAGTGGAGAGATACAAAGACATAGACAAAACGAAAATCTGTATAATCAGCAATAAAGAGGATAACTCCTTCATCCAAGACTATACTGGTTGGCGTAGCAACAACGTTCTTCTAACACCGCAAAGCCTGTTGGAAAGGGAGACGGATAAGCAGTGGTGTGAAGGAATCAATATTATAGGGAACTTGCTAACCAAACATGAAAGAGAAGTAGTGACTTACCGGGAGAAGATCGGAAAGAAGTCCATCCTGCCTCATGACGCCAAGGCGATTATCATCTCAGCCATCGTAAGAATAGACTTCACCTCTGAACTCACTCCTACTGATGCCTACCTCTTCCTTTACCCTCTGAACAACTTTAAACTTCTCGCGACACAGATGCCCGAACTCGATGACTACATAAAGGAACGACTGGGGCAGGCGATACCATTCATAAACGACGTCTTAAAGTCCGAAGAACTTTACGAATCGTTCCCTGACTATCTATGGCTTTCCTACATCATAAGAAAATTGGGGAAGGACCCCGAGGAGTATATGAGGGGGATCTCTCAGAAACTAAATGACAGATTTAGATATTTAAGAACGGCCTCGAAGGCTATGTACGAACTTTCGGAAGAACTACAAAAAACAGGGCTGGATATCTGCAAGAGACAGGTTTCAGCAATGGAGGAAAGAATCCTCGAAGAGGATCCCGAGGCACGAAAACAGTTCATAAGACTTATCGAGAAAAAGCCAAAGGAGCCCTTGGTCTATTACTCGCGACTCGCCGAGCTGGACACATACACTAAGACCGGGATTGAAATTCTATCGAGGGAACTCTCAAACTACATTATCAAAACCCCCATTGTATCCGAGGACAAGAGACTCTTACAGATAATCAACGATGTTCAGCAACATTGGTTCATTAACGAATACAAAGATCAATTGCAACTTCTGACAGATCTTAAGGCTTTTTATGAACACAGTCAACAGTTGGGAACTGAGAAACTAAAAGAACCCTCATCGTATGAAGAATGGATTACAATCTATACTAAACAATTAGTACCTTTTGAGAGCTCATATTCAAACATAGAGATAAACCCTCAATTCCGAATCATTTCTAGGGACAATAGGAAACACATAAGAGAGGACTATGAGAAAACAATCTGGAAACATAATATAGAGTTTCAAGAATTCATTGTAACCAACTATCCAAAATGGATTAAGACACATGATCGCCCGATCCTCACAGCCGACTTCTTGGAGAAGATCTTCAAACGCTATGATCCCTTACGAAAATACAGATATGTATACATCATCATCATCGACTGCATGAGAGTGGATGTTTGGAACCTGCTTAGAAGAAAGCTACTAGAAAAGTTTGAGATTCTGGACGAGAACTACATGCTTTCAATGATCCCCACAGCAACCATCTTCTCCAGGACATCGATATTCTCAGGCAAGCTCCCTAGGGAAAGCCTTACTGTTCCAGAAAGAGGCATCCCCTCCATTCCGTTTGGAGGCGAAAGGGAAGCCCTAGCTTCGGCACTGAACATCCCTCCCAACAACATTGAGTTTACATCTCAAGCCGAGTCAGCCGTAAAGATCGATGAGATAGATCGGATCCTTGAAAGTCAAAAGAAACTCAAAGTGGTTGTTTTGAATAGCGTCGACAACAAGATACACAGGGCCACTGCCGGTGAGAGACTTGGAAAACTCAAACAGGACTTTCTCAGTATCTACGAAACCGTGATAGAATCCATCCTCGACAAGCTTGGGGAGGAGGAGGATCTCATCCTTTTCATAACTTCGGACCACGGATTCGTAGATACGAAGAGAATAGCGGTTATAGAGTTTGAGAAGGGATACATTCACCCTAGATACATAGATCTAAACCTTGATGAGGAGCTGAACGATGAATGGGCAGTAACCCTCTCCGCGAGCGATCTGGGAGTAGCTGAGGAATCCAGCGAAAAAAGGTATGCCTTCCCCAGGGGACATCTCAGCTTCAGGAGAACTGGGAAATTCGGAACCATTAGAAAACGGTTTCGGGACGGGGTGGTCTATGGTCATGGAGGATTAACCCTCCAGGAAATGATTCTCCCCTGTTCAGTCCTTGTCCCTAGAAGGGATCGGTCAATAAAGCAGCTTCAGATCAAGATTAAGAGTTCTGAGTGCATGGAAGAGAAGGACTCCATCATCGCTTTTGAGGTCAAGAATCCTAACTACCTTCCAGTCAGCCAAGTAATATTTCAAACCAACATAGCTCCACCCATATATATTCCATCAATAGAGCCTGAAAAAACCTACGAATTCAAGATCAACTTTGTTCCAAAGAACAATGGTGAGACAGAGATCGACCTAAAGATCACATATAGGCTACAAGAACAATTCCATGAAAAACACCAGACAAAAATCGTCTCGGTTTCGAGGAATCTTGAAATCGTCAAGAGGCCTATGGACGATGTTTTTGACAGGTTGATGAGGTGAGAAGCACTGAGAAACGAAGAGCTAAGCAACAAGGTTAAGATGGTTTTCCAAGGACTTACCGTGAATAAGGAATACTCTCAAAGCAAGGAGATAAGCAAGCTCCCCCGATTCATCTCAGAATATTTGATCGCAAAAAACAGCGATAGAGACGGGACACTCTCGGAGGATGCTCTTAAAAGGATCAGCAGATTCATCTACGAATATTATCCTGAGCACAAGGACAAGGAGTTCATAAAGTATCAGGCCATGCATCTAGGCTCGGTAAAGATACTGGATGAGTTCACCGTCGTGACGGATATTACGTACTCTACAAACAACGTTATCATCCCCATAATGGGCTTAAGAGACGTGAGAATAAGACCCAGTATTCTGCTCGAACATGAAAACCTGCTGAGGGGAGGAATGTGGGGGATTTCCAAGATAGTCTGGGATCCTGAAACAGAACCCAAGATCCCCAATCATCCCAGAAACCTGTTGGTGGACGAGTTTACACCCTTTCAAGTCTCAAGATGCGACTTGCAAAACTTCATAGACAAAAGGGAGAGATTCACGACACATGAGTGGATTGAATTCATGATCAACACCATAGGCCTAAACTCTGACATGTACGATAGAGATAACGAACTCACGCTACTGAGTAGACTTATCCCTCTGGTAGAACCAAACGTAAATATGATCGAACTCGGCCCTAAGGGGACGGGTAAAACGTTTCTACTTAGGAATATTTCGTACTATTCCAGAATCATATCAGGCGGAAACGTGTCTCCAGCGGTTCTCTTCTATCATCTAGTTACGAAGACACCAGGCCTCTTAGCAGTGAAAGACCTAGTAGTCTTTGACGAGATAAGCAAGATTCGTTTCAAGAATCCGGATGAAGTCATGGGGAAGTTAAAAGACTACATGGAAAGTGGAAACTATGAGCGGGGAAGGCAACAGGTTCATGCCGATTCGAGTGTGTTTCTAGTAGGCAACCTACCCATAAGGCACGGGAGACCTCGTGACAAAATATTATTTGAGGTTCTTCCTGGGATGATGAGGGACACAGCGTTCCTTGACAGGATGCACGGCTTCATTCCTGGATGGGAACTACCCAGAATTCAGAAGAGCGACTTACACCTAAGCCAAGACTTTGGCTTGGTAGGGGACTATTTCTGCGAGATCCTCCACCGTTTTCGCTCCCTTGACTTTCAAACAATCCTCTCCAGCAGAGTGGATTTCTCACCAGAAGTTGAGCTGAGGGACGAGAAGGCCATACTCAAGACGGCCAGTGGGCTGATTAAACTCGTCTACCCAACCTTTATGTTTTCAGAATCCGAACTTAAGGAGATCCTTAACACAGCTGTTAAATATCGACAAACGATTGTCGATCAACTTCACCTGATGGATCCTGAATTTATAGATAAGAAGCTAAGCTATTCACTCCACTAATGTCAAGCTAGTGTATGAGTCCTAAACTATGAAAATCTCATTCTTTGGGGTAATCGTAATCTTTGTTTCTGAAAAAAGTAGATTGAAAGATGTTGTAAATAACCGTTAAGGCCTTTTTGTTCCGCACACATTTAAATATGGGTAAACAAAAAAAATAATTGATGAAAAATGAACGAGGAAAAAAAATAATGGAAAAACGCCTAATCTTAATTTTATCAGGCATATTAATATCAATAATTGGGTTTGTATATGCATTCTCAGATCAACACGAATATTTCTCTCAAGGTCTCTCAAATATTCTAAGTGGCCGTACGGAATGGCTCCACATTTTTGCAATTCTTCCAAATCTTCTTCCATCAATCCCAATAATAATTGGAGGAATTATAATCACCGTAATAGGTGCCATATACTTTAAAGAAAAAGAACTAAACAAGACTACTTAAAACATTATTTCTCAATTCAACAGATCAAGAATTATCAACAATACCCAATTTTTCAGCAGAAAAAATACTAATAAAAACCCAAATAACATCTTCTAAGATCTTTTTTCCCATCAAATTAAGCTGAAAAGACTTAGAACAATTTGAGTTATGCATATAATACATCCAAGTCGAATATGAAATCTTTTATCCCATTGTATTCGAAGTTGAAAGGAAATGCAGACCATATTTTGAGATATCTAGGAAGGAAGCCACACACTCCCATTGGATCCCCTCGAGGAGGAAACAGAGGGATGTTGCCAAGTAAATCACCTTAACCTTTTTTGTATCGCACACATTTAAATACTTAAATATAGGGTAAACAAAAAAAATATTGTGATGGTTGTTGAGGAAAGGTTCACATCATTCTTTGGAAACTAGGAGGAAAATGTCTGAGGCTCTGAAGGGTAAAACTCGTTCTTTGGAACATCGGAAGAAAATCTCTGAGTCTAATAAGGTCGCTTGGCGGAGGAGGAGGAGGAGGCAGATGTTAGCATAATTTTTTTTGTACCGCAAATTTAAATACTTAAATATCAGAGGTAAACAAAAAAAAATTAACGTTTTCTAATCAATATAAAATTTTGAGGTTATTAAAAATGATAAAACCTAACGATGAAAAAGTATGGTTCAACAAAGGTATAGGCTTAGGTAGACTTGGGAAACATGGGGAAGCGATCAAATGCTTTGATAATGCGATTGAGATAAACCCTGATGATTATGAAGCATATTACAACAAAGGTGTATCCTTAGGTTATCTAAGTAAATATGGGGAAGCGATCAAATGCTATGATAAAGCCCTAAAGATAAAACCCGATGATTATGACTCATGGTACAACAAAGGTGCAGCCTTAGGTGAACTGGGTAAACATGAGGAAGCGATCAAATGCTATGATAAAGCCCTAAAGATAAAACCTGACTATGCTGATGCATGGTGCAACAAAGGTGTAGCCTTAAGGGGTCTGGGTAAACATGAGGAAGCGATTGAATGCTTTGATGAAGCCCTAAAGATAAACCCTAACTATGAATTAGCATGGAACAACAAAGGTATAACCTTAGG
>SDBT01019946.1_pt1 | contig 10494 bp, 11 predicted proteins | sample 2277101 | NCBI WGS metagenome assembly SDBT01 (sample SAMN10404973, study PRJNA504765) | marine sediment metagenome | isolation source: marine sediment core GS10_PC15, 103 cmbsf | place: Arctic Ocean: Southern Knipovich Ridge | collected 2010
TACTATCATGACCACTTTCTTCAATAGCATCTGCATCTAAATCGTGAGCGTAGAACTTAACTTGTTTGTTAAAATTTTTTAAATCGAAACAAGCGCCTGTATGGTCAATATGAAAGTGAGTTAATATGCAGTGTTTTATATTATTAGGATTTAAATTTAATTTACTGATTTTTTTAATCATATCAAGGCTCATTCCACAATCGATCAAAACTAGACCTTCTTTACTATTTGTGTTTATTAAATAGACAGAACAGCCTGAATCGCCAACATGATAGATATTTTTAACAATTTGTTTCATTAACTTGTTCCTCATTAAAAACCATCTAAATTTAAAAAAACTAGAATTAATTTAGAAAACGGTTATTCTGATTTATTCCGTTTTCTGTAGAATCTAGCATAAAGAAATATTGTAACAATTGTAGCAGCACCGGTTGAAAAGAGAACATCAGAAGCATAGTGAGCACCAACAGCTATTCGAGAGAGTCCAACAAATAAACCCCATCCAATTACTAAGACGCTAACTATTATTCTTAGTGGGTCCTTAACTTTTCTGTCTTTGACAGTTATAAGTAATGGTAAAAACATCCAACTCATTGCTGTATGTCCTGAAGGAAACGAACTACCATCTCCACTTATACCTGGAGGCAGAAACCAATAAGTAAAATTAGTATAGCCCGGATCGAGATTCCTAAAACGAACTCTTCCACATAATATCTTAGCTATTTGGACAAATAATAGTGGATTTATAACTGCTAAAAGAGCAATTACACCAGAAATATTTCTGTAGTGTTTCCAGTCTTTATTCCACGTGATAACGATATAGATGAGCAATGCAAGAATAAAGCTCCATCCAATGTTAACGTATTTTTCATCATCTATGAATAGAATAAATAAAACACCTACAACAATTCCACCATAACCCGGAATTTTTTGCATTTTTAAATTTGTAAAAAGACTCCCAAGTAATGTTGCTAAGGCGATAATAATTAACGCGTAGCCAGGAACTTCGCCATAATCAGCCCCAAAATTTCCCCAGATAGATGCTTCATCAACAACTGCTATTGAAATTGCCAAATCAGAAAACCCAAATATTAAACCAAGAATTATCCAAATTACAATAACGATAAATACTAATTTTTTAACATCCGGTTTACTTGTGGTATCAATCATTTTTCTTACCGTGTTCAATTTTAGTTTTAAAATTATGTTTTTGTTTTGATTATTAGAAATAATTTATTTTTTTATCATTATATAATCTCGTTTTTTTCAAAAAATTTGTTTGAAATAATCGAATTATCCCTACTGAAATTAATTCTTAGAAAATGATAAAAAATAATTATGATAGAATTTTAAATTAGATATTACTCAAAATTATAAAATGAATTGATAACCATGGAAAAGAATGAGAACAACGATTCATCATCTTCCAAATTAAAAAAATATATCATAAACCTTTTTAATTTCTCCCAATATAGCGTAAAAACCATTTTATATATCATTTTGTTTGCTGCGTTAATTGTTATATCATTATGGATGATCTGGTACATTTATTTAGGGGGAGGGGAAACACTTCTGTTAACAATAGTGGTAGAATGGTTCATTAATCCGATTTACCTTCTTGGTATTATTGGCTTTTTTCTATTTTTTATAGTAATGGCGATACAAGGGCTTTTGGTTCCTATTCCTTCTGAACTAGTCCTTCTTGCAGCTGGGATGATTTGGGGGATAGTAGGGGGTGGAATCATGGGTGTCATTGGCTCAATGGCAGCTGCTTTACTATGTTATTATGTTAGTAGAAAAGGTGGACGACCACTTGCTGAGAAATTTGTAGGAAAAAGCGCAATATCTATGGCCGATGATTTTATCCATAAATATGGTATGTCAGCAATAATTGTAGCACGTTTACTACCGTTTGTTGCCTTTGATCCCATATCTTATACAGCTGGAATTGTTGATTTGGATGTTAAGAGATATGCTATAGGAACATTAATAGGGTCAATACCGAGGGCTTTTTTTTATTCTTGGCTTGGTGCATCATTAACAAGTGAGTTAACTTTTCCTTTAAATATCAGCGATTTACAGAGCGGAGAAATTGAGGCATTGTCTGCTAATTTTAATAATATATTATTGATTGTATTAGGAGTTCTAGTTCTTATCTTTATAGCGTATTACTTCCTAAGCAAGTATTATGAAAAAAAGAAATTAAAAGATAATACTTAAGTCGAAGATATTATCTTTAAGTTTTTTTCAAATATTTTTTATTAATATTCTATTAATGATATATATAATAGGAAATACTTCAAATAAGCAATAGATATTTATAGGAAAAATTACACATTAAATGTGGAGATTATAATGGCACGTGTATCGGTTGATGAGGAACTTTTGATGCATTTACTTGATTTTAAATTAAATCATCTTAAAGAAGAGATTGATCGAATATTAACTAAGTGGAATTATATGTCTTCTACTGAATTTTTAAAGCACGCTAAAGATGGAACACTTTCAGAAGCAGAAATGGATGCTATTGCGGTGAAAAATCTTAATGACGAGCGAGAACGATTGTTAGTAGAAAAAGTGAGCTTCATTGGGAAATGATGTCTGCAATTTCTAAAATATATGAAGCAAGAGTGATTTTCGAGCAACTTTTTGATAAGGAGATTAAAACTATAACCTTAAATTAAGACTCTAGGAGGCTTCATATCGTATTATTTGATGGTATTGAAATTTATGTCATTTATAATGATCATGGTGAATATGGTTATAATATCCTATTTTCCAAGCTTGATTTAGATAGATGTAGGTTTGATAACTATGATGATCAATGGGATGTTGATTCTCGTCCGCACCATTTCCATCCAAGAAAAAAAATTGAAGTAGAATCAAGTAAAATGACAGGAGATCCTAAAGATGACATTCCACATCTCTATAAAATGCTTAAGTCAGGTAAACTATATAAAACAGAATATTTCCTGTAAATAATAATGCTGAAGTAAATAGATATCTTTGATTTTATAAGAAATATTTAAAAAGATAATAATTATACCATTAATTCAATTTTAAGTCTATTTTATATTTTTTTAACTTTTCCTCTATAAGTTTATATTGGTTGAGAGAGTAATTAGATTTAATACGAATTTAAACTTAAACGGGTACATTCATATGAACAAAGAAAAATATAGCAAATATGTAATAAAATATCTTAGTAATTTAGGTATCTTTCTTAGCATCTTTTCACTTTCTCTAGCCATATTATACTTCTTTTTTCCCGTAAATTCCCTCTTATACGATATACTTGGTTATGCTTTAATAATTTCGTGGTTTCTAAATGCTGCTCTTGTTTACTTTACAGATATTTATTTAAATAAAAATTTCCACATTGGAAAACGAATAAATAGAATATCTTATTATTATCTTGCATTGTTTATTGTTAGTATTCTCCTTATGGTCTTTGGCGTTATTTTCTCAGCTTTTATAATAAGTGGCATTCTTTTAGTTCTAGGGAATATAATGATAATTTCTGGTTTTTTAATAACTACTTTATATGGATTTCATTTCTGTCTCATGATTTATACAAACCTAAACAATAGAGGTGCATGGAATTTTGAATAAAACTAAATCGGTAAAATATTTAAAGCATTTTTTAAGGCTATTATGCTATCTTACTTTTCTGGTTGGTATACTTTTTACTATCATTCTGCTATTTCCAATAAGTAATGCTTTATTCATGGCAATGTCCTATTTTGTTAGCCAAATCACAGGATTTCTGATGTTTCTGTATCTACCAACGACATTACTTCTTCTGAAGTTAAGCCATAAAAAACGTTTTAAAAACTGGAGTAGGCTCTCAATATTAGTAGTTGGTTTGTTACTCACAGGTTTAAATGCTTTGCCCTTAATGTCAGTACCAGTTTCAATTCAAACAGCAGAAACGGAGTTTAACGCAGCGTATGGAGATAATTGGAGAGACGACATTCCACTGACTGCTGATAATTATTTTTTACCCTCGCAGTTCAATCTTTATAATTACTTTTTGGGTTTCCCTCATAGAGACTGTAACGTTGAAACCGATGTTTTGTATTACGATGCTGATGGTATTCTTTTATATTTTGATGTATATTACCCAAAAGGCGTATATTCAGACTTACCCGGAAATGGTAGCGTTATCATAAAAATCCATGGTGGAGGCTGGTCAGCTGGTGATAAATCCCTAGGAAATGTTCTCGTACTGAATAAATATCTTGCTGCTCAAGGATATGTCGTTTTTGACATCCAGTATGGGTTATTTGATACCGGTAGTACATCTTTTATACCAACTCCTGATTATGTGATGGGAAATTTTACATTGCACGATATGGTATATCAAATTGGTACTTTTACTAAGCTCCTTGAAACGACATACGCAGATACCTACAAGGCTAATTTAAATTCTGTATTCATAATGGGTGGTTCGGCAGGTGGGCAATTAACTGGAGTAATTGGCTTGGGTTATAACGATCCTTATTTCTCAGGAAATTTCAGCAATGCATTAACTTTAAAAGGAATAATTCCAATTTATCCTCCCGATTATGCACCTCCCTTTTTATTGCCTGGTAATTCATCGTCAAATCCTTTAGCATTCAAAAAATTTACGCCTAGCAATTTGGCAGACCCAAGCGACCCTTCAACACTAATTTTTCAAGGTTTAAGAGACGATTTAGTTTCTATTGATAATGCAGAAAGAATTAAAAGTTCATTAAACATCGAGGGCGTAAATTGTCTAGTTTTGACCTTCCCCTTTGCTGCTCATGCTAGTGATCTTATTGTAGGAAACACTTATTCTCAAGTTTGGCTTTATTATGTCGAGAGGTTTCTTTACCTCGAACAATAATAATTCTCTTTTTTTTATACACGAGTGTTTAACTTATAAAGATGTTATTGAGATATTATTTAATTTTTTTTACGGCAATGATTTGTTTGTAAATTATGAGTGAAGAAGAAAAAACATTAGAAAATAGTAAACTCAAAATTGACACAAACCATACCTTGTCAAAAATGTATAAAGATCTTAACAACGCAATTAATTCAAATAATGTCCAATCGATCTGGGAACTCTCTAAAACTATAACAAGATATCACTTTAGACACGCCGATTTTTTATGAAAACAACTTAAAGATTTCATACATAATTTTTTAAAGACACATTTTACTAGGATCATAATTAAGTTGTATTAATCTTAATAATAAGAGAGGTATTTATTTTGTATTTATACAGCAGCGATTATGAAAATTTATTGAAGGAACACAATATCAAGAAATTGGATTGGTTGGTAGAGGAATTTAATTTTTTGTTTAATTGTAAGAATCAAAAGTATTGTCAAGATGATAAGCAACTAGCCAATCAAATAATCATATGTTTTTCCAAGAATCCTGATTTTACAAGTGATGAAAAACTGAATGATATGCTTCATAATTACATTAAAGATTCTTGAAGATTTTTATCCTAAGCTCCTAACCTAAAATCTGAAGAAACTTTTACTATCTTTTCCAAATATTCACAATAGAATTTATAACTGAATTTCTTTATTTTATTATATTAAAAACAAATTCTCCAAAACAAATCACATTTTTAACTTACTTTACATAATTACCTCGTAATCATGGAACGGCTCATTATAATTCATTGGAACAAAAGTACTGGACCAATTCCTATAATTCAATATCCACCTGAAGGAGCCTATCCTTCAAAGGATCTCTTTCTGAAAATATGGGCTCAACACGAGTTAAATAAGGAGAAGACCTTAATAGAATTAGATTATATTTTAGAAGAAAAAGATCGAAGGGTTATATCAGTTATACAAGAATTCGAGGGAGAAATTTATTTTCTTGTCTTAATAATTAAAACTAAGAGTAAGGTTAGCGATGTAATATCCTCTGACATTTTAGCAGTGATAACAAAGAATTTATTAGAACTTGTCAACACAGATAAAATTAATAGAACTGTTTCAGAAGCATTCAACACAATTAAAAACTACACTAAATTAGAAGGACAAGATCTAGTTTCATTTTTTCAAGAAAAAATTAAATTCACGATATTACAAATTCTAAGGAATGGGGTTATTACTAAAAACGAGTTAATCAATATTCTCCGAAATGATTACGGATTTTCTACAGTAAATATCGATTTACTATTGATTTCATTTCTTCGAGAAAATTTAATTATAAAGAAATCCCTCCCCGGAACTAAGGAGTGTTATTTCTTGATTAATGACTTATCGTATATGAGAATTCCATCGGATAATTTTCCCGATGATAAAATAGATGAAAAAATATCTAAGAAATTCAGGAAAGAAATTATAAAATTTTACACTAATTACAACTGTAGCCAAGAAATCGAGAACAAATTAATTGTAAGCCTACTGATCGATAATGATGTGTATAACTTAATTAAAGCTCTAAGAAAAAGCGAGTTAACCGTAAATGACAGCCTTAACCTATTAAATAATCGAGAAGATTTATTTGAAGAATTATTAGAAACAAAGATTATATTTGAAGCAAAAGGGTTTGTTTTTCTCTTTACCGATATCCGGTTCGTTAAATATACGCCAATTTATCTGATTAAAATATTGCCAATGCGCTATAAAAAAGGTGAAATTTCATTTGATCAATATTTACATCATCTAAAACTACTAATTAATCCTTTCAAGGAAAAATCTTCATTTTTAAATTATACTGTAATTTAATTTGCGAAGTTTTAAGCTTTATTTTTGCGCTCATTAAATCCGCTTAAAGTAGCTACTTATTATTATTGATTTTCTGTTACAAACCTAGTCGCATATTGTGTTAAAAGATAGTTTATTAATATCAAAAATTTATTATAATCAACAAAAGTTTTCATTTAAAGATAATAGGAGATACAAATGGCTTTAGAATTAGTAGATTTATTGCAAGGAAGTTTCAGCTTAATTTTTGTTTTGATTTCTCTCTATCTTGGCTTCTCGATATTATTTAAATACTTCAGATATAAATCAAGGCTTTATATCTTAGTTGGTATCTCATGGATAGGCGTTGCGAATCCGTGGTTCCCAGATTCTATAAGTTTCTTAATGAATATATTCTTTCAAGAATCGTTAGCGATTGAGTGGTATTTCATTATAGGAAATGCTTTTATCCCACTTGCATTACTCGCCTGGATAATTGCGTATACAGATATGAACAATAAATCGAAACAGAAATTAGCTGTAATCTTAACAATTGTGTTTAGCTTTATTTTCGAAGCAGTATTCTTTATACTATTATTTACGGACATCAATCAAATTGGAATAATAAACCCATTACGCCCATTTACTGTAGAATTCGGTCTTTTTATCACAATATACTTATTACTTGTGATATTGATCATGGCAGGAACGGGGTTGAAATTTGCTCAAAATTCTCTCAAATCGGAAGATAGAGATGTAACATTAAAAGGGAAATTATTACGCGCTGCCTTTATTACTTTCGCTATAGCTTCAATATTGGATGCATTGCTTGGAATGATATTTTCCGATCCGGCTGACCCCTTTTTAGCTATTATGGTTGTTATAACTCGCGTTTTGTTAATCATAAGCGCAATTGAATTCTACGGGGGATTTATTCTTCCAAAGTGGATGAAAGCAATTTTTTCTAAAAACTGATTTTTTTTTTTAATATAGGAATTGATGTGTCTTGGACACAGTTGAAGATATAAGAAGAATTTTTTGTTTATGTTGCTTTTATGGAATTTTTCGATATATCTCTTTCTGTTGGTGCTTTACCGTCTCCATAAACATGATATAGAACTGCCCTACGAGCAGTTTCGTGAAAACTACGGTAAATATCTTTTTTCTGGTCATATAATGCACAAGAAGTATAAATTAATGGATTCCAGATATATAATTTATTTTTTGGCTCGTACCATAATTTTTCATCTTTTAATATGATTTTGAAATCTTCTTCATCTATAACATCATCGAGGTCTTGCTTGTTTAACATTACGATCATGGGAATTTCTTTTATCAACCTATCGTTTGCCATGTTCTTTAATTCTAGCAAAGATTCAATGTTATCCTCTAAAAATTTAGTTCGAGAATCCACAACAAATATAACTGCATCTGTTTGGTCATCAGTTTTATCAAATATTTTTTTTCTTAGAGGAGTAAAGCCTTTTTGGCCTGCTACGGTATAAACTCTATAGTAGACTTCTTTCTGTTTTGTAGACTGAAAAAGACCACGATCAAAATACAATGTTGCACCGCTAGCTTTTTCAATAATTTGTAGCTCACCAATTGGGACAATGTCTTTTTTGCTTTCCTTTGTTATTCGATAGAGAGTTTTCAGAATAGTAGTCTTTCCAGAAGCGCCCATACCCCAATAAACTATTTTTAAATAGATTTTCCCGTCTTTATAGATAACCATGCGATAAACTCCTTAGAAAAAAAATCTTAATTATGTTTGTCTAACTCTAATCTCTTATAATTAATAGTGATGTATTTGATAAATCATTTTAAAAACTTAAATATATTTATTGCAGTCCTTACCTAAATTGCATTGAGCAACAATGATACGCTTAAAGCCTTTATAATAATACAAATCTTCGATTTTAAAATTTATTTTTATAATAATTAAATCTTATAAAGAATAATGATTATAATCAATAAATCTCTCAAATAAGTTGAAAAATCTCAAATAATAATAAAGCATACTAAAAATATGGCTGATCACACCAGTGAATGGAACTGGGAATTTTATAAGGAATTAGTAGAAGATGTGGATGAAAATAGAAATATAATCCAATGTATTTCTTGTGGAAAATGTGTAGGCGATTGTCCTGCAGCTAAAGTGTCCACATTCAACAGTAGAAAAATCATTCAAAAGGTTTTACGTGGCGATAAATGCGTTCTGAAAGATTCTGATATATGGTATTGCTACTTATGCGAAAGATGTAAGCGAGTATGTCCCAAAGAGAATATCAATATCCCCTTGCTTATTCTTAATCTAAGGAACGCGTCTTTTAAAAGAGGGTATGGTCCCCGTTATAACGATTTAAGGAAATACGTTGAAATGTCAGAGAGATTCCTAACTAAAGGGACAGTTTTAGAAGAACCATTAGGAGAACATTTACCACAAGAGCGAATCGACGAATTAAATGTAATTTGCAATTTTGCGAGAATAAAATATGTATTTAAAGCAAGCAAAGAGCAAAAATCAAAAAGTAAAAAAACTAAAGGAAAATAATGAATTTTAATAGTTTAGCGTTAGACTTACATAAAATAGAAAAGGAATACCCTGAAAATCCTTTAGAATATTTCAAAGAAAAAAAATTATGTTTGTTTAATGCTTGTTTAGAAAAATATTTTCCAGGAGTCAGATGGGGCTTTCAAGATTTATTAGATGAACTTCAATTAGAATCAAGTTCGTGTATTAATCAATCGTGTTGTAGCGGTACTTTTTTTCAGAGAAATCTTATAACTCGAGCTCAATTTTCTGCAATTAACGAAAGAAACCTTAGCGAAATCAATCAACAAGCAGAAATTGCTTTCTTTAGTTGTAATGGATGCTACAATTCCCTTCTTAGAGGAAGAGATTTTTTAAAAAATCCTGAAGTTAAAGGGAAAACTCAGGATATCTTAAATTCAATTAGCAAGAGTGTAGATGGGGAAAGATATCCTGGAATGTATAATATTTTAGAAGATCCTAAGCTAAAATTGGTCCACGATTTAGACTTTATATATCTTATACGGAATGATGTTCTTAACACCTTAAAGTTCGACCTTAGGAACTTAAAAGTAGCTGTTCACTACGGCTGCCATTACTTAAATCTTTCGAGAGATAAAAAAACGCTAGATAGCTATTTAGGTAGTAAAACCAAATTTGAGGAACTTATTGAGCTTTTTGGGGGTGTCCCTGTTGATTACCAAGAAAGAGAGAGCTGCTGTGGCTGGGGTGGTAGTCAACTGCTAATAAATCCTCGGGAAGCTCTTAAAGTAACTTATAACAAATTAAAAAGTGCAGAAAATGTAGGAGCAGATTTCATATTAATGCCTTGTCCAACCTGCCTTTATACGTTAAGTAAACCAGAATATAGAGATAATATCGAAAAATGGTTTGGTGAGAAGTTAGAAATTCCCACGATTCATTTGAACGAACTCATTTCTATTCTTAGAGGTTGCGAAAAAGAACGCTGTATTTCTTTGACTCAAAAAACACCTCGTCTTGAGGAAATTTTTGAGATTATTACTCAGCAATAGTAAAAAAAAAAGGAAAATTTGGTCACATTTCTTCGATTGCGTATCTGGGGCAAGAATCTAAACATAATAAACATCCAATACATTTCTCATAGGAGAACTCTAACTTATAATTGCCGTTAAAGTATAATGCATCGGTCGGGCATAGCGAGATACAAGCTCCGCAATCTATACAGTTATCCAATACTATGACCCGCCCTTTCTTGTTAACGATCACATTATTTTTTTTTAACGATTCTGTTATCGTTCT
>SDBT01019947.1_pt1 | contig 10494 bp, 8 predicted proteins | sample 2277101 | NCBI WGS metagenome assembly SDBT01 (sample SAMN10404973, study PRJNA504765) | marine sediment metagenome | isolation source: marine sediment core GS10_PC15, 103 cmbsf | place: Arctic Ocean: Southern Knipovich Ridge | collected 2010
TGTTTGGGTTCTGGGTCTCCGGACAATCGACACCGATGAGGCGCACCTTGTCACCAGACTCCAAGACGAAGGTGTCGCCGTCCACTACGCGGTCGACAGTTTCAGCAGTGGCCAGGCTGGCAAGGAATAGGCACAGTGCGATTGTTGCCTTGCTAATCAACATCATCCTACTCAGACCGTCACTACCAGCAAGGTGGCGGCGGTGGGCCCTGGTTGAACATGTAATCAACGAGATAGACAAGATCGGCAATGTCAATAGGCATCACACCGCTGCCGTCAATGTCGCCTTCGTCAGGGCACCCCGGCTCAGGTCCGGCATTGAACATATAATCAACCAGATATACGAGATCGGCAATATCAACCGGCGGGACACCACTGTTGTCAACATCACCACGTATCCAGCAGCAATCATAGCCGAAATACTGCCAGTAGCCATGACGGAGATCATGGCCCGAAGCCAGCCCGCTGCCCACGGCTGTTTGCCCGATCGTGCCGGTCAAAGCATAAACGCCGGACGTTCCCTCGGTACCGCCGGACGAGATCACCTGCCAGTTGACTTGTTCATCGGACCTATTACCGGTATCTCCATGTACCGCAATTCCCGCTATCATTGCTGCAGCAGCAAGAGAGCTCATAATGTATCGCCTCATAATTGAACTCCTATTGATAGAGACCAAACTCAATCATCCGTGTGGCGAGGTGTTGTTTCATTCTCGCTTCTGGCTCGGATCTACCAATGCACCGAACATCATTGCTATTCATATTCCAATATCGCTGTAAAGAGTCTGGCATTATGTCCGGAATAGCCCGGTTCAGCAGAAACTGTAACCCGCACATCCATTGCCTGAGAGACCTCCAGGGCGTGGCAAGAATCTATGTTGTCGGGATCGCGCACAATCCCACACCAATCAGTCTGGTCCGGTCTTATTATGGGTCCGCCGAAGTATCGGTAACTTGGGTTTGGTGCTGTCAACTGTAAAAACAACATCCCGTCTACTCTCACTGCGAAGTGAAGATAGTGATAACAAGTAGTCTGAACCAAAGTCCTAATCCTCAAGAAATCGCTTGATTCACCTGGCGGAATGGACATTGTATTCAATGTCAAGTTCATCAACACCAACGTGTTCAAAGTCAATAGTAAATGTGTCTTTAATCACCACAACACCTATTAAACCATGTGTGTGATCCCCTGCGGAACCTCGGATACGGCAATCGTAAACAGAGCTACAATAGCGAAGACGGCCACTGCTGCATTTGTCAGCTTGTCTCTCATAGTGTTACTTCTACAGATGGTCGTCAATCTCCAATTGCGATCCAATCGAACTGTTCAATATACGAGGAGAAACTGTGGACCTTAAAGCTCGTTGTGGTGACATTCGACACAGCGAGTGGCCTGCCAGGGGGCGCACCAGATCCTGTGTAGACGATGGTCACCACAACTGTTGGCGGTGCACCAAAGGTCTCGTTGAAAGCCACAGTAACTTCGCTGAAACCGGGGTCAACGTAATGGCCACGGTCAATAACCTCGCTCTGACTGCTTGCTCCATCAGTCCAACCCAGTTGCCCGGCACCATCCGTAGCCATCACCTGGCCAGCAGTCCCTTTCTCTGAGGGGAACTCATATCCATCCGTCTCATCACCAAACCGGATGTGCGGCATGTCGACCATGAAGGTTGAGTCTTGGGTGAGAGTGCTCCTGATTCCGAAGAGGTACGAGTGATGTGCGGTTAATGAAATCGTATCACCGTACCCGCCTAGGATTGACGAGTAGTTACCTAAGACACTGTTGCTGTCGCCTCCACATATCACTCCATAATCACCTGCAACTTCGTTTGATCTGCCACCACCTATAGCTGCTGCATGAGCAGAACCGGTACCATAATCGTTCCTGACTGTATTTCCGGTTCCACCAGCTATGGTTGCATCATGTGCATCTATACTATTCCAAATACCGCCTCCGACTGTACTTCTGAACCTCTCTATGGAGTTGTGTGCACCGCCAGCTATGGTGCTGCCGTAGTCAACACTATTACCAAATCCTCCCCCAATCGTAGATATATCCCCGGCAGCATCGTTCCTATGACCGCCGCTCACCGTGGAACTCTTGCCGCTGGCCGTGTTATACGAGCCACCGCCTATGGACGAAGAGTCGCCGCTGGCGGTGTTGGATTGACCCGCAACAAACGCACCAACACCAGTATTTATGTTTCCGGGACCAATAGTCGCTTTGCCCGTTACAAGGATGTTCCCATCGACATGAAGCTTTTCGGCTGGGTTTGCTGTACCGATACCTACAGAATCATCCGATGTCTCCAGGCGGACGACACTTCCGTCGTCACTCCAACCACTGCTGCCGCCGGAAAGGTCATCTTCGGGCTCCCACTCACCGCTGATGTCGTTCCACTTGGGAACCTGGCCATCACCAGCACCACTCTGTGCGATGTCAATAAGCTCGACGGAACCATTGAGCACCTGGGCAGACGTTATGGCGTCGTCGGCTACCGTCAAGGCAACGTCCGATGTGTCCGCTTGTGCAGCATAGTAGGCATAAGGGACACAGGTGAACCTTGTCCGAGGCACAATGGGCTCGACACCCTCGACGCTTATTTCCAGCCACCGGTCTTGACCGTTGAAAACGCTGTCAGGGATCGAGTCAATGCTGCCCAGAATTACGCTGAAGAGTCCGCCTGTGACTTCGATCCCGTTGCCTTCAGTCTTTTGGTGGTGTTCCTCCCAGAGCCAATCGCCATCCTCAGCTTGGCCATAGATGCCAAACCTGATACTGAGCGTACCAGTTACCGGCCCGCCGCCTACAGCATCCGTCAATCTCCCCTGGTAATTGATAACCTGCGGCACTTCGGCTACAGCCGACACAGCCAGAACTATCACTGTCAAGACAATAGCTATCTGCCCTGCGTTGCGCGTGTTCATACGCACCTCCGTGAAACGGGTTGATAAATGTCTCAGCGAAGTTGAAAAGCACGTTGTCCTACCCAAAGGCAAGTATACCGCACAGGTCACCCCGCGTCAAGGTCGTTATCTCGCGCACAGAGCGGCTTTGCGGGTTGATCCTTGTCAGTCAATGCTGTCACTGGAAATAGCGCGCTAATCTCGACAGATTGGTCCAGAAAGGCCTTGACTCCGGTTGAGGGATTGACGATATTATGTTTGAATACCGTTAGGGTTGCTCTTTCACAGATACCAAGACTTGCCCGTGAGGTGGTTGCGCTTTGATTCTTGCAATCTTAGCGGTATTCCTTCCACCGAGCGGGCATATTGCACGAGGTTCTCTATGAATACCGGAGAAACCACCCCGACTCCGGCGCCCCCCAGCGCCTCACGCAGCGCCGCCAGGCCTGCAAACCACACCATCAACCTCAACGGCAAGGAGTACATTCTCTTTGCGGGCCTGCTCGATGAAGCCCACCGGCAAGGACTGAACGTCGTCAAGACCTGCCTGCTCCACGTGCCGACAAAGGAGCAGCCACTGGCGGTCGTCTCGGCCGAGGTCACGACCAGCAAAGGTACCTTCCACGGTCTGGGCGACGCCAGCCCCGACAACGTGAACGAGTGGATTGCGCCGCACTTGATTCGCATGGCTGAGACAAGAGCGGTAGCCAGGGCGTTCAGGTTCGCCACCAACGTCAGCATGACGGCCTATGAGGAGCTTGGCCGTGACAGTGCAGGCAACGGCGGCTTGACTGCTTCTGTTTCCGCCCAACCGAACGGCTCCAAGAAGCCCAAGATGACACAGGAACAGTACATTCGCACTCTCTGCGACCAGCGGGAAGTGCCTATCGAACTGGAACAGGAGATTCAGAAGCTCTTCGACCACAAGGCCAAGACGGGGAAGATACCCATCGCCGGCGGGTCACACGCCATCGATCAGCTGAAGCTCTGTCCGAAGAAGGGGAAGGCGGCGTAGGGGTGGCTATAGCCAGTGATAGAGAAAAGGGACAGCGCGAAAGTGCTGTCCCTTGACTTTCAGAAGGAGATGAGGTCTTATCTCTTCATCCTGTGAAGGTGGCACTTCTTGGACGGTGACGTCGTCATGCGCTTACATCTCTTGCCTGCCTTGGTCTTGCCTACGCAGCGAACCCTCTTGGCCACTTTCTTCTTGGCTTTCCGAACTGCCATGTTGCTTCCTCCTTGGACGAATCAGATTAGTTGGCTCGCTGGTCAGTTTATGATTTCGCGTGCTGGTGTCAACAAGAAACGACACGTGGGTCAAGCAACTGCCCTAAAGCAAGGCGGCGTAGGGCTACTGTGCAGGCCATTATGTCACAAGGGGCAGGTGCCGGGTGGTGCTGGTCCCTTTGTCTTGGCGCTTAGACAAAGCCCAGGTGGTACACTTTTCGACCGCCCCTTGGTACACTTTTACTCCGGCGTTTACACAACACCGCGTTATAAACCCACCATCCATGCTCGGTATTCTACTGGCAGTTCAGGGAGACATTATCAGAGATAGCCTGCGGAGAACTGCCTGTCTATATTAAATTGGCAAATTGTGTAAGAATATTGCAGTTGAAAGACTGGGGAAACGATTAGATGTAAGAGATACCACTATCCATTTTAACATACCCCTCTTTCTAACATTTTTCTAACAAAACGAGCTGAAACAAGAGACAATACAAAGAAACACCAGACACTGTGTTTCCCGTAAGTCTTTGCTATTACTACAGGTTAGTGTCTGGTGTTTTCTGTTGTTCGGACAAATGAACAGGCTCATAACCCGAAGGTCGCAGGTTCAAATCCTCCCATTGCACCGACCCACGCCCCTCTGGCGCATTCAGAGCACACTGAGCCGGAGGGGTTCTTGTTGTGCGGGTCACCACAAGGACAGTCTTCGCAATAGATCACAAATCTCGACAAATACATGTAATGGAGCTTACACCCTTTCTCATTTTATAGGAAATATATTCCGTGACCAGCAAAAACACAAAGCGTGCTATTTCTTGATATCGAAGTCGATTAAATTCATAGAAAAGCGAAGCTCTCCTGAATAATCATATTGGCGTTCGATCACGAGACCTACTCCGTTACAAAACACTGATTTGGTAAGCCAAAGTTCCGGTGTCACACCACCGTGATTCGGAAATGCGATTATAGGTTCCCAATGCGAGCACTCAACACAGTCAGTGAAAGTCCCAGCCAAAGAAGAAACCGGCTCTTCAACCGCCTCAATTAGAAACGCTTCATTTGAGTCTGCAAGGCTTGTAGCAAATACCCCACACTCGCCCATTGTTACCTTTGAGATTTCAAATATTCTAGCAGATCTATCGAAAGGTGACAATACCCTTTTGGTACAAAAGAATTCTGTTCGATATGGAATCAAATCAAAGTTCAATCGTATTGGCTTTTTCACTGCTAATGAATTCCCAGGACCAGATACCAGAAGGATCCTGCGAAATGAAATTGTATTGCCGGCACTATCACCGCCTACAACAATCTCTTCAAAAACTGCATTATCGGAATCAGATGGAATTGCCGGAAGTTTCCAATGGTACTGACACCAGCGCACATCCGAAAACACTAAGCCCTCGAGGTATTCATTGAATTCTTTCAGACTCAAAACGCCGGATTCGCAGGGCTGACGAACACCATTTGCCTCAATAATACAATGCCGCGACTCCCCCTCGCCACACTCTACAATCTTGTACACGATGATAGAATCAACCGTTGGCGACGGTCGACAATGCAACACCGCATCGTCTATTCCACCCCCTCCCGAGAATGAGGCGCTGATGATATAACGATGTCGACTGCCTGTGCGTGAAACCGCGTAGGTCCACGAATTCCCTTCCCTGATTGGGAAAAAGTACGGAAATGTATATGGGAAGCTTCTGTCTGCAGATACCTTGTCCGAAGTGACGGCATTGCTATCAACGCTTATCGAAGATGGAATGTCTTCTTTTAAAGCATGCTCATTCTCAGGTCGAGTCGATACATGCAGACACAGGCTTAGTGTTGCAGCAAACAGTATTATCCGAGATTTTCCATATGGAGGTTTCAAAAACACGGCTTGTCCCTTTCAGTATTTTGAATATGCAAAATCTCCTTGAATTGTCAAGAATTTCCTTGTTTCCCTGAGTGATCAGCTCTATGAGCACAAAAATCACGGCCTTTTGCCGTCGCCAATTCTGAGTGTGCGTTTTCGATATGCGTTCGCCTGCCAACTGTAGCTCCGGATGGGTACGCCAAAGAAAGCTCCCTGCGCGCAGGTAAGGAATGAAGGTTCGTATCTCGGTAGTGGGGCCAAGTTACGTTGAAGAAACACAAAGAACTGTCTTGCACACCAGAAATAGTATAGATAACTTGACCAGCAAATGACTGGATCGAGGAGTTCTCATATGGACGTCACTTCTCTAGGCGACACTGAAATTCGCAAAGTGATCGATCATGTAAACGCCGGGGTAAGTAGGGGAGCTGCGTAAGTCTTAGTCAGACAAAGGGCCGGTGCCGGGTGGCGCTGGCCCTGTTCTTACGAGAGCGCGAGAATACCAAGAAGGCTATTGCCATCGGGCAAGCTGTGGCTTAGCTTTCAATAAAGCCAGTCCGAATTGTCTGAAGGCGTACAGTCTTGATCGTTATACTGATTTGCAAGTCGGACCGAAATATGGGGGGCAGGTCACATGACGGCTGCAATGATCTGGCCGATCGGAATCAGACAACGCGTTCCACCAACGTTCAGCTATCTCCACTTGTCTTTCGGCTAATGTGGCTCATTCACGTGCCGGTCTCTTGGCGTCGAGGTCAGCAGGTTTATTTTATTGTCTGCGACTGAGAACAGCCATGGACACAGGGATGGCGAGTGGTTGGCGATACAGCGGACGTCGATCCCTCCGATGCTTTCTTTATGCCTCAGATAGGATATTACTTATGCAGGAGTCAATAGTCACCACAAGAGCAGCACACGAGGTTGTTTCCGATTGTTCGGGGTGATCCGTAGCAGTAGACGTGGAACTTAATCTTAATTCGAGGGATCGGTTGCTCTGCTATATCTTCTTAAAGAGTCACGCCCCCCAGCACACCTATGATGCCAGCCAGCAATATGGTGCAGGATATCAGTACAAAAGTAATGATGCCCACAGATTTTGTAGATTTTGTTTTGTTTGCCATCTCTCATCGCTCCGCCAAAAAGGTTAAACCTTAGTTTTCTCATCGGCCTATTTCGCAATTTCCCCACGTGAATTTTGACAGCAAAGCCCGTGCCGAGATCGGAGGAGCACACCTAAGTACCAGTCGTTCATGGTGTTACCGCAATACAGAGAGGTGTCGCAAGAAGCTCCCCATCACTAGGAAGAGGAAGTAATTGCCTCTGGCCACGGAAATACTTTTTCGAGTGGATTGGACCAGCCGGTGATACCGGGCCGCCGTTGAACATGTAGTAGACCGAGTGCACTAAATCGGAGATATCGATTGCATCGTAATCGACATTGCCCCTGATCGGAAGCACACAACAACAGGCATCACCGAGACCGTTGCCGTCAGAATCGGCCTGTTCCCGGGGACGTGTTCTGCAGAAGGATTGCGGTTTGGCTATAAGAAAGGGCCGGTCAGATGACCGGCCCTGTAATGTCACTTCTTCGACGGTGCGAAGGTCGCGAGTTTGCGGTCGTGGCGATTGGCGACAACAAGCTGGCTATTTCGGCCGTAGCCGGTGAGGATGAAACCGTAAAGGTCGCCCGCCGTCGGCCATTCGTTTCCGACTTTAAGGGGACTGTCGAGGTAATACCCCAGCATGTCGAATCGATGCAGGCCGTAATGATCGGCCACGAGAATATGATCGGCGCGGCGGACCGTGGCGCCGTTGTAAGTCAATCCCTCTCGATCGATCTCGATAATGACTCTCGTGGGGAGAGCAAGATGCCCCCGCACAAGCACGCCCACGGTGGTATTATGTCCGGTAGTGCCGATTGTCCCGACTTCCCGACCTTCGACATTGAATACAGTCACTTGATCCCGACCATAGTCAGCCACGTATGTGTATCCGTTCGCGTCTACAGCAATACCCTCCGGACTGGTCAGGCGTGAGTGCGTTTCGCCCATTTGCGAGCGCCGGTCGGAGCCTTCTAAGTAGGTAAATACGCCGCTGGCGGCGTACGCATACAGTATTGTTGGGCCATTGCCCCTATCGGTCGCCACCATGTCTCTCAGGTGTACGTCGCGCTTGAATTCTCCGATAGGATCTCCCGAGGGGAAGTAGTCTGCATTTCGCACGATCACATTGTTGTCAATCTGGCGGTAGAGATGTTTCACGCTGCCCGCAACGGAGGTTCCCTCTGAACTGTAAGAACCCGTCGTCGCGGCTAGAACGACAGTGTCGATGACCCGCCAGCCTCTCAAGTCACTACTGAGATAGTCCTTCACTTCGGGATAGTAACCGGTGGTATCGTCGAGGGTGAAGACGGCCCTAATGTTCTCGCCCAGGGGGATATCCGTCCTGATGAAACGGTCATTAATCAATTCTATGGCGCTATCGCTTTCATCGGGGACAGTGACACGAATCCGCGGATCCCCAACAGCCATTGAGTCGTCTTCTCTGAGCACCAAAACCTCGAGGTCCCAGACCGGATTCAGTGGCAGGACGTCCTCGACCTGAGCTGTGAACAGCAAGTTTCCGGCAAGATCGAAGCAATCATCTAAGAGCACCGATCTCGAATAGCGTCTGTCGGTGGGGTAGAGATTTTTTTTGGGCAATGCGAATTGCATGAGTAGCTGGTGGCTTTCTGCCGCGAAGACGGCCATAGCCCCCTGGTCGTCTGAGAGGCCTTCCCAATAGACGTTCTGGCCTTCCACAAGGTAGTCGGGGCAGCGAACCTGACTATAATTCAAGCCGGTCAATTGAGCGGTCGACCCGCCGTTAGGGGGTAGCTGCTTTATGGCGGCGTCGCAGTCACTCTTGAAAAACGACAGGACCGGGCAGTCCTTGGTCTTCTCGATTACAGTATTGTAGCACGTGACGGCAGCCAGGGAATCTTCATCCTTATATCGATATATCTCAGCCAACCGATACAGCGCCCGGACACTATATGTGCGTATGAGGTCTTCGAAAATGCTGCGGGCCTGGCTCAACAGACTTTCAGCGCGTTGCCTCTCACCATCACTGCCGAAAACCCGGTATCTGCTCCAGGCTTCATAGAGGCTTATGGCTCGAACGTATCGGGCTTCGTTTACGAAGTCACGGCCGATCCTCGCCATATTCTGTGCCACGGCATCGAATTCCCGCGCTTTTTGCAGATGGCCACTGAATCTCGGAATCGCCATGAAACGGACGATCTGGCGGTAGAAGTTGATTTCATGATCCTTAGGACCGGAATCCAGATTGCTGGCATAGTCCAGAAAAGCTACTGCCTTGGTGATGTAAGGTTGCTTACTCCACCATGTGATTCTGGACGCGGCGCGGCGAATGAGATATTTGGCATTAGCGATTGCCTGGTCGACCAGGTACACTGTATCACCGGGTCGAAGGAAGTCACCCGCATTATTTGCGTTGATCGTGTCATTCTCAAGACTTATGCGGCGCTGGGCGTCATCGTGAAGAGTTTGCAGCCGTAGATTGTTTGTATCTACATCTCCAAGGACGAATTGCTCAAAGAGGGAGATGGCGTCGGTCTCACCCCTGAGTGACCGTACCAGGCCCTGCCAGTAAAGCCCTTCGCTTTCACCGCCCGAGTTGGCGGCCAGCCCATAAAGGGATTCGGTGACCGACCAGAGCGAAGATTCGGCCAGGGCATGGTAGTGAGAGAGGTTGGCCTGTCGAAAGATGCCTTCGCGGGCGATATCATAAACTCCCGAAGCAGCCGCCCTTTGTTCACAATCAGCGAAATCGACGTCGCTGAAGATCTGCCACAGGCAGCGCATGGCGTCCGAGTAGTCCCTGATCCGACCAGCATTGCCGGAGTTGGCATCGCGGAGAACGTTCCGGCTTAGATATCGACAGGAATTGAAAGACTCCAGAGTCTGGAGAGTATCCTCGAGGGCCTGGAAGATTTTGGCGCGTTCATAGCTGATATCACACAGCCGAAGGTTTGCCGCGTAATGAAGCCTTTCCGGCGCCTGGTCATCCTTGGCGGCAGCCATGAAGTGGGTCACCGAATTGTCGAGGTGATCAAGGGGCCGCTGCAAATCCGCTTCCGAGAATGGTGGTTCGCTCATGACTCTCCATTTGCTCAAAAGACCTTGCCAGAACCCCTGCCGGTGAAGTGGCGGCTCGTCCTCGAGATGTCGGTTCCTGGAGAACCGGTGCCAAAGGCCCGCGCGCGCGTTACGCGTTACAGTGGCAGCTACACCCCGGCGAGGACGAAGGCCTACGAGGATTCGATCAGGTGGGAGGCCCGGCATGCATACCAAGGCCCAGTGCTGCTGGAGAAGGGGCTCTGGTTGTCGGCGTGGTTCCATCGGACGGCGATGAGGGGAGATTGCGATAACCTGATGAAGTCGGTGGCCGATTCCTTGGAGGGGGTGCTGTACAAGCGGGACTCACAGATATGG
>SDBT01019948.1_pt1 | contig 10494 bp, 10 predicted proteins | sample 2277101 | NCBI WGS metagenome assembly SDBT01 (sample SAMN10404973, study PRJNA504765) | marine sediment metagenome | isolation source: marine sediment core GS10_PC15, 103 cmbsf | place: Arctic Ocean: Southern Knipovich Ridge | collected 2010
CTGGTGCTTTTTCTGCTGGTGGAACTACGAATAACTTTGTTTCTCTGAAAACCCTTATACAAAGGTTGCAGTATGGGCGCGATGTACTATTGTCCTTTTGGGAAGACGAAATAGAGATGGTACAGAAGGCTATGGGTTTTGATTCTCCTGCGATACTAGAGTTTGATTATCCTGACTTGGGAGACTCTGATAGCGAAAAGGCCCTCTTAATTCAGATGGCCGATAGAAACCTTATCTCTGACGAGCTATTGCAAGAGAGATTCAGCCACAATCCGAAAATGGAAAAATCACGTATCACAAAAGAACACAAAGCCAGAGAGAAAAAAACACATCCCAAAAAAGGCAGTCCTTTCTACGACACTATTGTTCAGCCCGGACAAATTGACCCAAAGGCGGCTAAGACAGGCCAGCCCCAACAAGGTAGACCTAAGACAAGCAAAGATAAAACAAAACGTAAGGCTAAGACCTTTAAACCTAAGACCAAGGCTGCTTTGGAGTTATGGTCGTTGGGTGCTCAGGGCACAATCTCTGAAACACTTAATCCAGTGCTGTTGAAGTCTCTGGGTAGAAAGAACATGCGCAGTCTCAGTGCCAGCGAGCATAAAATAGCCGACAATATCAAATTTGATGTCTTGTTCAACCTATTTCCTTTTGTGGGTTTGACCAAAGCTAATATCTTGGAGGCTTTTAATAATAAGGCAGGACATGCTGACGCTTATGCAGCATATAAGGACAATAAGGGTATAATCTCTGAGCAACTTAATCGGACTCTAACAGTGGACGAGTTGAAGGTTATACAGGCTAAAATTTACACAGAACAATTTAAGGAAGAAAACGATGATAGTTGAAACTAAGTATGATACCACCTCTAAAGTATTAGAAGTCACAGCTAATGGTAAGAAGATTAAGAATGTGGCCGATGTCGAATTTGTAAGCTTTGGTGGTGATGGCGAATTCTTTATGGAGATTACGACAGTAGACCTAGATAAGCTAGAGGATGGTGTTATAACTAGAACTCATATTATAGCTTCTACTGAGGGAGTAGTCGAAGTATTAGAGGCTGACGCTTCAAGGCATGGTACTGACCCGGCTACATATAATTATCGGTTCCGCCGACCTATGACCCGGATTGAACAGGTTCAGAGAGAGTTTGATTTGAATAGACGTAACAAATCGTCCGCTGACCTATCCAAAGCCTTTAACTAGGCTTTTACCTATCATGGTGTAAAATAACATATGAAATCTATTAAGGTGTATAGTGCTGAGGCCCTAGATGGTCTTGGCGACAAGATACAATCTAACAATTCGTTGGCATACACAAGCTCAGTAGAGTCGTGTGGTAAAGAACATGTAGATAAAGTCTTGTCTGCTGTGGCTCAAAAGAACCATAACATCGAGACTCTATATGCTGTGAAGTCATTATTGGTGACAACCAACTGGAATAAGAATGACGATGTATTTAGTCCTTCTGCAACCTGGGCGGCCCGCCATACTCCAATTAATACCCAAACTAACATAGGACATAACCATGACCAAATTGTTGGTCATATTACGTCTACTTGGGTTGTTGGAAATGATGGAGAAGTGATAGATGATGAAACCGATGAAATCCCAGAGCATTTTCATATTTGTGATGGCTCTGTAATTTATAAACATTGGGGAAACGAAGAATTGCAAGAGCGAATTGATAATTTAATCGAGCAAATTGATGCTGGTGAAATGTATGTATCAATGGAATGTTTATTTCCTGGTTTTGATTATGCTATTATTTCGCCTGATAAAGATGAATATTATACTATTGCGCGGAATGAAGAAACTGCTTTCTTGACTAAGCATTTGCGTAGTTATGGAGGAGAGGGAACTTTTCAAGGTTATAAAATTGGAAGGCTTCTGAAAGGCATGGTATTTTCGGGTAAAGGTTATGTTGATGTCCCGGCGAATCCCAACAGTATAATTTTTGATGATTCTTCTGAACTTACTGAATTTGCTTTTAGTAAGGCAAAAGAAGAAAATCCCTTCGATACTAGTGTTGGTATCGTCGCCGGTTTAAATAACACAGACATGGAGAAAAACATGAGTGAAAACGTGTATAAAGAACAGCTAGAAGAAGCTAAGGCTTTTGTTTCTAAGTTGCAAAAAGAGAACAAAGAGTTGGAAACGCAAGTTTCCGAAGCTAATGTATCTAGTTTGAAAGAACTTATTGCAACTCAAGAAGCAGATAACGCAACTTTGACTAGCGAAAGAGAAGCGCTTGATGTTACAGTCGAGCAAAATTCGGCTAAAATGACTGAGCTAGAAAGCAAGATTACTGAGCTTTCAGATGCGAAGGAAAAGATTGAAGCAGAACTGGAAACAGTGAAAACTGAGAAATTATTTGCAAACCGTGTAAGTATTCTAGTAGCAGGTGGTCTTTCTAAAGAAGATGCCTCAGAAAAAGTTTCAAAGTTTGAAAACTTGAATGACGAGCAGTTTGAAGAAATTTCTGTAGCTATTTTAGCTGGTGTTTCCAAAGTAACTGAGGAAGACGCAGAAGAAGAAGCGACTAAAACAGACGCAACTGATACTGCTGATGCCAGTGACGAAGTGTTGGAAAACGCCGAAGTTACTGATACCGCAGATGCTTTGGGTTCTGTTGACACAGACGATACAGAACAACAAGACAAGGTTCGACAGTCTATGGCTAAGATTTTTAGCGATGAAACTGAAGAAGAAACTGTAAGTTAATTAAAGGAGATAAATATTATGGCGTTAAAACCGCATAGAAAAGTTGGCAACGGAACCGATATTTCATATTTTATGAGCGTAGTTGCTGAAAGAGGTATTATTGTTACCTTTGATACAAGCAGCACAAGTGGTTCTGGTGCTGCAATGGACGACGCTGGTGCTGTTGTTGCTATTCCTAGTGATGAAGTTGGCATTCCGGCTGGTCTATTAGTAAACGATGTTGTGAATCTTGACCTAACTCGTCAGCATTTGAATCAACATCAAGATGAAGTACAAGTAAACAGTAAGGTAACTGTTGCTACTCGTGGCGAGTTTGTCACTAATCAGATTGTGGCTGGTGATTTGCCTGCTGCGGGTCTTGCGGCTCACTTTGCTGCTAATGGTGAACTAACTGTTGCTACGACCTCAACAGGGGTTGGGCGATTTCTTTCTAGCTTAGATGAAGATGGCTATGTTAAAGTAGACATCAATCTACCTTAATAAACCAAAGGAGTAAATATAAACATGAAAACTAACTTTAAGCCTGGACCGGAAGAGACTAAGATTTTAGTTGCTACTGCGTCTAGAGACCCACAGGTTGCGAAAGATGCTATGGCTGAATTAGCTATTGCTATCGAAACTCCTTTGCGTAAAGGTGTCCTGAGTGGTGAAATTCTTAACGGAATCTTTCAACCCGTTGACTTGACTCGTGAAAACGGTGCTCGTGTAACGGCTGAATTCCCGATTGATTTCCTTGCTCCTGGTACTGAAAAGGAACACGTAGCCTACACAATGCCTAATCACGGCTATATTCCACAGCGGCATGTAGAAGGTGATTACGTACAAGTACCTACTTATGATGTTGGTAATGCTATCGACTGGAACCTAAAGTATGCTCGTGATGCCCGTTGGGATATCGTGCAGCGTGCCAATGAAGTTTTCCGTGGTGGTTTCACCAAGAAAATGAATGACGACGGCTGGCAAGTTATTCTCAGTGCTGGTTTCGATAGAAATATCGTTGTCCATGATACTGACGCCGGTGGCGGAATCTTCACTAAGCGTTTGGTTAGCTTAGGCAAGACAGTTATGCGACGTAATGGTGGTGGTAACTCCACTTCGATTAATCGTGGCAAACTGACTCATCTTTACCTAAGTCCCGAAGGTCTTGAAGACATTCGCAACTGGAATGTTGACCAAGTTGATGAATTGACACGACGCGAAATCTTTGTGGCGGCTGATGATGCAGGCGTTCTAACTCGGATTTTCGGTGTTAATCTGGTTGACCTTGATGAGCTTGGCGAAGGACAAGAGTATCAGTTGTATTACACAAATACTCTTAGTGGTTCACTACCTTCTGGTGATGTTGAAATTGCCGTTGGTTTGGACCTGTCAAAGAATGACTCCTTTGTGATGCCTGTAACAGAAGATATTCAAGTTCATGACGACCCCGAATTACTTCGTAGTCGTAGAGCCGGTATCTTTGGCTGGATGGAACTCGGTTTTGCTTGCCTGGATAACAGACGAGTAATCTTGATGAGCTTCTAAGCAGAGTTCAAGTCTTAAAACAATTATAGGGTAGGAGCATAGTCTCCTGCCCTATTTTTATAGGTGTATGATAAACCAGGAGAAACAAAATGAATGACATTACTAATGTGAGTGCTAGTCAAACTGGAACTCAGAGATTGGGCACAGTAACGGTTAAAGTCGGTTCTGGTACTGAATCCAAAAATACAGCCACTTATGGTGTCGGTACAGTTGGGCATATTGGTGATTTTGAAAATCCAGCAGAGGATAGTATTACTGGTTTAGGCCCAAAATTCGATGGTAGATTTGAGAATGAGGGTAATAAGTTCTTCATTAATGAAGGAACTGGGGTCGCTTCTACTGCCACTTTCTATCAAGATGGCATGTGGGGCCTATGGAGAAATACTAACGATGGTTTAATTGTTATAGCAGTTAATGCTAGTGGGACTATACGAACAGGCACCTTATCATAAATGGAGTAGCATATGTCTCAGAGTATTAATAATGCAACCGATGGTCTCACAACAGGCACTCAAACAGTGAGTACAATGGTGTTCAAAACTGCTGGTTCGGGTTTTCTGACTTATGACCCAGACAAAGGCCAAGAAACTACCACAATTGCTGATTTAACTTTTGTGGACGATGATTTTAATGACCGACGAGAATATCGTGGGCCTTAATGTATATTCCAAACCAACATAATTATATATAACGGGAGAAACAATGGCTTGGACCACAACCCTAGCGATATCTTTAAGAGTGATTATTGCCGATATGGATTGCGTATCTTTCAATGATGCTCGCCTACAAACTATTCTGTCGGTTGGTGCTAGTTATGTAAATGCTGAAATCAATTGGGCTACTACATATGTTATTAATATAGATACCCCTGATATCAGTCCAGACCCAACCCTTACAGCTACTCTAGACCAAGACTTCAGTAACTTTACTGTTTTAAAAGCCGCCTGTCTATTAAATTTTGGCGAGCTACGAACCGCTGCTATCAAAGCCGGTATTGAAGCTAGATGCGGCCCTGCTATTCTTAAAACAGGAAAGCATTCAGACGGGTTTAACCAACTTATTGATGTTGGTCCTTGTAAGATGTATGAAGAACTTGCCAACCAATACAGGTTTGAGGCATTCAATACTAACAGTGCGTTTGGGGTATTAAGTCCCTTTGTGAACGATGATTTCTTTCCTAGTGATTTATATATAGGTCATGGTGGGCATCATAACCATAGATAAGGAGCATTAAGTGCCATTTACAGAAAGCACAGTCGTTGAACAAAAACTATTTGATGGGGCTACAGTTGCCGCCAATATACTGAATGGAAAAAAAGCTATATCCACAGTAGGAGCCGGTACAGCCAGAGATGAACAACCGGGTCGTGCTTATGATTTTGATGGTACTAATGATGTAGTTGAAGCTCCTGCTGCTGTAGCCACTGCAATTCAAGACAATGAAGTAGGCACTATTTCTGTATGGGTAAGGAGAGACGCCCAAGAACAGACAGTAATATTCTCGACCTCAGATAGTGATGACCCAAATTCAATTATATCACTCATTCAGACTCCAGCAGGAGAGTTTCAACTTTTAGTGACTGAAACTGGTACTGATGAATTAGTGGTGACTACGGCTGTCTTTGAGCTTAGCCGGTGGTATCACGTTGTCGTTACTATGGGTACTGGTGGTGTCGCTATCTATGTTAATGGGGCTCTACAAGACTTGACATTTGGTGTGGGAAATGCCACTACTCAGGTTTGGTTTAATACGATTTCTGAGATAGATAATGTAGCATTAGGAGCCCTAAAAGTTTCTGGTTCTTATGTTAATCATTTTAATGGTCAACTGTTCGATTTCAAATTATTTGACACAGAATTGACAGCCAGCCAAGTTACGGATATTTATACTTTTACATCTAGCGTTGCTACAAGATTACATTATAAGTGTGACGATACCCATGACACTGTTGCCTATGATTCTTCTGGTAATAGTTACCACGGAACTAAGATATTAATACAAGTTGCCAATTTTAATTATGAAAGTAGTGATGTTCCATATAGCTATCAAAATACTGTTGGATATTCGGACCATTATAATTATATGGAAGACGCATCCGAAGACCTTACTATTGGTGGTGGTGGTTGGTCATTTAATAATGTTGAGAGTTTAGCAACGGGAATTTTGGACCCAGATGGCAATACTAATGCGTGGCATGTTAGAAAAACTACTACTGATGCTAATGCTGCAATAGTAGGTGATACTTTGTTACCAAGTGGGCAAATTAATATTATAGAAGTATGGCTAAAAGAAGATACTGTAGATATATGTGACGTGGGCTTGCATGATGGAGGTACGTTTCGTGGGTTTGAACCGGAATTGTTAGAAGGAAGCGCTGATATATCGCTGTCAACTAATAGACTAAGAGCAACAAATATATCAGGTTGGTGTAAAGTTAGGGTTAAAGGACAAATTAGTTCTGCTGATACATCCACTAAAAACTTTTTTGTATATCCTGGCGGCCCTGCTTCTACTACTTCGGGTGATGCTGTATTTGTATATCATCCTCATGTATATGTTTCGGGGGTGGGTAGCCAACAGTATGTTCATACTGAAAGTGGCACCGTTGTTGCTGGTAATATTCCACGAAATGAAAATTCTATTTCTCTAGATGCGATAACAGGCGATTTAAATAGTACTTTGCAGTATGCTGGGCCAGTTCCACGTAATGCTGAACTTACTGGTTCTTTTTGTGGTCAGTTTCCAAATGGTGAGGTTATATGTCAAACTATTGAAACTGGTGGAGTATTGAATATTAGTGGTAACTTGTCTGTGTTTATCAGAACCACTGCTGATGTGTCGGTCATCAGTGCTAATGATACTTTAATAGCAAAAAGCGATGAAGGGAGTCCTCCATTTCAACAACTGGCTTGGAAGTTTGCATGGGAAAGTGATGAACGCTTATATGTTAAAGTAGGCACGGTGAGTGGAGATGAAGAAGGCAAATGGTCTATAACTGACGTAGTAGACCCATCTAGTATAACATCGGCGGGTTTCACATTTGAAACTGGTAATATTGAGATGTATATTGACGGATTGAATGTTCCATCTAGTCTAGTAGCGGGCAATCCTCTTTCGGGTACTTTAAATGATACTGGAAATGCTCCTGTTACGATTGGTATGTCTTTAAGCGATGGAGCCAGAACACATTCTAATGAAGGTATCTTATACGACGCTCGCATATATGATACTACTATATTAACTTCTGGGGAAATGTTATATGTACATAGTCAAGGAGAATCCGGTAGTGACCCTGGAACAGACAATTTAGTAGCTCATTGGCCTATGTCCGAGGGTGCTGGTTTTATTCTGAATGATACCACTAGCAATAATAATCATATGATTATCACGGAGCAAGATGTTACTCCTGGTGGTGCTTTTTGGGGTACTCTTCAAAACGAATATCATTACTCTCTTAACAAAGGATTTGATAGAGCTTATTATAATAGTGGTACTACAAGCTTGATAAATTGTGGCGTTGGAACTACAGATGACCTATTAATTAGTGGAAATTTGAGCGTTTCTATTTGGGCTCGGATTTCTGGAAGCCTAAGCGTTGACCGAAGCGCGATAGCTAAATATGTATCAGCCGGCGACCAACGTTCTTGGTCTTTAACTCCGAGAGGAGGAGTTAATGATGGTGTGATTTGGTATGCTTCTTCAGATGGTACTGCTGCAAATCTGGAAAACGCAGTTAACACCACTCCTCTGACTGATGGCAAATGGCATCACATTGTTGGTACTGTGGAGGCTGGAGTGGGACAAAGAGTATATGTAGATACAAATAAATTTTCAGATTTGCTTAATGGTCCTGCTCAAATACATACCGGAACTGCAAATGTTACTATTGGAGATGGATTAGCTAATTATGAAGGATGGTTAAGAGATGCCAGGATTTATAATACTTTATTAACTGATGATAATGTTTTATATCTATTTACTGATGGCGTATCTGGAACAGTCCCAACATCATCGCCGGTGGGTCATTGGGAATTAAATCAAGTTTCGGGTACGAATGTTCCTGATATCAGTGCCGGTGGAAACGATGGAACCGTTGAGGGTGCATTGGCAAACAATTACAATTGGGCCACAGAGATACCTGCTCAACAAGATGGTTCTTCTGCAATTAGTCAAACAGGGGCCGGTGGTTTAAGCTCACCAACTTATTCGGCTGGTTTATTTAACGGAACTGCTACTAATATAAACTTTATACCTGTCGCCTCTCCGCGTTCTATACGTGTCTATAGAGGATATGCTACTGTTCTAACAACCAGTGTTATTGAGTTTCCAAATATAACTGGCGCTACAATAGATTCTTATACAGTACCCGATGGTTCAACAGACCCAGAACCCAGCATCGAAGCCAACCGAATGATATTTGGAGTAAACGGCGATTTAAACAGCGTAGAATTAAGCGATGGAACCGCACTGCCTCTCTATAAAAACGCCATAGACTCTGCGGGTACTAATCACGGAGTAACTAGTGGTGTAACTTTTGCCACATATTCCCTAGAAACAAGTTATGGTTTTGGTGAATCTCCTGTTGGTCTGACTAAGGTTACGGCTTTACCCAATGAGTCGTGCCTACAGTATGCCTCGACTGTTTGGACTTTGTTAGTATCAGAAACCGTAGCCACACATTCCTATGTCTTTGTGAATATTGGGAATAGTGTTTTGCGTTCTACTTTTGAAAGTGGAAACGGTCAATTCAATGGATTCTCAAACGTTATTTTACCAATGGGTATTCATGCTGCCAACTTTAGACGACATGATGGAGATACTATTTAATGGCTAATCCGTTTTCGGGTATTATAACTAGTGATTTAAAAGACACACATACGCAGATGATTACAGCATTATTATATGATGATGCGTGTACTGTTCAGTGTGAGTTAAGCTATGAAGGTAGTCAATGGGAAGATTGCCCTAACTGTATACAAAATGTATTAATGGGTAACTCTTCTAGTACATATCAGGCAGGAGGCCCGATTCCGTTTTCGTTTGGAGAATGCCCATATTGTAATGGACGCGGACGTATTGAACCAGAGAAGGTAGAAACCATATATGTATTGCCTGTTTGGAATTCTAATCAATGGATAGGAACCACAGCTAATGTGCAGGCCCCGAATGTGGACGTACAAACTATGACTGTTATAGCCAACTACGCCAGGATAGAAACAGCATCTACGATTAGGATAGACACTGCAATATCTGGTTATGGAACACAGAAGTTTGCTAGACAAGGAGACTCAGAGCCATGTGGGTTTGGAAGCAGCGCATTTATTATTACTAACTGGAAGAAGGTTAGTTAAATGGCGGTTGTTGAATTCAAAGAGAGCGATGCCGAAATTATATTGAAGATGCGTACTGAGGTTATCAAGGTCTTAAATATCAAATTACAAAAAACAGTAAAACCCATCACCCTTTTGGTGAAGTCTGAGTTAGCACGGTCTATCTCAGAACAAAAAGAATATAATTCTGTTATTAGCGGCAAACTAAGGCATGAGTTTGGTATCCCTGATGGTATCTCGCGCCTTTCGCAGATTTTGGATATCTGGGTGGATAGTGTAATAGTAGTAGTAAAGAGCCACGGGGCCTTAGCTAATCCTATGATGACGATAGAAATTAGGGCTGTAGAAGCTACTTACTCGGATGTATTGAGTAGTGATGCTGCTTCCTTTATTACGCCAGAAAATACTTTTCTACTAGAGTGGTTAAGTTGGTTATTAGTAGAAGGTTCTAATCCATCTATTGTAGCAGATTATCATGTGGAGAGCGGTAGGGGTCGTGCTGGTCCTTTGATTATGAGGCGCGGCGGCCAATGGGGAGTCCCGACTGAGTTTCAGGGAACCGAAAGCAACAATTTTGTAATTCGGGCTATTCGGCAAATGGAGCCCGTACTGGAAACTAATATTATAAGCATTATACAGAAAGCCGTCAATGTCTAACGTATCTTTATCAACCCTCAAGGGCGTAACTCATTTTCATGAAGATAATATCTCAAACCTTTTAGAGGTCAATCTAAAAATCTATTACGACTGGCAACTATTAACCATTGGGGCCTGGAATGCTGTTCAAGTTGATAACTCAGGTATCTATGGTGATTATAGTAAGCTGAGACCCGTGAGGGACAGATACTATAATGACGGAGAGGTTTGGGAATCTTCTAGAAAAGATTGGGTATGGGAGACCGGAGTTAATTATAC
>SDBT01019949.1_pt1 | contig 10494 bp, 7 predicted proteins | sample 2277101 | NCBI WGS metagenome assembly SDBT01 (sample SAMN10404973, study PRJNA504765) | marine sediment metagenome | isolation source: marine sediment core GS10_PC15, 103 cmbsf | place: Arctic Ocean: Southern Knipovich Ridge | collected 2010
CTTCAAGCGCAGGGCGCGTGCGATGCAGCGCAGTTACGCGCGCGGCGAGGTAGACTGGGCCGAGGTCCACCCGAGGATCCGCGCGTGGATCGCCCACGCCGCCCACGGCGACACATGGCGGCTGCGCGAGCGGGTGCTCGGCGACCTGGTCTTTCGGAGGGGGTTCGGGGTCTGATGCGCGGCGGTTCCTTCAACAACGATCGGCGGAACGTGCGCTGCGCGTACCGCAACAGGAACAACGCCAGGAACAGGAACCACAACAACGGGTTTCGTTGTGCCCGGGAGGTGGGGCCGGCGGTAATGCCGGCGGCCGGAGTCCCGCGGACCACGGTCCGCGGGAGCGTGCGACCCGCCCACGTCCGGGCCCCGCACCCGGCGCCAGTAGTGGCCGGCGCCGAAGATGCCCTCCGCCCCGGGTCGGCTCGTAGCTCGAACGAGCGAGCGCTGCCCCGGGGCGGGTTTTTTCCGCACTACCCACGGGAGGTTTAGTTCGATGAGGCCAACGGACGACTCCCCACCGCCGTCAATTCCGCTCTTTTCCGACCTGCCGGAAAAGAACGCGGAGCTCTTCCACTTCGATGCTCTGCGCGATGTGCTCGTAGGCGCGCTCATCTGCGCCGACAACCCGACGCCCTTCGTGATGCTGGTGGACGGCCGATGGGGCAGCGGAAAGACCTCTCTGATGCGCACCGTTATCAAGCGGCTCAAGGAGCAGGCCGCCTTCCCGGACCGTGGTGAGCTACCACCGCCGAATATGCGGCGTTGGTGGTCTGAGAGGCTGCTTCTTCACCGACGAGGTGGACCGGGGTCGAGTTCCTCCGGGCTTTCCAACGACATCGGCCGTCAGCCATCACAGCAGGCGCCAGATGCTCATCCAACGCGTCCGGTCCGCACCGTGTTTTTCAATGCCTGGCAGTACCGCGACCAAGGGGAGCTCTTCCCCGCGCTCGTAAACGCCGTGCTCGCCGAGATGCGGCACGATAACTGGCTTTCGGCGCTCCAGTCGATCGGCGGCGAGGCGATGGGGGTCAAATGGCGGGAGGTGATCGCCACCGGGCTCGGCGGCGTGACCTTCAAAGGCGGCCCGGCAGTGCCCGTCGAGGTGACGGGAGATGCCGTGAAGGCCGCGATCGAAAAGCCCTCGTGGCTGCGCGACGTCGCCCTCTTCGACGAGGCGCGGCCCTACCTGAAGGGCCTGGTCGATATGTGGTGCTCGGTGCGCACGTTCCTGGTGCAAGGCGTCGTGGACGAGATCCGCGCCATGCTCGGAAAAGACGTCAGGGAGGTCGCAACCCACGTGAAGACCCTGCGCGACCTGGTGGGCCGGCCGCCGGGCATCCTCGCGATCTTCATCGACGACCTCGACCGCTGCCCACCGGAGCACGTCCGCGAGGTCGTCAAGGCGGTCAACCTCCTGGTCAACCTCGACCGCTGTGCCTTCATCCTCGGCGCCGACCGCGAGCGGGTGGAGAAGGCGATGGAGACCACCGCTGAAGAAAGGCGAGAAGACTACGGCGCCCACTTCCTGGGCAAGATCGTCCAGCTCCAGCTTCCGCTGCCGGTGCCCGAGCCCGACGACCTTCGGGCGCTGCTGGACCATCTCTTCGCACGCTGGGTGCCGAGCGAGGACGATGGGCGGGTGGATTTCCCGTTCCCGATCGACCTGGTTCAGGGGTGTCGCGAGCTGCTGATCGCCGGCCTGCCCTGCAACCCGCGCCAGGTGAAGGAGATCCTCAACCAGGCGGTGGTGCGCCTCTTCCTCCTGCAGGGGTCTTTGAGGGAACGGGAGCAGCAACTCGACGACGCGTGGGCTGCCGCCCTGCTGCGCTACCTGCTCGTCGTCTTTCGCCTCAACCGCAGCCTGCGCGATAACCACCAGTTCCTGTTGGCGCTGCAGGCATACGCTCGGGGCGAGGCCGGGCGGGAGGCACCGTCGGCGCGCGACGAGAACGCCGGCAAACCGGCGCCAGGGTCGCCGGACGAGGCTCAGTTGAGAGGTGGTTTGGCGGCGCCGGCCGTCGACCTTGCAGCAGTCGAAGGGCTCCTCATCCACGACCGCGACCACAAACACGTCGGCCGGCTGGCGCCGCAGGAGTGGGAGCGAATTTTCAACGCCCTCCGGTGGACCCCTGACGGAGCCGACGGCGAAGACCCGTCGCTTCTCGACCCAGAAAAGCTCCGCACCTTCGGCAACCTTGCCGCGCCGCTACCCGCGGGCCCCGACGCGAAGGAGCTGAGCGCGGTCGAGAGTGCGGCGCTCGAGGCCGAGCATGAGCGCGTAATGGATCTCCGCGAAGAGCGCGAGGAGGTCGAGAGCGCCCGCCGCCGGCGCACCAAGGTCGCGGCGTCGAAGGTGGTCGAGCCGTTGTTGGACGCAGTTCTCGAGCGTCTTGCAGCCAGTGAAGAGAATGCGCCGGACCACCGAGTGCTCGTTGACGCGGTGCGGCGCACCGGGGCCGAGTGGGTCAAGGGCGCGGACGAGGCGATCGACGAGCTGTTGGGCGCGAAGAGCCTGTCCCTCGACACGCTCGTTGCGCTCGCCGGCGCCGGCCACGCGGTGGTGGCGAGAGCCCTCGACGACCCCGAGATCGCCAAGCGCGCCGACACCATGGCCTTCGCGCTCGCCCTGCGCGACGCCGCTCTCGAGCGCGCGGATGGCATCGAAGACACGGCGGGTGAGCAGTCGCCGGAGGACGGTGACGCCGGCGATCCAGTGTCGGCCCAGTTCGGCAACGGCGTCCGAACGGACCCGTTCATGGTCCGGTGGTGGGGCGACGAACGTGCCCTCATGGCCGGCCAGCACCTGGCGATGAGGAAGACCCGGCCCGGACTCCAGGGGGTGCTCGACGGCGAGCGCCATGACGACGGCCGGGAGTGGGTGATCGACGACGGCGAGTGTATCGCGATCCCGGAGGGGGAGGCGCCGTGGCTCGTCGAGGCGCGACTCGGGGCGGACGAGCGCTGGCTGGTGATCCCGCGGGGGCCGTTCGTCGCCGGCGGCGTCGATTATGGTGTCGAGCAACCGGTGCGGGTCGAGCGGGACCAGGGGTGGGCCATCCTGATGGCGGCCCACCCGGTGACGGTCGAGCAGTACGGGAAGTTCATGACCGACAACGGCTCGGCCGAGGCGTACGACCTCGAGAGTCCGTGCTGGACGGCGATCGGCGTGGCCGCCGCCGAGGCGCTCGGCGACCGGCGGGCGCCGGATCGATGGGACCGTCAGAACGACGACGCCCACAATAACCACCCGGTCACCGGGGTGAGCTGGTTCGAGGCGACGGCCTACTGCCGCTGGTTCAACCTCGACCGCACCGGATCGGCTGCCGGGCCCTACCGGCTGCCCACCGAAGCCGAGTGGGAGAAGGCGGCGCGCGGCATCCTCGGGCGTCGCTGGCCCTGGGGCTGCTCGTGGCGGCCAAAGCTGGTGGCGTGCAGTGAGAACGAATCGCCGTCATCCGGTAACTCGGTGGCGGTTGATGACAACCTCAATACGTCAGTTTTTGGCCTGCAGGGCATGGCCGGCAATGTCTGGGAGTGGTGCAACACCAGGTGGCAAGACAAGGAATTCGGAGAGGATCTGCGGACCGAGGAGACGATCGGCGCCGTTCAATATCGAGACCAGATCTCGTTGCGCGGCGGTTCCTTCTTCAACGCTCGGCGGGGCGTGCGCTGCGCGTACCGCGACTGGGTCGTCGCCTGGTACGGGTACCGCAACGGCGGGTTTCGTTGTGCCCGGGACGTGCGATGATACCCCCTTGTTCCCTTCCCCTTTCCCCCTTGAGAGGTTGGCCTTGTGCCACGCCGGCCGCGCGTGAGCCGTACCGCGCCGGACCGCGCGGGGCGAGCTGCCGGCGGGACGGTCACCATCTCATCCGTGGTCAGACGATTCCGAAGATTCGAAACCAAGATCGCCGGAATCATCTGACCCGGCACGGATGCATCACCTAATGTGACAGAGTGATACGTGGCGCCCCTGATCACCAGGCCCTGAATCGTTCTGACCCACGGAGTCCCGCCCAAGCTCCCACGCTATGATGGGCACATGATTCTGGACCCGGAATTGGTGAGGCGTATCGAGGCCCGGAATCGCCGACTGAAAGCCCTGTGCAATCTTCGTGAACGGATTCTGCGTGAGGGCGAGAAACGCGTGTCCAGAGCTCCGGCCGAAGCTGTGCGTGAGGATCGCGACCGGTGAGCCTGCTGCTCGCGTTCGACGCCCTCTATGCCGTCACGGCCCGCCGCGAGGGGGCGGCGGTGTGCACCATCGATCAGCGGCTGGCCAGGTTGTTGGAAGCCATGAGGGTACCGACCACCACCCTGTGATAATGCCCGCTACGGTGCGTCAACACGAAATAACACCCATCCTGGGTCCCAGGGCAGGTGAGGGGACCCAAAGCTGCCGTTTGAAGGTGGCCGGCACCGCTATTAAGAACTGAGTCCAGATAGAATGAGGGCCAGCGTATGAGTGGCGCTTTTGGTTCCTGCACGGGTGGAGCCTGTACTTTCAGCGATCGTCGCGACGCCCGAAAATCATCCCGACGGGGTCTTGACGAATGTATATTAAAGGTATAGATTCTATACCATGGAGTTCGAGTTCGATAAACGAAAAAGCCGCTCGAACAAGAAGAAACACGGGATAGATTTTGTTGAGGCGCAGGCGATGTGGGAGGATCCGGATTTGATCGAGATTCCGGCTCGAACGACAGACGAGCCACGGTCCCTCGTCGTGGGTAGAATCGGCGACGTGCACTGGTCGGGAATCGTAACCAACCGGGAAGATCGCATCCGGATCATCTCGGTTCGTCGTTCGCGGAATGAGGAGATTGCATTGTATGAGGGCTGAGGAACTCGACAAGAAGTTCGACGCTGGCGAGGACGTGACGAAGTACCTCGACCTGACCCGGGCGCGACGTCCCGGCCACGAGCAGCGGCGGGTGAATGTGGACTTTCCGGTGTGGATGATCGAGTCGCTCGATCGGGAGGCGTCACGCCTCGGTGTGCCCCGCCAGTCGCTCATCAAGGTGCTGATCGCCAGGCACCTCGACGCGGCGTCGTAACGCATCCATTATGAGCGCCACCCATTAGAAGGCACGTGTCAAGGAAGTAAGACTTTCCAAAACGGGCGCCGGGTGCGCCCGATCGTGGTGTCATCGAATGTAAAAGAAATGGTGCCGGGGCAACGTCCCTGGGACCGCCGAGCTCCAGCTCGGCATCCATGGCGCTACAAATGCAACGACGTTCGAAGATGATCAGCACCGTACAAAGCCCGAATGAACCCCTTGCCCAGGCCTCTGCTCACTAACCGCGAAAATGCCGAGCTGGAGCTCGGCGGTCCCAGGAAAGGCACCGTTCCTGGCTGGAGTTCAATCTCACCTCGGATTCACTCACGATCCTCATTCCCGATCGTGCCGCAAAGCTCCATCTCAAGAAGCTGATGTACTGATCCTGTGCGGAAGCGTTACCCTGTTAACCGGGGGCTGCAGTTGGGGCCAATCGATAAAAAGAACCTTTCCGAAAGAGACATCTGCACGAAGTTCATAACGCCGGCACTTGAGCGGGCGGGTTGGGACCCCTTGTCCCAATGCGCGAGGTGGTCTCGTTCACATCCGCATCTGTGCCGGGTCAGACGATTCCGACGATCTTCGGTTCAAATCGTCGGAATCGTCTGACCTGGATGTGAATTCGCGAAAAAACACACTATGAACCACCGAGGAGGAATTGAATGAAGTCACACCCGAATATCTCTCGAATCGTCCTGGCTGTTGCCGTACTCATGTCACTCGCCGGCAGATTGTCGGCGGCTGACGCCGTCAGTTGCGTATCAGATTGCGATTGCGAACCCGACCTGATTTGCACACCAAGTGGCACATGTGGGGTAGTCATGTGCCCAAACATTTGGGATCCAGTATGCGGAGTGGACGGCAGGACCTACTCGAATTCCTGCGAACTTCGGAGTTCCCACGTCGCCTTGGCCTACGCTGGTGAGTGCAAAGGGGTGTGCAGAGGCTCCATGGGCTTGCCATGCGCCGAGGGCATGTTCTGTGAACTGCCGATTGGCAAATGTAATGTCGCCGACCTGCAGGGCGTTTGCGAGCCCCGCCCGGAGGTGTGCACCTTCGAGTACATGCCAGTTTGCGGATGCGACGGGAACACCTACACGAACGATTGCCTTCGCAAACATCACGGCGCTCAGAGGCGCAGCGACGGTGTGTGCGCCGAGGCCGAAATGAAGGCCTTTCTAGCCCCAGACACCTGCAGCAAACAAGACGACTGCCCCAAAAGCCAGTTCTGTGCTTTCAAAAACGGCACATGTAGTGAGAAGTCTGGGGTCTGTCTCGACATGCCACATAAGTGCAACAAGATTTGGGATCCAGTTTGTGGATGCGATGGTCAAACCTATTCAAATAGCTGTTTTGCTGAAATGACACGCCAATCCGTACGTCACGAGGGACCCTGTGGGCACAAATTGAAAGATCTCCAGTGTGTCGTTCCCCCATCTGGCGTGTGCACACAGGACATCAACAGGTGCGGCCATTCCTCTGTCTGTGTATGCCCAAATGGATATACGTACAACGCTGCTGTGGGCCATTGCCTGTTCGCCTTCGGGAAGCCCGCAGAGGAAAAGGAAGCATCTCACGACAGCGCAGACGCCGAAGAGACATCGAAATCTGAATGTGTCGTGAAACCAGATGGCATCTGCACAAGGGATATCAACAAGTGCGGTCATTCCTCATCATGTGAATGCCCAAAAAGTTATGAATACAACGCTGCAATTGGCATGTGCCTGACGAAGGCCCTTTGACGAACTGACGAAAGGTGAACACTTAAGCGATTCACCATTATCAATTCACGAACTCGGAGGATACTATGTGTGCACGACTCGGAGGAGACCGCCCATTTCCGACCAAAATCACAACCGCAAATGAGAACACAATCTTGATCGAGGAGTACACGGACGGGCGCTTCGGCATCTCTGTAACCTCGGCTGATGGCATGACTATGTTGAAGGAAATGGTTCCTGAGGCGAACAGGCAGAGAGTATTAAGCGTAGCAACCGTTGAACTCGCAATACTCGAGTCGAATCCGCCGCAACTCTTCATCAAAGCGCTGGGGAAAACAAGGGCATTGGGATGGATCAAACCGAGCCTCGAGATGTTTCTCGGACCATTACCTCCCGAAGATGGCCTCTACCATTTTAATTTCACTGCCGTTGAGCCCGTTGGAATCGTTCCCCAGGTAATCTCAGACATTGAAGCAACAACACTCCTTGCCCCCATGCCTCAGGAACTCAAGGGTGTGGTTGTACACGCCGAGGAAAACGAAATAGCTGAGATGCTCTGATTTCCATGGCAATACCGGTGGGTAGGAGCTAGGTACTTGACCCCGGTAGGGGAAACCGAGCAGTTGAAACATCCACTTCTGGCGCGCTGCCGATGAATGGCGATTAGTGCTTCAAAGAATGGGCACGAAAACTAATTACCATTGGCCGCCCCTTGCCACGGTGTGGTTGTTATTCAAAAGTTTGGTCTTCTGACTTTGGACGGGGGAAATGTACTGCCCCAAAGCAGAGCCCCGGACATGCGCGAGGAATTTTCGCGACATTACCCGGCCCGAGTAGGCTCCAGGACCACCCTGAGTTCGGTGTCAGGAAAGCAGACCTCCAACTCGTGTCGATGGCTTCCAGGACCTGCTGCGGATTCCGGCTTTAGGGCGCGGTTTGGTCTGTCTGGATAGCGTCATCAATCGCATCCGTGCCAGATCAGACGAATCCGACGATCTTGGGTTCAAATCGTCGGAATCGTCTGGCACGGATGAATCGTTAGACCCGTTCAGTCTGGCACTCAACAATAACTTCCCCACCTTACCGAGCGATCTCCAGTCCTTGGGCCGATTCTGCACGCTGCCGGCGCCATGTCACAATGGCATTCGTGGGAACCAAACAAGCCGCACAATCCTGGAGGAATTGAGCGCTTTACGATGAGCAAGATCAGTGGAGGGGAAGCCGATTGCCGGTATCTGGCACTGCTGGCGGGTGGTTTCGGGAGCTTCGAACAGTTTCTCAGGGACTTCGGTGCCCAACTCCCCGCGAACGTCGGATTTGTGGATCTGGTGCGTCTCGGGTGGTTAACGCCTACGCTTCGAGTAGAAATACCGGCTCGCTTTATCACGAGTTGGGAGAATTACCCGTCGTTCTCGCGCCGCGGTGGAACGCATCCTGACGACAGGTGGGCAGACCATGTCTGGTCCTGCGCCGCAGCGCCCATGGTGTGGCGGGTGGACCCAGTGATCGGCGAATCGGGCTGGTTCGTGCACCCGCTGGATCGAAGCGATGATGAGTACACAATCGAGATTAGAAAGCACGAAATCCCCGCGGGGCCAGGCTACGCCGAACCAAAAACCGTAGGACGCCCTCGGCGAGAGCATATCCAAGTTCATCCTTGGATCGATTACTTCCGCTACTGGCAGGCCTATCAGCTCTTCGAAATACTCAATGCCGCACAGCTCTTAACGCCCATTCTGAATACCCCAGGCGCCAAGGCCGAATTCGAGAGGGTCTGCAAGAGGTTTGACGGAATCAAGAAGTTCTCCGACAAGAGGATCGATAGAGTGAAGAACGACTACCGAAAGCGCGAGCCGGTTTTCGAATGGTTGTCGCGATTCCGCACTCTGATTGGGGCGTCCGTCGTTTTGGAGGACGCCGGGCACGAGCTAGTTTCGGATGGCGCTCGCCGCTTGGCGGATGACATGGAGTTGACACCAGACGATATTCTCGAAGGAATCCGTGGCACGCTCTTGGTAATGTGGAAGTCCTGGGATTTCCATGGTCTCCGGGTTCCACCGGCCATGCGACGACACTTCCAGCAAGACGTCGCCCGGGCAATGGAGTTTCATAACCTGGTCGCCGACGTGCCGATCGACCCTTGGGAAGAGTACTGGCACCCGGCAGACCGGAACCCACGTGAGTGGGCACTGCTCAAAGACGTCCTTCCTTACGAAAAGCACGAAGCGCGGGCGAGGTTCCCTCACACCGCGTGCTTCTACATCGAACGGTTTAATAGAGCCGTCGAAGCGGGCCAACGATTCGACGCCGACCGCGTGCATAAGCTGGCGCGCCGGTGGTGGTCGGTATCCCAGGAATTCCGGCGGTTTTGCCTCTCGTTCAACCGTCTGCACCAGCACTACGGCGGCAGCGTAAATGCCGACAATGACATCGGCGTCATTGCGCAGACGCCAGAGGACTTTCTCGTACTCTGCGTGTTACACGTTGAGAAGTTTCTTTCAGAGAGAAGAGGTGACGCCGACCCACAGGCACCAGCGTTCGGGTGGACGCGTCTGCTGAAATCAACGGCTGAAACGGTGGTCTGTTCATTTTTCTCGCTTGACGCTGCTGCTTCCCGTGCCTTTCTGAAAACCTTGGAGCAGAGATTGAAGAACGAGACCGATCTTCATCAGCTACCTGGCACCCTGAGGAACCCCCTGAAGAGGCTTGCGGACATCCAGGACCCGTTGGCGTTCTACGAGACCTCGGTATTGAACGTCGGCATCCTTCGCAACTATGTCGCCCATCACTCGTGCCTCGACTTCGAGCTCATTCACACCGACTGGGCAAAAGACCCTCTAGAATCGCTACTCGTGGTGTTGCTCACTGCCCTTGAGGCGTTTCCTCTGCCCAAAGGCTGACCTGAGCCACAAGGAAATGCCCGCGATTCCCTGCAGGCGACCACGCTATCGGGAGTTAGCAGGCACACGAATATTGGTCTAGTATGGTGCCATGAGCGACGAACCATTCCAGGTGCTCGGATCGGCAGATGCTACATTCGTGGTGGTAAACCAGATTAAGGAACATTACCTTGCAGCCAGCGGTCTACTGGCAGGCGGGTTGGACAGGCCGAACTTCAGGTTCTGGATCTCCGGACAGGTGCTCGACGCCTGTTCAAAGGCTATTGAAAACACTACCGACCGCCTCAGGCGTGAAAAAAATATCGCCCGGCAGAACAAAGAGAAAATGGGCAAATTCCGTTTGCGCGTGTGCCGAGAAGCTGGCCTCGGCATCGGCACCAAGGCACTTACCCATTTGAAGACCCTGACCGATCACTGGAATGCCCACAAGCACAGCGGGGACGGCGAAGCGTGGAAAGAGAACATGAATCTCCGGAGCCCAACCTTCACGATCGATTCCTTCAACCTCACCACAGCTATCGTCGCAGGGTACCACCGCCTCGTCGATAAACCCGAGGGGCCGGAGTGGCTCAGACGGGCAGAGATACGGCTGGGAGAGATCGTCCTTTCCCCTGTGACGAGCGCACAGATCGATGAACTGTTGACCAGGTGGGGAATCACGGCAGACGTGAAAGAGACCAGCTGAATCCGGCTACTTGGCACTCTTTCGTTTTACCGCTATGTTGATCCACTTCCGGCAACAAGCTCGAGTGGTGGCCACGGGCAGCCGCTTTCGATCGAAGGATGTCGACGTTCAAACAATGGCTTTCCGTG
>SDBT01019950.1_pt1 | contig 10494 bp, 12 predicted proteins | sample 2277101 | NCBI WGS metagenome assembly SDBT01 (sample SAMN10404973, study PRJNA504765) | marine sediment metagenome | isolation source: marine sediment core GS10_PC15, 103 cmbsf | place: Arctic Ocean: Southern Knipovich Ridge | collected 2010
GTCGCGGTGGTCGCCGCCCCTGCACCATAGCCCTCCAGGTTGCATCCGGTGGTCTGTTTGCCGACCCTAAATATGCTGCCGATCTTCAAAATGAGGGCGGCACAGAGCGCCCGCTCTTCCCGGGAAAAGCCTTCTTCGTCAAGGGCTTTTAATAAACCGGTATACGGACAGGAATCTCCCGTCCCCGCACAGGGCTGGAGGCCCATCACATGATTTCCCACTTCTGTGGCCAGGGTATAGATCAAGGCCTTGTTGATCAGCGAATCGTCTATCAGCACCCTTTCTTCATATCGAGCCAGATCTGATCCCACCGTTCCAAGAAGAAAACTCCTCCCTTTGGTGAGCCCCGTTTCCATGGCCCTGAAATTATGCTGAAACGCCTCTAAGACCAGAGAGAGGATATCATCGTAGGTTCTATCTTCTTTGACCATGGATTCTGCCATGACCGCTGTGCTCAGAGGCGCCTCTTCCTCTTCCGCGATCTCGATGAGTTCACCCAGGGTAATATCCCTGATGGACAGCTCCTTTTTCATCCGTTGTATGATTTTCTCTGTGGGGATCATTTAAAGGCGGCCTCCTTCTCAAAAAGTTTTTTTACCTGGTTATCTTCTTTTGCAACACTCCAATACTCCATCGCTCCAACACTCCAGTTGAATAATATAAAAAAATCTAAGCGCCTTGTCATTCCCTTTTTATTGGTTATAGTTCCGTTCTGATATTAGAGAATATATACACATCACATCATTTAATTACGTGCAACCTTCATTGACAATTTAACGGTTTAATGAAAGAGAAAAAAGAGAAATAATGTAAACCGATAAGAGAAGGTGAGGAACATATGGACGCAAAACTGTTTGACGGTCAATACCGCTCACGCTTTTTGAAACTGTCTACCACAAATCTGTCCGATGCCATGGATAAGGTTGGTGTAAGAGGAGCTGTCATCGGAATCCGGCCCATGTATGATTGCCCGAGAATCGTGGGAAGGGCTGTGACCATAAAGGTTACGGCAGCGGGCATGATGAAATCCAAACATCATTTGGGTGTTCAGGCCATCGATTCATCGGAAGAAGGGGATATTATCGTTATAGATAACCGGGGAGATCTGAACAACAATTGCTGGGGCGAGGTGCTTTCAATGGGCGCCAAGATGAAGGGCGTTTCGGGAGTCGTGGTGGATGGTGCAGCACGGGATATCGATATGTGCAAAGAGTTCGAATTTCCGGTATATGCACGAGGAACCATACCCATTACGGCCAGAGGGCGGATCATGCAGGAATCTTTCAATGAAGTGATCCGGATCGGCGATGTGCAGGTGCGGCCCGGTGACATTGTAATAGCTGATGTCAACGGTGTGGTGGTTATACCGGTAGAGAAGCTGGACGAGGTTCTGGGGGCTGCAGAAGATATCTTTACAAAAGAAGCGGCCATGGTGGAAGATTTGAAAAACGGGCTTTCGATTATCGAGGTTGATCATAAATATTCCTACGAGAACATGTTAAAAAAGAAATGAGACAGGGGGAGAACTAACAATGAAGGTTTCGGATGATATTATAAACAAATTCAAGGGATTAGATGCAACCTGTGTTTCCGATGCGCTGGATCGGTTGGGAATCAGCGGAGGGTGTCACGGCATATCCCCCATCGTTGCCGGAGCAAAAGCGGTGGGACCCGCGTTTACCGTGAGCTATGTTCCATGCGGGGTTGAAAAAGGCACGGTTGGGGATTTTCTTGATGATGTGGAGCCGGGTCAAATTGTGGTTTTAGATAATGCCGGCAGGACTTACTGTACCGTCTGGGGGGACATCATGACGGTATACAGCCAGAAAAAAGGAATTGCCGGTACGGTTATTGACGGTGTCTGTAGAGATCTTCCCCGAATTCTGGAAACAGGATATCCTATTTTTACACGCGGCCGGTTCATGATGACCGGAAAAGACAGGGTCGAGGTGGCCGGCATAAATGTGCCGGTTTCCATCGGTAACGTGCAGGCTTGCCCCAACGATATCGTCGTTTGTGATGACACCGGAGTTTTGATCGTTCCTAAGGGCAACGCGTCGGAAGTGCTGGAAACGGCTCTTCAGATTGATGAGGCGGAACAGAAAATACTAGAATTGCTGAACCAGGGCTTGAGCTTGACGGAGGCACGAAAAGAACTCGGTTACCATAAGCTGCAAACCAAAAGGTAGCATTTGAGCCTATTTTTATTATTGGTTACAGTTTGTTCGGATGCATGAAATATCTCCTGAGACAATGTCATGGTTTCGGGTGTCAGGTGTCAGGAGGCACAAGTGTTTGAGGACTGAACACTGAAACCTGACACCTGAACACTAAGACCCACAACAGGAATCATTTCAATCTCAAAGGCCAACTCCCATATTGACTGGAGTAAGGTGGATAGCTAAATTTTACTGATTATACCGAGGGAGACGAGGATGCCGAATTTACCTGTTAAGAAAAAATTGCTGAGCGACATGCTTCGAAAAATGCTGATGACCCGCCTTTTTGAAGAAAAAATTGAAGCGCTCTTCATGCAAAATTTGATCGGCGGCACCGTGCATCTTTACATCGGGCAGGAGGCCATAGCGGTCGGGGCATGTTCTGCAATAGAAAGGGAAGACTATATTGTCAGCAACCATCGCGGTCACGGCCACTGCATTGCAAAGGGCGGAGACATCCAGAAAATAATGGCCGAAATCCTCGGCAAGGAGACCGGTTACTGTAGAGGCAAGGGCGGCTCCATGCATGTCAGCGATATCGAAATCGGCAACCTGGGGGCTAACGGAATTGTTGGAGCCGGAATTCCGATCGCTACCGGTGCAGCCCTTGCATTGAAGCTTCAACACAGAAGGCAGGTGGTTGTCTGCTTCTTCGGAGACGGTGCGTCCAACACCGGTGCGTTTCATGAAGGGATCAACCTTGCATCCATCTATTCCCTTCCGGTGATCTTCATTTGTGAAAACAACTGCTACGCCATATCCTCCCCGGTCTGCAACACGTTTTGCATTCCGAACATATCGGAACGCGCACAATCCTACGGTATGCCGGGAGTCTCGGTGGATGGTATGGATGTATTGGAAATTTACACCACCATGGGAGAGGCTGTGGAACGGGCGCGCCGGGGAGGAGGACCGACTTTCATAGAATGCATGACCTACCGGTTTAAAGGCCACTATATCGGAGACCCCTGCACCTACAGAACCACGGAGGAACTGGAAACGTGGAAAAAGAAAGATCCCATTGAAAAGCTGAAACGCTACCTGAAAAAGAAGAAAATACTGAACGCAGAGGACATCCGAAAAATAGAAGAAGGGGTACAACTGGAAGTAAAAGAAGCGGAACAATTCGCACTGAACAGCCCCGAACCCAGAGGCGAGGAAGCATTACAAGCGGTTTATGGATCATAAAAAACAATTCGGAGTGTTGGAGTAATGGAGTATTTTAGTGTTGTAAAAGAACACACCCTTAATGAAGCATTACTCCATCAATCCAGTACTCCAATACTCCATATTTACACGAAAGAGGTGGAATAAATTGAAAGAGACAACCTTTCTTGAAGCAATCCGGGAAGCAATTGCAGAAGAGATGGAAAGAGACAGTAATGTTTTCATGATCGGGGAAGATATCGGACAATTCGGAGGGGCGCTCGGCCAAACCAAAGGGTTGTTCGAGAGGTTCGGGGATGAACGGATACTGGACACACCCATTTCCGAAGCGGCCATCGTCGGGGCGGCGGTGGGTGCCTCCATGCTCGGTATGCGGCCCATTGCGGACATCATGTTCACCGATTTTTCAACCCTGGCCATGGATCAAATCATCAACCAGGCGGCAAAGGCACGGTTTATGTCCGGCGGGAAAGTAAGCGTTCCCATGGTGGTCAAAATGCAAAGCGGCGCCGGCAGGGGAAAGGCGGCCCAGCACTCTCAGAGCTTTGAGGCCATATATTCACATATCCCGGGGCTGAAGGTGGTCATGCCGTCCACGCCGTACGACGCTAAGGGGCTCTTCAAGACTGCAATCAGAGACAACGACCCGGTGGTGTATATGGAACACGGATCGCTTTACGGAATCAAGGGTCAAATCCCGGATGAGGATTACACCATTCCGATGGGAGTCGGGGATATAAAAAGAGAAGGCAGGGACATTTCCATTATTACCTATTCTTATATGGTTCATAAAGCGCTGGCAGCAGCCGAAATTCTGGAAACAGACGGAATAGATGCGGAGGTTGTGGACTTAAGGACGCTGAGACCCATGGATACTGAAATTATTACCGCTTCCGTCAAGAAGACGCACAGGGTAGTGGTTCTCCACGAAGCTTGCGTTACCGGCGGGATCGGGGGCGAGATCGTGGCGAAAATAGCCGAGAGCGTATTTGATTATATCGATGCTCCGATAAAGAGGGTGGGTGTTCCGGATGTTCCCATTCCCTACGCCAAATCCCTGGAAGATGCCATTATGCCCAATGAGGAGAAGCTGATCACATGCATTAAGGGGGTTATGGAAGGATTATGATGGGGCCGAAATATCGATTTCGTTGATGGATAGAGACGGATCGGGGATTACCCGGATTGCTCGGAGTTGATAGGCATCTTTTAACTTGTTGATATTATTGTTTTTATGGCCTTTTAACTTTGAAATGCTTTTGGGGTGAACCTTTAGACATACGGTATCTTCGGCCGAATCAAGGGTCTGGAGCAGCGCTGAAGCCCTTTCGAAAAACATCTCTGAATAAACAAGCTCTCCGAAAGACGGGTGATAAGGGCCGGCCAGAATCGTGTCTCCCTTTTCCAACCCATCGGAGGACTGAAGCCCCATTCGGATAACCGGTATGTCTTTATCTTCAAATATCTTGTAGAGCTTTGTTGCTCGCCGGATCGCCTCTTCAAGCGGCAGCGGTTCATACGTTCCTTCCCGATACCACCGTGCAAGCAGACTCCCCTTCAACACCACCGTTGGATAAATTCTGATAAAATCCGGGGAAAGGTCCGCAATTATTTGGCCGCTCGAAAGGCAGGTGCCCTCGTCTTCACCAGGAAGCCCCATCATCATTTGCAGGCCGATTTCGTAATCTCTTTTTTTGAGCATCTCCACGGCATTTGTTGTATCTGTGGCAGAGTGGCCCCGCCTGGACAATGAGAGAACACGATCATTCATGGATTGAACTCCCAGCTCAACGGTTTGAACCGGGAAACCGTCAATGATGGAAAGCTGTTCAAGGGTTATGGTGTCTGGCCGCGTGGAAAAACGGATGCCGCCTATAGTGCCGGAGGCAACGGATCGAGCAGCAACCTCCAAAAGGCTTATAATCTGCGCTTCGGGCAGTCCCAGGAAAGTGCCGCCGTAAAAGGCCAACTGAACGGTTGACCGGTGAGGGCGTCCATACTCGAGAAATCGATGGATCAATTGATCGATATCCCTCGACGTCGGGATTGATGGTTCGGTTCCGGTGATGGTCGTTTGATTGCAAAATGCGCATTGGTGAGGACAGCCGGCGTGAGGGAGGAAAACAGGTATGATTAAGGGTCGAAGGGCAATATCTGAACGGCGTTTATCGCGGAGAGGCGCCATGGTGGTCCTATAGAGACTATGTGTGAGAATCATCCAAAAGCGCAATGGCTTTTTTTGCTGCATTCTGTTCGGCCATCTTCTTGCTCCTGCCGTCACCCTCAGTCATCAAATCATCCACCGTTAACTGAACCCGAAACGTTTTTTCATGGTCGGGGCCGCATTCACCGGTTACGGTATAAACCGGCATGGCGTTTTGTTTGGTCTGTACCAATTCCTGCAGCCGGCTTTTATAATCCAGGGCCGGCATGTCCAGACCCCGCGACCGAATCAGGGATGAAAATCTGTCTTCAATCAGTTGAAAGGCGGCGTCAAATCCGCCGTCTAAATAGACGGCGGCCAATACCGCCTCGAATGCATCGGCAAGGATGGAGGGTTTATTACAGCCGTCGGTCTGCAACTCTCCTTTGCCGAGCTTAAGGTGGTGGCCGAGTTTTATATCCCCGGCCATTGCAGCCAGTCTTTTTTCATTAACCAATTGGGCTCGAATTCGGGAAAGCTCGCCCTCTTTAAGTTCCGGAAAAGATTGCATGAGCATATGACCAACAATGAGATTCAACACGGCGTCCCCGAGAAATTCCAAGCGTTCGTTATCCTTCATTTCCGATCGACCCCGCTCATTCACATAAGAGCTGTGGCGTAAAGATTCATCCAGCAACTCAATATCTTTAAACCGGTAATGAATCGTGTCTTCAAACTCGGTGTGATCGGAATGTTCCATATAATACCTGTCTCTATTCCTTTTCGCCTCTGGCGGAACAAGAACTCACAACGATTTCATAAAGTTTATAAGGCACATGGAGGCCCCCCCGACCAACGCCCATCTCGATATCCGGGTTGATGACGCCATGAAAATCCGTTCCCCCGGTCATCAGCAAATGATGCTGTCTTGCCAGCTCAATATAGGTCGCGGTGTCTTCCGGAGTATGTCCGGGATAATAGACCTCTATTCCCTCCAACCCCATGTGCTTTAAGGTGACGATGATGTTTTCGAGGGTTTTCTTATCCGATATCTTTAACAAATGCGGGTGGGCTAAAATTGCAATACCCCCGGCATTTCGAATAATCTGTATGGCCTCGGAACATTCCAGACGGTACTTATCGATATACGCCGGTCCTCCTTTACCGATGAATTCATCAAATGCTTCGTCAATTGATTTTACAAAGCCCTTGCGCACCATCATCTGAGCGATGTGCGGTCTGCCCAACTGGCTTTTTACAAACTCTTCTTGAAGTTCCTCTAACGAGATCCGGCATCCGATTTCGTTAAGCCGTCTGATTATCTGGGGATTTCGGTCTCTTCTCGCTGCTTGAAGCCTAAGCAGGGCGTTGTTTAAAGCCGGGTCATCCAGGCAAATGCCATATCCCAGAATATGAAAACTTCCGGTAAGCGAGGTAGAAAGAGGTGGGGAAGCGCTAATTTCGACGCCCGTAAGAAACTCTAAAGGCAGAGGTCGGGTTGCAGAAGCAGCCGCTCTGGAGCCTTCTATGGTGTCATGATCGGTAATGGATATTGCTTTGAGGTTTAGGGCTTGGGCGCGACTGAGAATATCTGAGGGAGAAAGCGATCCGTCCGAGGCGTTTGAATGAATATGCAGATCGATACCTGCATTTGCATTAAATTCCAAGCGCTTTCTCTAGGGCCTCCTCTTTGGTCTTACATTCGATGCATTGCGTGGTAACGGGTCTGGCCTTTATTCGTTTGGCAGAGATATTCTCACCGCATGATTCGCAGATTCCGAATGTCCCGTTTTCGATACGATCGAGTGTCTTCTTAATCTTCTTAATGAGTTTGCTTTCCCGGTCCCGAATCCGAAGCAAAAAATTTCGGTCGGCTTCCAGTGAAGCACGATCTGTCGGGTCCGGAAAGTTCTCTTTGGGCGAAGTCATTCCCGACACCGTATCATCGGCCTGTTCTAAAAGCTCCTCTAGTTGGTTGGCTAAAAGCTTTTTAAAATAGTCTGTGTCTTTCTTTCTCATATCTCAAACCCTGGTCAAAACTGTCTTTATCTTCTATATATGATCGACCGATAAGCTTGCGGCTTTAATCGATCGAGTCGGATTCTTCCGATAGTATCCGGCCATCTATCAAAAGAAATTTCATATCACAAGCCCTTATTCCTGTAAAGACAAATTTTAATGCCTCTAATGGTTTTGTCAATCAGGTCTCTTCGAGATGGCCTTCTTTTTTTAAGAGTTCGTTATACCAAACCGCAAACTCAAACATCCCCCTATACCGTTCATCGTCATTAACGATGCCCAGGCACAATTCGAAAACCCCTCTTCCGTATTCGTTGCTGTAATTCTCGTCACTCCGGGTCTGCAGGAATTCTCGCACCAGCATCTGGGTGGTCCGCTGGGTTTTCTCTCTGCGCATATCGATGGGGTCCTTCGGTTGCATGAATGGATCCCACTTTTCGTAATCCTTTTTTAGGATCTGTTTCTGACGCCGGGGAGACATGCTTTCAAAAATTGCGCGCTTCCGTTTTTCCTCTTCAGGGGAAAGTTCACTCATTTGTATCTCCTTCTTTTTCCCGGTCCTTTTCGGGATCCGGGATGCCGAGATAAGCCCCATCGAACTCTGTTAGCAGTGCCATAGAAACCGGAACCAGCATGTCCGCCATCTTTATATGTTTGGATCGAACAGATCGAACAAAATCGAGGGAAATCGGGTAAAGCCGTCGGTGAATATTATCAATGTTTGCCGTTGGGTACGCCTGCCCTGATACAAACCCTGAAAGCCCGCAGGTGTGCCCTTTTCCACGGATGGCGGTGGGCACGCCGTATAGCCTGCAGGTAATTGGGCGATATTCATACAAATCGCACCGGTCTTCCTGGTTCAGAAGCGGGCATCTGACCCGCTCTTCGGACAAAAACACGAGGATTTCGTCTTCACTCTTTCCCGCCATGGTCGCGTTATGTGCATTTCTTTTGATTTTATAGATCTTCCGATCTGCTCGATTCGCTTTTGCAAGAAGATCGTCTCTATCGTTTCCAGAAAACTGTTCGTTAAAATGGTGATTAATATATAGCGCCTCGATAAGGGTCAGATCGAACAATGCGTGGCAGCAGTCCGCGCACCGCGTGTGACATTTGATACAATCCGGGTATTCCGATTCGATTCTCTCAAACGCCTGGTCCGCAGCGTCCACTATTTTTTTGTATTCTTCAAAGAAAGGGATGTAATCGATTGCCATAATATCGCCTAAGAAAATTCCATCAATCTTTCTTGGATCCACGGACTTTCAGAAACACTAAATATTCCGTACAGCATGAAGCTTTCCCACTATATACAACATACCTCTATACCAATCTGTAAGTCTCTCATTATACAATTCGGAAATAAAATGTTTCACGTGAAACATTTTATTTACCGATACAAAATCGCTTGAAAATCTCATCCAGCATATTTTTAGGAGCATTTACACCGATGATTTCTCCCAATTTGTCGGCAGCTTCTTTAAGATCTATGACGATAACTTCAACCGGAAGATTGTCCTCTAACCCTTTTAGGGCGGAATTAACAGCCTTTAAACTCACCTCCAGATCGAGTTTATGCCGCAGGTTGGGAACGATGCGGCTGCCGTTATCCGCCAACCCGTTACCAACAGCTTCCCGGGTAATCAGGTCCTTTAGCGATTGGATTCTTGTGCCGTATAAAGCCGAAACCGTAATGTTCGGCATGACCCATGATTGCGGAACATCATAGCCGGCTTCATTTTCCAACAAGTCGACTTTATTGATCACAAGGATTGAACGGCGTTCTCGAATAGTCTCATATATCTGAAAATCAGGATCGCTTAACGATTCGCTGCCGTCTATCATAAAAAGAACGAGATCGGCGTTCTCTATATAGTCTTTTGTTTTTTTAATTCCGATGACTTCTATGGGATCTTCGGTATGATGTATTCCTGCCGTATCGGTCACTGTAATGGGGATGCCGTTAATGTCGAGCGTCTCTTCAATAAGATCGCGGGTGGTGCCCGGCAAAGATGTGACAATCACCCTGTCTTTTTGAACCAACGCATTCATCAGGCTCGATTTACCGACATTGGGTTTTCCCACAATCGCCATTTTGATCCCTTCCCGAAATACGTGTCCCCTTTGGTGTTGTTGCAACATGGACTCAACGGGAGGGAGGATTTCCTCGTTCAATAAGGTTTTAACAGATGCCGGGATGAACAAATCGCTCACATCGTCCGGAAAATCGATAACCGCTTCGGCCTCGGTAATAATCCCGAATAGCCTGTCTCTGATTGTTTCGACCTTTCTTCGAAGCTCGCCAGTTATTTGAGAACTGGCAATTTCAAGCGATCTCAGGGTCTGCGCATTTATTGTATCAATAATGGCTTCGGCCTGGGTAAGATCGATCCGTCCGTTTAAAAAAGCCCTTTTTGTAAACTCGCCTGGTTCCGCAAGCGTCGACCCGGATTCGAGAACAATTTTCAAAATTCTTGACATCACCGCATGCCCGGAATGGGCGTTTATCTCAACCACATCTTCCCGGGTATAGCTATTAGGCGCCTTCATCACTGATAAAAGCACCTCGTCGATTACTCCACCGGAATCGGGATCTATAATATGACCGTAATATAGTTTATGGGACTCTATCCGGTTGCCGCAGCCGAACTCATCCTGTCCGGCTTTCCGAAATATCCGGCCGGCAATGGTAATTGCATTCTTCCCGGATACTTTTATTATCCCGATACCGCCTTTGCCTCCGGGGGTGGCAAGGGCGGCGATGGTTGAATGGGTCATCTTCTCTGTTTTTAATCGTTCACAGGTTCAAAGGTTCAAGGTTAAAAAGACTTTAGGTTCACATCACAAAGTGGATCAACAGTACATAACAATAGCTAAGTTAAAGGATGGTTATGATCATCGCGGACGTATCCGTTCTGCCATTCGTCGTTTCACCAATTACCTGCT
>SDBT01019951.1_pt1 | contig 10494 bp, 5 predicted proteins | sample 2277101 | NCBI WGS metagenome assembly SDBT01 (sample SAMN10404973, study PRJNA504765) | marine sediment metagenome | isolation source: marine sediment core GS10_PC15, 103 cmbsf | place: Arctic Ocean: Southern Knipovich Ridge | collected 2010
GGTACGCTTTCCATCTCTAAGGGAGATACATCGGCTAACATTGAGTTTCCTGTAATTGATGATGTCGCTGTGGAAGGTGAAGAGACCATCCTGATCTGCCTATTAAACCCAACCAACGCTCTCCTTGGTTCTAACATTACACATACACATATCATTAGAGATGATGATACTCTACCTCAGACAGTCGCACAGGTGGTTTCTGATCTACCAGCTTCTGTAGCTTCATCAGCCCGCCTGCCAACCATCGCCATTCTTGACTTCCAAGGGATAGGTGTCTCCGCACAGGAAGCAAGAGTTCTAACAAATCGTCTTGGAACCCACCTGGTCCAATCTAGCCACTACCAAGTTATCGAACGGGGGCAGTTAGAGCAGATTCTTCAGGAGCAGGATTTCCAACTGACCGGTTGCACATCTGATGAATGCGCTATTGAAATCGGGCAATTAATTGGAGCCCAACAGATGCTGGCTGGGTCCTTCGGGAAACTCGGGATCGTTTATACCATTGATATGAGGATTATCGACGTTGAGACTGGACGGATTCTGAAATCCACTTCGTATGATATTGATGGTTCAATTAATCGTCTTCTCTCTGAGGGATTAGATGAGGCCATAAAAAGGATCACCGGTATAGATTAAACTTGAATATTCACACTCCAATTCACCACAAAATGTATGTTATCTCCCGAATAGCGGGCGTGTTGTCTCTGATATATTGATTACCGCACCAGGCGAAAGACAGACCTACGTTAAGTTTCGTGCCTCCGATTTTTCCCCTCTCCCTGGGGAGAGCCTCGGCGTAGCCTAGCCTCGACGTAGCCGGAGACTACGTCTACGGCGAGTCTGGCGAGCCGGGAAAGGGTGAGGGGGGATTAATCTTGGCGCCCTTCGGCCCACAAAGGCTTCGTCGTGAGCGCCGGCCGAACGGGCGGGGCTAGCCTAACAGGCGGGTCCTGCGGTTTTCTCTCTTCCAGTCCCAGGTCCTTTGAAAGCCTACTTCAGAATCGGATAGTGCATCTTAACCTGATCCAACTCAACCCAGGGCAGTTCATCCAATGTCAGCGTTTCTTCACTGTCAAAGATGGCTCGAAGCCCGAAGCCCGGATCGCCCCAGAGCATAAACCAGGTCCATCGCGGCTGACTCTGGAGAATTTCCGCAGACGGGGGTGCGCCGCATTCGCCGATGGCAATGGGTTTGTCACCGGGCAAGGCTAGGATCTGATCATAATTCAACTGGTTGAATTTCTCCGTGTACACATCCGTGGCGAGAATATCCACCACATCATGTCCCGGGAAGTAGGTTTCATGGGAATCAACTCCCTCTTTCACTTCGTTGGTATTGAACACCCAGATCAGGTTATTCAGCCCATGAAAATGCACCAGCCGGTCGTAGAGCATATGCCATAGCTTTTTATAGCCTGTGTCACCGCCTTTTTCACCCCACCAGAACCAGCCGCCGTTCATTTCATGATACGGACGCCACAACACCGGAACGTCAGCGTCCCGTAGTTGCTGAAGAAACCAGGCGACCACATCCACCTGGGATTTCCAGCGTTCATTGATCTCGGTTCCCGGTGTGATCAGGTCCTGCCATTCCTGGTCGGTAAGGTCACCTTGTATGGACTCCCGGAAGGTTACCGGCTCCTGCTCGGTGGGGCGTACTGCATGCCACATGAGCGAGATGACAAATCCTTCATTGTGTCGTCGGATGGCGTCGTCCATGATCCGCTGGCGATAGTTGATACCATCCCAGTAGCCTGGAAAACTGAATCCGAAATCTTGTCCAAACAATGCGGGATAAAATCCCGTAAGTCGGTGTACGACGGAAAGTCGGGTCGATCCGGCAAGGGGTGCGCAGTGCTGGCCGGTCAAAGTGTGTTTATCGGAAATGCTGTAGATATATTCCAGCAGTTCAACCGCTTCGGGTGAAGGGTTCGGTGTCACCGACCTATCAGCGCCAATGAGCGGTGAAGCACCTGAGAATACCAATACCGGGAACAGCAAAAAGATGATTTGCCTGAGTTTCATAGCTGAACCTCCTTAGATTGATGAACAATGAAAATGTCTTACGCTTAATAGTCCAAGGTGTTTTTCCCACTTTCTACGGGGCCTCAGTCCGCCGGAATCGTCTCGGGACAAAGGGCATAGTTTTCAGGCGAGGGATTATTATATTCTATGGATGGTTTTTTCGGCTTTTTAAACTGGAGAAACAGCATGACGAGTGAGAATACTATTATTGGCACTGACCTGCCTGACATGCCCTGGGAAGACAGGCCCGCCGGGTGCACTGCTGTGGTTTGGCGGCACAGTGAGAATCCCATCATCGACCGTAATCCACTGCCGGGCATTCATGGGATCTATAACAGCGCCGTTGTGCCCTTTGAAGATGATTTTATCGGCGTCTTCCGTACGGAATCCCAGACCCGATTTCCCTTTCTGCACTTGGGGAGAAGTACCGACGGCCTGAGGTGGGACATTGAACGGGGGAAGATAGCCCTGATCAGTGAGGATTCCGAAGCTGGCGGAGAGTGGTACGCCTACGATCCACGGGTCTGCAAGATCGAAGATACCTATTACATTACCTGGTGCGGCGGCTACAATGGCCCTACCATCAGCGTCGCCCAAACCAGGGACTTCAAAGTGTTTCACCAACTGGAAAACGCCTTCCTCCCCTACAACCGCAACGGTGTGCTTTTTCCACGGAAAGTGAACGGCAATTATCTGATCCTCAGCCGCCCCAGCGATGACGGCCATACTCCTTTTGGTGACATATATCTTAGTCAAAGCCCGGATATGTGCTATTGGGGTAAACATCGTCTTGTAATGCGAAGCGGTGGCGAAAGATATGGCCAGTGGTGGCAGCGCACTAAAATCGGCGCCGGTCCCATTCCCATTGAAACCAACGAGGGTTGGCTGATGATCTACCATGGCGTTATAGACACATGTAATGGCTTTGTCTACAGCGCGGGCGCGGCGCTGCTGGACATCGACCGGCCGTGGGAGGTTCTATACCGGACCAACCAGCACATCCTGACCCCGGAAGCCGACTATGAAGTGACGGGTCACGTACCCAATGTCGTATTCCCCTGTGCGGCCCTGTGCGATGCTCCCACCGGACGGATTGCCATCTATTATGGAGCGGCCGATACTTACACCTGCCTGGCCTATACCCAGATTGACGAACTGTTGCGGTTTCTGAAAGCGAACTCGCAGGTTTTTTAAAGGTACACCTACAGCCTAACTATCCCGGATGCTCCTATAGCAGCTAGGGAATAATACACATGCAGACTATCGACATCGTCATTATCGTGATGTACATGGTGGCTATCGTCACGGCGGGCCTGATGATATCCAAGCACGCGGGCAAAAACATCAAATCGTATTTCCTCGGCGGCAACAGAATACCCTGGTATTATCTCGGCGTCGCTAATGCCTCCGGTATGTTTGACATCACCGGCACGATGTGGATGGTGACGTTGCTGTTTATCTATGGGCTTAAGAGCGCCTGGATACCGTGGCTCTGGCCGACCTTCAACCAGATCGTGCTCATGGTTTATCTTTCCGTCTGGCTGCGGCGGTCTAATGTGATGACCGGCGCCGAGTGGATGATCACCCGGTTTGGGTACGGTAGGGGCGCCGAACTTTCCCATATCAGTGTTGTCTTCTTCGCACTGGTCAGCGCCATCGGATTCCTGGCGTATGCCTTTCTGGGGATCGGCAAATTTGCAGCCATATTTTTCCCCTGGGACCTTGCACCGAGTACCTATGCTATCATATTTATGAGTATCACCACCGCCTATATTATCCTGGGCGGGATATACAGCGTCGTCTTGACTGACATCATTCAGTTTATCCTTATGACGGTGGCCTCCATTGCGATTGCCGTCATCGCGATATCACGAACAAGTGCGGAAGCCATCTCCGCCGTAGTGCCGGATGGCTGGCATAATCTCTTCTTCGGGTGGAAACTCGACCTGGATTGGTCTGGCCTGATCGATTCGGTCAACGCTAAGATCGCCACCGACGGCTACTCGCTGTTCGGCATCTTTTTTATGATGATCCTGTTCAAGGGCATCCTCGCGAGCATGGCCGGCCCCACGCCCAACTACGATATGCAGAAAATACTGTCGACCAGGAGTCCGAGAGAAGCCGCGCTGATGAGCTGGTTCGCGTCCACGGTACTGTTTATTCCTCGCTACCTGTTAATAGCCGGTACCGGCGTACTGGCACTGGTCTATTTTAAGGGCTCCGCACTTGATGCGATGGGGAGTGCGCTCGATTTTGAGCAGATTCTGCCCTACGTCATCAACAATTTCCTGCCGGCGGGACTGGTAGGGTTGGTGCTGGCTGGTCTCCTGGCCGCATTCATGAGCACGTTCGACGGCACCGTTAATGCCGGCGCCTCTTACCTGGTGAACGATATTTACAAGCGCTATATCAATCCGAGGGCATCGGATAGACGATATGTCGTCATAAGCTATCTCGCTTCGATCCTCATCGTGATCGTGGGGATCTCGTTCGGTTTCATGACCGAATCCATCAACTCGGTGCTGCAGTGGATCGTGGCGGGCCTGTATGGCGGCTATATTGCCCCGAACCTGTTGAAGTGGCACTGGTGGCGGCTCAATGGCCATGGCTATTTCAGCGGGATGATTGCGGGCCTCGGCGCAGCCCTGGTTTTCCCCATCATTTTGCCTGACATGTCGGCGCTGACCAGTTTCCCCTTTATCCTTCTGCTGAGTATCCTGGCCTCTGTCATCGTGAGCCTGCTCACCCCGCCGGACAGCGAAGAGACGCTTAAGAGCTTTTACCGTCAGGTGCGTCCCTGGGGTTTCTGGGGCCCCATTTTGGCCAAGGTTCAGCAGGAGGACCCGGGTTTCGAAAGAAATACCGCCTTTAAACGGGACGCGGTCAACGTGGCGGTGGGTATCGTCTGGCAGCTGACCATGTTCGTCATCCCGATCTACCTCGTCATCCGGGAATACTCATCCATGTGGATCGCGGTGGCGCTCCTGGCTTTGACCTCGGTATTTCTCAAGCGGAACTGGTACAACAAGCTCGAAAAAGACTAGCCTGTGCTGCCGGTACCTGGTCGGTGTCAGGGCATCGTGAGCCAGTTGCTGTTAAATGCTGAAAGGCACTTTTACTAAGTCGCTCTGGAAGACAAAAGGCAGGGCAGGGGCGTCGCAATACTTAGAGAATACCGGCATCTACTTCGCCCCGCTGGTGTCGCCGGAGTACCGGAAATCCATCAAGATGCTTTTGTCCCGTCACCGATCCCGCCAACGGCGGGGCAGAATGCGGGGCTGCTGCTGAAGTGGGGCAGCTCCTCCTATTATCAGAACGAGACTGACAATTAAGTCCCTGGCTATCAGGGCAGATTAGATCGCCCCTGTATATGGTCACCCTCTCGGCCATCCGGTCTAATCCCGTGATCCGGACATTTTATCATCCTCTGCGTGAAGCGGGCAAGCCACCCAAAGTCGCCTTGACAGCATGCATGAGGAAACTACTAACCATTTTCAATGTAATCTTGAAATCTCAGACACCCTGGAAAGCCTCATGTGCTTCATCTACTACTTGACAATGAACACAGTTGCTCTCTTTGTAAGAGAGGGGGAGACACGCAGTGTCAGGGGTGAGTTATCATACAGTCATCCTAAGCCCTGCCCTGAGTCCGCCAGCCTCGCCCGTAGGGCTACGGCCCGAGGGCTGGCGGATAAAGGAGCGTAGTTTAGTGTAGTCTGCAGTGTTATGTTGCGCCACACTATGGCCAAACTGCATTAGTGACCATCCAAATTATCTCTATGCTTCTAGACCCCTCTGGGCCCCCTGACCCTGGCCGTACACGGCTACGGGGAGGCCGGGCCACCGAGCAGCAAGCCCCGGCAACGTCCGGGGCTTGCTGCTTCATCCGGCATTGAGGATCAAGTGTTCAGCTCACGTCAGCGGCAATAGCTTGATGGACCGGGTGTCACCACCCGCCAATTGCTCCCCCTATTCATACTGCAGTGCCGATATTGGATTGGTTGTAGCGGCTTTTAAAACTTGCCATGTGACAGTAAGGACCGCAATCACCAGGGCCACCAGGCTGGCGATAATGAAGGTCAGCAGGCTGTAGTCGATACGATAGGCGAAGTTTTCCAGCCAGTTGTGCATGGCGTACCATGAGATGGGCAGCGACAACAGCGCTGAGAATACTACCAGCTTGAGAACATCCCTGGACAGCAGGGTGAAGATTCCGGGTACCGTCGCGCCAAGTACTTTCCGGATGCCGATTTCCTTGGTGCGCTGCTCAGCTGTGAACGAGGCCAAGCCCAGCAGGCCGAGGCAGGCGACGAATATCGTCAGCACCGAGAACATGGTCGCAATGGTCTGGGTGCGGAATTCATTCTTGTATAAGGCGTTGAAGTTGTCCTCGAAAAAGGTATACTCGAAGGCCTGATCCAGGGCGAATCCCGCCCAGATAGCTTCAACTGAGGACAGGGTGCCTGTTATATCATCCGGCCTGATGCGCAGGGTGGTATAGCGGCCGAAAGTAGGGCCCGGTCCGCCAAAAATCCGGGTCCCGTAGGGAATGATTATCATGGGCCGGATGGGACTATGGAGCGATTCGAAGTGGAAGTCCTGGATGACGCCGATTATGGGGACCCGAGCAGTCTGGTTGTCAGGCCCACCATAGACGATCAGCTCTCTGCCGATGGGATCTTCGATCCCGTAGGCTTCCACAGCCGCCTGGTTGATTACCACTGAATTGGAGTCCGTGCTGAAATCCTCCGAGAAGAAGCGTCCCTCAGCTATTTTCATCCCGTAGGTATTCAGGAAGTTGACGTCGGTGAAATACATTGCCAGGATCTGGTACTGGTCGCCGGTGGGAGTACTCAATCCGAAGACCGATTCACCACTGGGAGGCTCGCCCGGAATACTGGTTGAGTTACTCACTTCAAGGATATTGCCATGCATTGCCAGTTCCTGCTTGAATGCCCCGATCTGCTGTCCGATGTCGTCGGTATTTTCCACCACCAGGAGATTTTCCGGTGCATACCCCAGGTCCTTGTTCTGTACGTAATCCAGCTGGTTGCGCACCATGACGGTGCTGGTGAAAAGGATGATGGTAATAGTGAATTGGAACACAACCAGGCCGCTGCGCAGGCGTGAGCCCCGGCCGCTGGATTTCATGGTACCACGCAATACTACTACCGGTTTGAAGGATGAGAGGAAAAACGCCGGATAGCTGCCCGCCAGGATACCCACCATAATAGTACCCAGAACGATCCAGGGCAGGTTGCTGTAGCGGAAGCTCAGCTGCAATCCCACTTGGCTATTAAACCAGGGCTGAATGAGTATTACCAGAATCACGGCCAGGACAACCGCCACTAAAGTGAGAACGATCGATTCCACCAGGAACTGCCGCACAAGCATGCCCCGGTTCGATCCGAGGGTTTTGCGGATGCCTACCTCCCGGGCCCGGCTGGCCGAGCGGGCCGAGGCCAGGTTCATGAAGTTGATACAGGCGATGATCAGGATGAAGGCCGCGATGATGGAGAATATGTAAACGTAGGTGATGTTACCATTAACCTCGATTTCCCGATCGAGGTGCGAGTATAGATGGATATCCGTCAGCGGTTGGAGGAAGATTTCGTAGGACGACCCATCCTCCCCCATCTGGTCCCAGGAAACACCGAGGGTCTGTTCAATCTGGGGGCCAACGTATTTCCGGATCATATCAGGAAACTTGGCTTCCAGCTCCTCGGCGGAAGCACCTTCCTTCAGCACGATGTAGGTATACAGGTTGTGGTTCAGCCAGGCTGTGCTCCGGCTGAAAGGATAGGTGGCGAACGAGAGCAGGAAGTCATAGTGAAAATGCGAATTGTGGGGAAAGTCCTCGATAACACCGGTGACCATCCGCTCATTCACCTTGTCTGACGTCATCAGCTTGCCGATTGGATTCTCATCCCCGAAATAGCGCCTGGCGGTGGACTCGGTCAGGACCATACTGTTCGGTTCGGTCAGAGCCGTTTTCGGATTACCGATAATGAAGGGAATGTCGAAGACGTCAAAGATAGTGGAGTCCGCCCCGGTAAAGCGTTCTTCGCTGAAGACCTTTTCTCCGTACCGGAGGACAGGGTATCCCCCAATATAGCCGATCCTCGTCGTTGTTTCTACTTCGGGGAACTCTTCCAGCAGGGTGCCTGCTACAGGCGCCGCTGAAAGGGCTCCATTAAAGTCATTGCCGCCTATTCTGGCGCTATAAGCTACCCGGTAAATGCGATCGGCTTTCTCATGGTAACGGTCATAGCTCAGTTCCTCCTGCACATAGAGTATGATCGTGATGCAGGCGGCAACGCCAATGGCCAGGCCGAGGATATTGATGGCGGAATACAGTTTCTGCCGGATAACGTTACGAACGGTGATTTTTACGTAGGACCAGAACATAGGCTATCCCCTTCCAGGATCAGGTAATTATTGTTCACAGAGCGTCTGGCTGACAACGCCAGAGACGTACGCCGCGAGCACCGGTCTATCAGACATGGAACTTGCCGTTCATAGCCTCAGCGACGATCCGGCCGTCGAAGAGGTGAATCGTGCGGTGCCCCCATTCGGCGTAGGCCGGGGAATGGGTCACCATTATGATAGTGGTCCCTTGCTTGTTGAGCTCCGTAAGCAGCTCCATCACCTCTTCTCCGTTGCTTGAGTCCAGGTTGCCGGTAGGCTCATCGGCGAAGATTACCTTGGGATTGCTGATCACCGCCCGGGAGACGGCCACCCGCTGTTGCTGGCCTCCGGACAGCTGCTGGGGGAAGTGGTTGCGCCGGGCAGCGATGCCCATTTGACCCAGCATCTCGTCCACGCGTCTCCGGCGTTCAGCGCCGGGCACTTTAAGGTAAAACAGCGGCAGCTCCACGTTTTCAAATACCGTCAATTCATCAATCAGATTGAAACTCTGGAAGACAAATCCGATATTTCGTTTCCGGCAGTCAGCCTGCTGGTGCTCGGAGTGGCTGGAAACCTCTTCACCGTTAAAAAAATATTCGCCGCTGGAGGTACTGTCGAGCATCCCCAGCACGCTGAGCAAGGTTGACTTCCCGCTGCCCGAGGGTCCCATAACGGAAACGAACTCACCTTCCTGAATATCGATGTTCAGGTTGTTCAGGGCTGTGGTCTCCATCTCTTCGGTTCGAAAAACTTTGCATAGATCCTTGGTTCTAATCATCGGTTGACTCCTTTTAGTTTAACATTCAGGCTCCGCATATGCACCCGGTAGCATTTGATAAGGCTCATCGGTTCAGCACGAGTATATCCGCATTCCTGAAATGGTCGTAGGACAAAATGATCGCTAGGAAGACGGGGCACTTGCTTCCGTGAAGGGGGCTGCGGGAACGGTCTGCTGGGCTGGCGATCTAAAACGGCGATCAAGACCAAGGTGATCCGTCGTAGCGGTCATCTGCGTTTTTCTATAGTCCTATCCACATTACTGTTTGACTATTAGAATTACTAAAAGGTTGTCCTGCCAGCTTGCGGCACCTGCGCGGCCGAAGGTCAGAAGTGGACCCGGACCATGAAAGACCTCGAAGAGGACCCCGGCAGGTGACCGAGGAAGTGGTGAAGCGCACCTGGCGAACCTGGCGAACGACAAACCCTATCCTTCTCTTTATCTTCCGCTCCTATGAATGAGACAGCGCCATACAACCGGCTTTCCTCTAATGTTTCCATCTTCATTTTGCATCTTGCACTTTGCATTTTGCATTCTGCACCGTCGCCCATCCCTGGCCGTACCCGGCCCACGGGGAGGCCGCACCCGCCGGCAAACTCTACACCACCCGAACAATGCTCCCGTCGGGCGAAAACTTCAAAATGGGGAATTTTGGTGGGGTTTTGTCTAATTTCTCGCTGGTCCCTGCTTCCCCGTTTATGGGTTGCCCCAAATAGGCCCAAGGATGGCCCCAAAGAGCATGATTCATCGGAAGCAGGAAATCCCCTCTTCTCGGGGACCTGTCCGGCGTAACGCAGTGTAGCGGTGACCTAGCCGGCGGTGGACCAGGGTGGTTGCTCCGGCAGCGCCGCCCGGAAATCAGCCAGGAACTTGTTCTCCCACTCCTCGGTGTATCGCCCCTCCAGGAACACGTCTATGATCTCGTCGTGGAACCGCTCCCACGATTCTTCTTCCGCGCCGGGAATAATGGGATAGAAGCGGCATCCGGCACCCCGTGCGGCCCGCAGGTCGCCCATGGCGTCACCGATCATGAGGGTACGGTCCGGCTCATACTTGCCGCCGGTGGTGAACTGGAGGTGCTCCTTCTTGCTGCCCAGCTCCTGCCCGGCGATGATGGATGTATAGCCGTCAATCTCATTCTCCTGCCACTCCCTCATCAGGGCCTCAGCGGGTGTGCCGGAAACGACGATGATGTCGGAGCGGGACTGGAGCTTCTCCAGCGATTCCTTCACGAGTGGAAAAGGCTTCACTCCTCTTACTACACGGGGCACCGCCTCATTGAT